>UMKB01036784.1_pt1 | contig 22076 bp, 21 predicted proteins | sample 1966171 | NCBI WGS metagenome assembly UMKB01 (sample SAMEA4836164, study PRJEB28245) | human gut metagenome | biome: gut microbiome; material: fecal sample | place: Denmark | collected 2008 | reverse complement strand
CAATAACTGACCCAATAACTGACCCAATAACTGACCCAATATCTAATTTAGGATTAGAAATATTAAAATGCTTAAAAATATTCCCAGGATTAAATACTTTACAAATTGTTGAGAAAATCAGTCATGAAGATCCATTAATCACGAGAGATAAAGTGAAAAATGAACTAAAACGATATTTAACTAATTATGTTGAACATCGTGGTTCTAACAGAAATGGTGGATATTATTTAAAAGATCGGCATAACAATGAACAAGACAAAGTTGAATAAGCTTTGCCTTTTTTTTAAGTGAGCAAATAAAATGAAAGAAGGAGATAAATTGGCAATCACAAAAATATGGGCAGTCAAAGATGATTTGAGAAGAGTTTTAAACTACATTGAAAATCCGGATAAGACAAAAGAAGAACTCAGTGATGGATTAAAAGAAGTGTTGGCATATACAACCCAGGGATATAAAACAAATGAGAAAGAATATATTACTGGAATTAATTGCGAACCTAGTACGTCACTAAAGCAGATGATGAATACAAAGCTTTCCTACAACAAGATGGATGGAAGACTTGCCTTTCATGCAGTCCAATCTTTTAAACCAGGTGAAGTAACTCCAGAAGAATGTCATTCATTAGGTGTGCAATTGGCGAAACAAATGTGGGGAAATCGATTTGAAGTTGTTGTTTCTACTCATTTAGACAAGGAACATTTGCATAATCACTTTGTTGTGAATTCAGTTTCCTGGGTAGATGGCAAGAAGTATGATAACCGAAAAAAAGATATTGATCACTTCCGAGAATTGAATGATGCAATATGTAAACAGCATGGTTTGAATGTTATTGAAAAACCAGAAGGAAAAGCCATGAATTATGGAGAGTGGAATGCAGAAAAAAAGGACGGCATCTATTTTAGAAAGATTATTCGTTATGATGTGGATTCTGTATTAGCGTATGCTAGAACTTTAGATCAAATGAAATTAGGACTTGAAGATATTGGATATGTAGTTGATTTAACTGGCAAGCACTGGACTTTAAAGCATCCACAGTCGCAAAGAAAGTTTCGATTCTATAAACTTGCTCGTGATGGTCGATATGACGAAGATCATATCATGGAACGAATCAACAACAATTATTTATTTCCAATGCAGCCAGTTAAGGATATTGTGCCATGTAAGAAATATCGTGGTGATCATACAAAATTAAAAGGAATCAAGGCTTTATATATTAGATATTGTTTTGAATTAGGAATTATTCGACCTAAAGGAAAAAGACAGAAATATCCAAGTCCACAGTTAAGAAAGGATTTGATATACATGGATAAAATTACAAATGAAAATACTTTTGTAGGCAAGCATAATCTAGAAACAATCGAAGATGTGCTTGCCTTTAAAGTATCTCTAAATAAAGAAATAGAATCTTGGATGAATCAAAGAAGATCTATTTACAATAAAATCAAAAGAACGCGTGATCCAAATTTGAAAAAGCAATTAGAAATGGATCGTGATACGTTAACTTCTAAAATTGCACATGGGAAAAAGGAAATCAAAATATGTGAAGATATAGAAAAGAGAGTTCCTGATATTCAAGATAAATTGAAAATGGTGAATGCATTAGAAGATGAGCGTATCCAAACACAAAAAGAATATGAAAGGAGCTTGAATTTATGAACAGTGCAGATACTGCAGATCAAATGATGAAGATGACCTTAGAAGGTATACAGGTTGCTGCTGAAGTTGGTTTAAAAGCAGGTGGCATGGCGGCAAGATCTTTGGCTGTTACTTTATACGCTATTTTAAAAGACAATAAAAAAGTGAAAGGAAAAACCAATTTAAATAACTTGTTAAAGTCAGATAAAGAGTTAAAAGTCTTTGCTATTCATCATTCGGATTTAAAAAAGTTTTGTGAAGAGGCAAAACATTATGGAGTTTTATATTCTGTATTGAAAGAAAAGAATAATACAGATGGAATTGTGGATATTATGGTAAAAGCAGAAGATGCTTCTAAAATCTCAAGGATGGTAGACAAGTTTGATCTAGCTACTATCGACACAAAAGCAATTCGTGAATCTGTATTATCACAACAGAGTATAGATGATGCTAAACCACTTAGTGATGAAGAGCATGATGCTTTATTGTCAAAGCTAATGGATGATAAGGAAAACCCCAACAAAGCTCGGACAAGCAAGGACGGTACTCCGTTCGAGCTATCTTCAAAAACATCGAAGAAAGAAAACAAGGAGAAAACCGTCGAAAGAAAAAGATTAACAGCTACTACGGATAGGCCTTCTGTTCGCAAGGAATTGAAGGACATTAAACAGCAGCAAAGCCTAAAATCTTCTGCACCTAAGTATCCAGTTAAGAAAAAATCAAAAAAGAAAGTGAGATAACGATTATGAGAAAATGGTTTAAGAAAAATGATGACGAAATAATTGAAATTCAGGTAGATGATACAGAGAGAAGAATTATTGTTAGGGCATTAGCTGATTTAAGAGATAAACAGCGATTAGCTCATAAGAACTATGATTTTTTAGATTCTCTTATTGTAAAGGTTTGTGATGCAGACCATCCATCAATAAAAGATCACTATGAGAGATGCTAAGAACGACGAATATTTATTTCTAGGCTTATTAATCATTCCTACAATATGGTTTGCAATTTTGATTGCACCATATATGGATCAAGGACTCATTCATGCACTACCTTATCTAAGCGAAGCGTTGAATCATCCCTTCCAATTTCAATGGTGTGATAATTCTTTAAAGACGATAGGAATATTCCTGGTTATCTATGTTTTAGGAATTGGTATTTACTTATCCAACGAAAAGAATTACAGACAAAAAGAAGAGTATGGATCAGCTAGATGGGGATATATACGCTCTTTAGTAAAGAAACATTCAAATAAGGATTTCTTTGAAAATAAGTTGTTTACGCAAAAAACACGAATGGATATTCATGGAAAAATTAAAAATGTAAATCTTCATACGGTTGTGATTGGTGGTTCTGGTGCTGGTAAAACTCGATATTATGCTAAGCCTAACATTATGCAGTGTAATACGAGTTATGTAGTATTAGATCCAAAAGGAGAAATTATCAAGAGTGTAGGTCATATGCTTGAAGATGAAGGATATGAAATCAAAGTTATTGATTTAATTGATATGTCTAAATCATTGGGATATAATCCATTTCATTATATTCAAAGTGACAAGGATGTATTGAAATTAATTACGAATCTAATTCGTAATACAACTCCAAAAGGATCTTCTACAAACGATCCATTTTGGGAAAAAAGTGAAACAGCATTACTTGAAGCATTGATGTTATATTTATATCATTATGCACCGGAAGACGAGCAAAACTTTACGATGGTAATGGAGATGCTGAATTATGCTGAAGTAAAAGAAGATGAAGATGATTATGAGAGTCCGTTGGATGAGTTATTTAAGCGTCTAGAAACGATAGATAGTAATTCTTTAGCACTTAAACAATATAAAATATATAAACAGGCAGCAGGTAAGACCGCTAAATCTATTTTGATTTCAGTCGGTGTAAGACTTGCTGCTTTTAACTTGGAAGAACTTGCATCACTTACTAGATATGATGAGATGGAGTTAGAGCAGATAGGCGAAAGGAAAACAGCCTTATTTGCGATTATTCCTGATAATGATTCAACATTTAATTTTGTCATCGGTATGTTGTATACTCAGTTATTTCAAATGTTATATTATCAAGCAGATTTTGTTCATGGCGGCCAGCTTCCAGTGCCAGTACATTTTATTATGGATGAATTTGCCAATGTTGCTTTACCAGACGAGTTTGATAAGTTGCTTTCGACAATGCGATCACGACTTATTTTTGTATCCATTATTTTACAGAATTTGGCACAGATCAAAGCATTATATAAGGATACTTGGGAGTCGATTATGGGAAACTGTGATTCTAAATTGTATTTAGGTGGAAATGAACAAAGTACACATGAATATATAAGTAAGGAGCTTGGAAAGGCAACGATTGATACAAATACGTATGGTAAATCAGAAGGTAGAAGTGGAAGTTTCACAACAAATTCTCAGAGAACTGGAAGGGAATTGTTAACTTCTGATGAAGTTCGTTTACTGGACAATAATTATGCTGTTCTATTTTTGAAAGGTGAAAGGCCTGTTCGAGATAGAAAATTTAATTTGTTAAAACATCCTCGTATTAAACAAACAATGGATGGAGGTCGTGAACCGTACATTCATGGACAAGTGAATCATTTTATTGAGGATTGGCAAAATATTCTTCTTAGCAATAATGAGTATGAATTATTGGATGTAGAAGAAACAGAAAACTATTTAAAGGAGATTGAAGAAGATGAAGAAAATAAAAATGATTAGAAAAGTATTATTCTTTGCATATGTTGCATTGGTGATTGTAGGAAACTTTGCAACACCGGTTTATGCAGCAAATGATCCAGTTACTGTTGTAAATAACTTCAGTGAATTTATGTTTGGACTTATTCGAGCGATTGGAATGATTTTATTAGGTTTTGGAATTGTACAGGTAGGACTTTCTTTGAAAAGTCATGATCCAAGTCAAAGAGCGAACGGTTTTATGACGGTAGCCGGAGGAATCATTATTACTTTTGCTAAAGAGATTTTGAATATTATTGTAGGATAGGATGGTGATTTCTAGTGAGTGGAATCATAGATAACCTAACTAGTGCCATCAATACCTGGAATTCTAAATTAGCTGAAATATGGTTGTTATTAACAGAATCACCTGAAACTTTTAAAGGTGGTGATATTTGGCAAATCATAGTTAAAATACATGGAGCACTTCAAGCAACTGGATTAGCACTTCTTGTGCTATTCTTTGTTTGGGGATTGATTAGAACCTGCACAAGTTGGCAGGATGTAAAAAGGCCGGAACAGGCCTTTAAATTGTTTTTAAGATTTATTATTGCCAGGGGAATGGTGATGTATGGAATGGAATTAATGACAAAGATATTTGAGATAGTACAAGGAATTATTCAAGCGATTACTGAAACTGCAGGATTAGGTGTATCAAGTGAAACTGTATTGCCACAAGAAATCATTGATGCAGTAAGTAATACAGGATTTTTGGAATCTATTCCTTTGTGGGCAGTTACACTATTAGGATCAATATTCATTACAATACTATCGTTTGTGATGATTTTAACTGTGTATGGAAGGTTCTTTAAATTGTATATGTACACAGCTATCTCTCCAATACCACTTGCAGCAGCTGCTGGAGAAAGTACACAAAATACTGCATTTACGTTTATTAAAAGCTATGCAGGAGTATGCTTAGAAGGAGCTATTATTGTTCTTGCTTGTATTATTTTTTCAGCTTTTGCGTCTAGTGCACCAGTAGTTGATACTACAGCATCTAGTGTATCTATGGTATGGAGCTATGTCGGTGAACTGATATTTAATATGCTGGTTTTAGTTGGTTCTATTAAAACGAGTGATCGTATAGTCAAAGAAATGATGGGTTTGTGATTTTTTACTTCTTAATAATTAAGATATAAATGAAATTGTGAAGAAATCTATTCAGAAGAAGATACCAAATACTCTAAATTGAGAATGAATCTGATCTGTAAAAAAATTACAGTATCTATTGACCGTAAAAAAATTACGGTTATAATGAAGCTGAGGTGATACCAATGCTTAAACATTTCAGAGTTAATAATTTTAAGAATTTTAAAGATGACTTAGATATTGATTTTTCAGATGTGAATGGATATAAGTTTTCTCAAAATTGTATTACTAATGATTTGATTGGAAAAATGATTATTTATGGTAAAAATGGAAGTGGTAAAACAAATTTAAGTAAAGCTCTTTGTGATTTAAAAGAAACATTAACGATGTCTAATGATATGAAATCAAACCATTCTTTTATTTCAAATGCGAACTCTAATAACGAGATTACGACTTTTACTTATACCTTCCTATTCAATAATAAGAAAGACAAAGTGGTATATGAATATCAAAAAACAGATTTATTCAATTTAACCAATGAAGTATTAAATATAAATGGAAAAATCATCTATTCTTATGATTTTAATAAGAATAGATTTATAGAAAAAAGCGAAGACTATTTTCATAATTCAGATATTTTCTCAATTTATCAAAAAAATACTAATCCATCATTACCATTTGTACGCTGGTTAGTAAATAATGGTGCTGTAGAAAAGAGTTCGGTTTTTAACAAGATGTATGAGTATGCAGTAAAAATAACACAAATATTTACTCCTACAACTGCATTGATTCAATTATCAAGAAATGAATTAGACGAACTTGATCGTAATGTGAATGATTTAGAAGATTTTTTGAATTATATGGGTATTGAATGTAAATTGTCTATGGAAAAACTGCCAGATGGTAGTAAAGAGCTTTATTTTGTATTTAAAAATAGAAAAGTAGCCTTCTTAGAGAATGCATCTAGTGGAACATTGTCATTGTTTAATTTTTATATTCGGTTTTTAATGCCACATAAAGAAAGTTCTATTCTTTATTTTGATGAATTTGATGCCTTTTTTCATTTTGAATTATCTGAAAAAATCATCCAATATATTAAAGAAAAATATAAAGATTCTTTGGTTATCTTTACTACGCACAACACAAATTTAATGAGTAATAAAATTATGCGTCCTGATACATTGTTCATACTTTCAACAAGTGGAAAATTAACACCGTTATGCAAAGCGACGGATCGTGAGTTAAGAGAAGGTCATAATCTTGGTAAATTGTATATGAATGGTGAGTTTGATGAAGACTAAAAATATATTATTTATAGTCGAAGGTAAGAATGATGAGCCACGATTTATTGAGCAACTTTTATCAAAATGTTATCCAGCATCAAACTTTAAAATATATTCCTATGAAGCAAATTTGCATATGCTTGCAAGCAGGTTAGAAAATGATTATTTTGATTTTGAAGAAGATGAATTAGATATATTGCTATTTTTAAAGTCTTACGAAACAAAATATAAAAAAATCTTTGACTTAAAATATACAGATGTATTTCTAATATTCGACTTCGAGCCTCAGCATCCAGATTTGCATTTTGATACGATTCAAAAAATGATTCGGTACTTCAATCAATCTGATGAAAGGGGAAAGCTATTCATTAACTATCCGATGATGCAGTCTTATAGACATTTAAAAGCCCTACCTGATAATGCTTTTTTGCAAACTAGATTGTATAAACAAGATTTTAAACACTATAAAGAAATAGTATCAAATGAAAGCTTTAATAACGACATTTCAACATACGATTACACAACGTTCGTTAGTTTAACATTCCATCATTTAACTAAACTATTATTCATTCAAAATAAAGAGAATCGAGCACCGACAATGGATGATTATGATCATTTAAATTATGCAAAAATATTCGATATTCAATATGAAAATTTGAAAAATAATTTTATTTGGATAGTTAATACATGTATTTTAATTCTAATTGACTACAAACCAAAAAATTTCTTTGATCAAATTACAAAACATGAAACATCATTTAAATTACCCTATATCGAGCAGAGTTAATCTCTGCTTTTATTATGCCATTTTGGAGGAAAGGAAAATAACATGAAAGAATATATATTAAATACAATTGTACTAAAAACAGGAGATTCAATTGAAATAGTTGAACCTTCAACTTTACCTATGAAAGATAGAGTTATGTTTAAGTTACAACATGAAGAGAATCGAGTTGTAATTGTTAGAGAAAATGGGAAGATGGTGATTCCAATGGAGAATATTATGTTTTCATCATCTATCCCATTGGACATTATTCATGAGGATTTTGATGATGAAATCTAATTTTGAAATTAAGATCAATAAGGAAATACGGGATTATACGGAGAGTATATTTTTTGGCTTATCCCTTCGACAGAGCATATTCTCTATTATTGCTTGTGGGATAGCTTGTGGTATTTTCTTTTTGTTGAATGACAAGCTAGGAACTGAAATAACTAGTTGGCTATGTATGCTTGGAGCAGCGCCATTTGCTGCTTTTGGATTTATAAGATTTCAGGGTATGTATACGGAAGATATTGTTAAGACGGTATTTAATTCGTTGTTATTATCGTCTAGAGATTTAATCAATAAACCATTTAACTTGTATGATGAGGTTTTTGAGTCAATGATTAAACAATCAAGAAAGGAGTCAATTGTACATGATAAAAAGTTACGAAAGATTGAAAAAGCAGAACAAAGAAAGAATAAGAGTGCCTAGGACAGTGCAGGATACCATCCCAGTAGATTCGGTCTATAAGGATGGTATTTTTCGTTCTGGAAACAGATACACAAAGAGTTATAGGTTTTTGGATATTAATTATAAGATTGCATCAGGAGAAGATAAAAATAATTTATTTTTAACATATAGTGATCTACTAAATTCTTTTGATCCATCTGTAATGACGAAAATTACCATTAATAATCGAAAAGTGGATATAAAAAAATTTAAAGAAGATATTTTAATTCCATTAAAAGAGGATGGATTGGATAAGTACAGAGCTGAGTATAACGAGATGTTATTGTCCAAATTAGCAGAAGGTGATGATATTATCCAGGAAAAATATATTACTGTTACAGTTTTTAAAAGTAATATAGAAGAAGCCAGATTTACTTTTTCTCGTATAACTGCAGAATTTTCAACTTTATTTTCTAGACTAGGAAGTTCTTGTGTTGAATTGGATGCAGAAGAACGTTTGAAGATATTACATGATTTTTATCGAAGTGAAACGGAGGAATTTCAATTAGATCTATCCGATTTAGCTAGGAAAGGACATTCTTTTAAAGATTTAATTACTCCAAGAATGTGTAAATACCACAATAAGTATTTTGAATTTGATGGTAAATATGGTCGTGTTCTTTATTTAAATAATTATCCTGGATTTCTTAAGGATGAATTTGTATCGGAGTTGTGTGATTTAAATAAAAACTTGATGTATTCAATGGATATTATTACTGTGCCAACGGATGAGGCAGTCCGAGAAGTGGAAAATAAATTCCTTGGTGTTGAAAAGAATATTACAGATTGGCAAATGAAGCAAAATCGAAATAACAACTTCTCAGCAATCATTCCATATGATATGGAATTGCAACGTAAAGAGTGCAAGGAGTTCCTGGATGATTTGATTGTAAGAGATCAAAGAATGATGCTTTGTAATATTACAGTTGTGCATTTAGCGGATTCTATTGAAGAATTGAATAAAGATACAGAAACATTGAAGGCAGTAGCTCGTAAATATGTTTGTGAACTGGAAACTTTGTATTTTTCAAAAAGGCAATTAGATGGTCTACAAACAGTATTGCCAATAGGAGTCAACAAATTAAATATCACGCGTACTTTATTAACAGAAAGTGCGGCTGTATTCATTCCTTTTAGAGCGCATGAGATTATGCAAAAGGGTGGAGTTTGGTTTGGCCAAAATGCGATTACAAACAATCCTATTCTTTGTAACAAGGCATTGCTTCAAAATCCTAACTCTTTCTTTTTTGGTATTCCAGGATCTGGAAAATCATTCTTAACAAAAGAAGAAATTGAATTCTTGATCTTATCTACAGATGATGACATTATCATTGCAGATCCAGAAGGAGAATATGATTCCATAATCAATGCTTTAGGTGGTCAAATCATTCGTATTGGCACAAATAGTACGGATTATATTAATGCAATGGAAATGGTAGAGGGATATGGTGATAGTGGAAACTCAATTGCCGATAAATCTCAATTCTTAATGTCTGTATTTGAAAATTTAGATGCCAATCATGGAGGTATTACACCAATTGACAGATCTATTATCGATAGATGTGTAACGTTAGTTTACCAGGAAGCAAAAACCAATGGCTATGTGCCAACGTTAAAACATCTTTATAAAAAGTTATTGGAACAAAATGAGCCGGAAGCTAAATCTTTAGCTATTAAACTAGAATTATTTACAAATGGATCATTAAATATATTTGCTCATGAAACGAATGTAGACATCAAGTCTAGAATTTTATCGTTTAATATTTTTAATTTGGGAAAACAATTAAAAACATTAGGTCTATTGGTAATTACAGATGCCATTATCAATCGTGTAAATGAAAACTGGAGAAAAGGGAAACGTACGCATATCTTCATTGACGAGATTCATGTTATTTTTGAGAATGAAGAAAGTGCTACGTTCTTTGCTTCTGCATGGAGACAATTTTGAAAAAGAGATGCATATCCTACAGGAATTACTCAGAATGTTAAGTACTTATTATCATCTCAGCAAGGAATTAGTATGTTATCTAATTCTGAGTTTATTGTCATGTTAAATCAATCGGCAAATGATAGAGAAGATTTAGCTAAATTATTGAATATTTCAGAAGAACAGATGAGCTATATTACAAATGCTCCTATAGGCTGTGGATTAATTAAATATGGTGGATCTATAGTTCCATTTGTAAATAAGATGCCAAAAGGATTGTTGTATGATTTAAATACTACAAGGCCAGGAGATAAAAAATAATTGTCCAATAAATACAAAAGACTCATTAAAAAATTAGATTTAATGAGTCTTGTTTATGTATAAAATGTTGAGGTATCAGCTAATTCAGAACAAGATATTTTCGAATACATCAACTAAGTTTTGGAACAATTAAAGTAAGCAAGTATTAAAGATGTTAAAGGAGTTGATGTAGATGAAAGATATAAAGACAAAACAGAAAGTACTATCCATAAAGACTAAGGATGTTAAAGGGAATGTGAATCACTTTGTTAAACAACAAACTATTCACACAAGAAATAAGGAAGAAGATAAAAAGGTAGAACAGTCTGTTAAAACAAATCCGAATGTACAAGCTACAAATAACGTTAGTGAAGTTGCTAAGCAGACGTTTATAGAATCAAAGCAGCGTGCTACAAAATTTATTAAACATAAGCATAGAGAGCATAAGTTTAAAACTACAGATAGGAAGGCAATAAGTGAATCTATTCCGGTACGCAATCAAAGAATTACTTATGCATCTAAGGCAAAGCAGCATGTCGTAAATAAAGTAAATACTTCTAAGATTAAACAAACAACGGATAAAGTAGTAACACAACCGGCTGTTAAGAGTACAACTAAAGTAATAAAAACATCAATAGAAGTGGTTAAGAAGAGTGTATCAGCGATGAATACACTTTTTTCTTTTGGAACAGGATTGATTTTATTACTTGTTGTTACTTTATTTATCGGAACATTTAGTGTATTGGCACAGGATGGTGGATCAAACAGTGAAATTGTTTCTTTAAGTGATGAAGTTATTGCGTATGAAGATACAATTCGAAAATATGCAAAAGAATATGATATTGAGGATTATGTCACATTATTACAGGCAATTATGATGCAGGAGTCAGGAGGGAAAGGCAATGATCCAATGCAAGCAAGTGAGTCAGGGTATAATACAAAATATCCTAGAGTACCTAATGGAATTACGGATCCTGAATATTCTATTGAAGTGGGAACACATACTTTTTCTGATTGCTTAAAGAAAGCAAAAGTAAAGGATTCATCCGATACGGAACGCATATATTTGGCTTTGCAAGGATATAATTATGGCTCTGGCTATATTGAATGGGCAATTCGTAATTTTGGTGGATATTCTAAATATAATGCACAACAGTTTTCTGATAATAAAAAACAAGAGTTAAATGTATCCGGCTATGGGGATCCTTCTTACGTTGATCACGTTATGAGATATGTAGGAATCACTTTTAGAGGAGGCACAAATCCTAATTTTAATAATGTAGAAGCCTGGGTGACAAGGAATCCTTATGCACAGGCTGGATTATATGGACAATGTACATGGTTTGCTTGGGGACGATTTTATGAATTATATGGATATGATCCAGGTTTTAGCGGTGATGGAAGTAGTTGTGTGAAGGAATTGGTGTCAGCACATCCAGATAAATTTGAACGATCTTCTTCACCAAAAGCTGGTGCAGTGTTCTCTGCTATTGGACATAATCATGTTGGTATAGTCATTGCAGTAAAAGATAATACCATAACTGTTCAAGAAGGTAATCTTGATGGTATTACAAATACATTTCAAGATGCAAAAAAGGATTGGCAAACAAAATCCTATACATTAGATCAATTAAGATCTATATATGGAGGAGTAGTGTTTGGTAACCCAAAGTAAAAGTGGCGGGAAATTATCATCTCCAGATATTTTATTTACAAGTATATTTTAAATGATGAAAAACTATTGTTACTAAAATTATTAACATTTTGAATATAACGGATGGTTTTGTTGCTTTGCACTTCGTACTCAACTAGCTAAAATCAAAAATGTAAAAAAACCTTATCTAAACAACGTTTGGCTATTTTACTATTGGAATGTTAAACTCCCAAAAATGATTCATTTTAATGCTTTTTATCTTGACATTATTAGCATATCTATGTGAAAATTAATGTAAAGATAACGTTATCTAGCATTCTCATAATAATTTAAAAGAATATAGATTATTGAGCAGAAAGCAATAAAATTTTATGTATTAATATTTTTTATGAATGTAGCTTATTTGTGTATCAACTAATTTATGGCTATAAAACTGTACTGCTTGTATAAAACGAAAGATTTATATGAGGAATAGTTTATCTCAGAATGTAGTCATTGGTCCAAAAAAAATGGTATTAAAATTCCACTGCTTACCAGCGTTAAGAAGTAGGCTTGGTTTTATAAAGATTATTACGATTGATATAAAATCAGTAGATATATTTTTCAGTCTCAAAATATATCGTATCTTATGAGTTTATTATCGTTATAGAGTGCCAGATATAGGCAAAGTATAGAAAATATAATAGAATCAGAATCAACTGATTTAATCATCAAAATAAGCAGAAGATACTTAAATAAGAACTTAATGGTGAATTTTTGTCTATTGATTATGTAATACAAACTAAAGAAAGAATAACAGGAGGAGAAAATGAAAAAACTACAGAGACTTTCGATAATCATGCTTTCTATAATCACACTTGCTTTCCCATTTTCAATATTAGCGGATTCTAAAAATATTCCTCACAACACCAAAATCAGTTTGCAATACGGAACTGCTGAAGCTTCGTGTTTGGATTCAATTGGAAGTTATTGGCTATTTGGAAAAGCATACAATACAAATAATTATATAAGCGGTGCTATTATTTATGATGGTTTGATAATGGCATCTGGGCAAAACGGTAAATCTAGTACTGATTTCAGTGCTAATTGGAATCCAAAAAGAGCTTATTCGCACTCACATACTGCCTCTTCAGGATTAAGAACTAGATAATCAAAAGAGTTCCCTTATCAATAAGGGACTCTTTTTAGAAAGTTGAGATGAATTATGAAAAAAATATCATATCTGCTTATTGCCATTCTAAGTGTATATATTTTTTATTCCGGATTCTCTTCCTTTTCTTCTGATCAGATAAACAGAATGAATTCTTTTGCCACTTCAATTGGACAAACAACTAATAAAAAAGTAACAGGATTAAACCTGCAATTTAATGAAGATTTAGTTTCAACAATTCATGAATATTGTGAAAAGACAAACAGTACAGGAATTATAGCAGTTCATGAAAATACTGAGGGGTTTATAAAAAAGAATTTAATCTATATTTATTCTGCTGATCCACAGGATTTGAAATCCCTGTATATACGGAATGATCAAAAACGAATTAATTTTAAAAAGGATTCAAAGAATTATTATTCTACAAATCTAAATGATAAGGATGCATATAATTATATTGATTATTTAAATCGAGGCTATTATGGAGATTATAATGACATATATGAATTTCACACTTTAAATGATTTGTTGAATCACACTCCAGGTTCTAAAATTATTACACTTTACTCTATTTCAAATTCAAATAAAACTTCTACAAGTCAAATGAAAGATTATTTTAAAGAATTTATCCCTGAAAATAGCCAAGGACAAGGTATCTCAGATGTTGAAATTGTTCCTTACTCTATGCAAGAGGAAAAATTTTTGAATATGGTTTTTTTGAATGCAATATTAGGGACTGCATTGATTTTCGCTTTTATTTTTCTGAAAGATAGAAAAGAAATAGTGATACGTAAAATGCTAGGAAATTCAAACAAGAAAATTTTTATATCACTATATACAAAACATATCGCAATCTTATATGGTCTATTTCTTTTCTTAGAAATTATTTTATTCGCATTATTTGTTGGCCCTTATAGACCATGTGCCTCTTTATTCTTGTACTATCTAATCAATGAGGGAATTAAGCTACTTTTCAGTTTAATTATGATAGGAATTATTTTGTTAATTTCAACGATAACCGTCAAATCAGTGAAGTATATAAAACAAAATGGTACTCAAGAAAATAAAACAGTTCTATCATTGGTCTTGAAAGGAATTCTGATTTTTGTTTTATTTCCTGTATTCTTAACAAACTGCGCGGATTGGATAGAATCAGTACACTATCTCTATATTTTGAATTTGAATGAAAGTCAAATGTCGAATAAAATTATAACAAACGGCATATCTATGTCTTTAAATGAGGACTTATTTTATTCATCTGAACTTGTTAATAAACTGTATTATTATATGCAGGAACATAATGGAATATATGAGGATTTCGATATAAACAAACAAATTGACTTCTTAAAAAATCATATGGACAGTGATTTAGAAATACCTGTTTCAAATGAAATACCATATATAGTTGTAAATAATAATTATTTAAAAGATTATACGATTCGCGATGAATTTGGAAATCCTTTAGATTTTAATCAGATAGAAGAATCTATTTTACTGATACCTGAAAATTATTCATTCAATCAAGATCAGATAAGCTATTATTCAAATTATGAAGATTGTAAGGTAATTCGAATCGAACCAAATCTTAGGTTTGTAAGACATATGCCTTATGTAGAAAATACGAAAGATTTAGAAAAAATAAATCCGGTAATTTTTATAGACCATAACTGGATGGAAGATACAAGAATTTCATCTGATAATTATTTTATCCCAATTGATACAAAAAAAAGTGTTTCAAATTTTAAAAGATTTTTAATTCAGAACAATATGGACAAAAAAGTAAATTTTTATCTAAGTGATTCTTATTTTGCACAGGTCAAGAACAAAAAAACATATGAATTGATTTCATTAACTATACTAATCGTTTTAATAAGTACAATTTTATTTATTTACCAACTTCAAGCAATTGTCATTTTCTTATTTGAAAAAAGATACTATTTGTCTATTCAATATCTTTTAGGAAAATCTTTCTACGAAAGATATTCATTATACTTAAGCATAAATATATTTCTTTATCTATCAGTGATTATTTTCTATGCATTATATTCTAAAAGAATATTAGAATCTTTTGAAATTGGCCTTTTAATACTTGGAATAGATTTGATATTTACCATTTTCACGTTAAAGAAAAAAGAATATGCTGAATGTGTGGATTCATTGAAAGGAGCCAGATAGTTATGAAGAAAATTGTAGAATTAGATTCGATTCAAAAGAAATTTAAAGAGAAAGTAATTTTTGATTCATTTTCTTGTACCATATATGAAAATGAGTTTGTTGCAATAATTGGAAAATCAGGATGTGGTAAATCAACATTGTTAAATATGATTGGCTTATTAGATAGTCCAGATTCAGGAGAAATCATTTTGTTTGGAGAAAAAGGAATTAAGCCATTTTCAAAGAAAGCCACTTTACTCTTAAAATCAAAAATAGGATATTTGTTCCAGAATTTTGCATTAATCGAAAATAAAACTGTATACGAAAATCTACAGATGGCAATAAATGAAAAAAATAATAAGACCGTAAATAAGTACATTGAAGACGCGTTAAAAAAAGTTGGCTTAAATGGATATTCAAAAAAATTCATTTATGAATGTTCTGGTGGAGAACAACAACGTATAGCTCTTGCTAGATTATTAGTTAAGCCATGTGAATTGATTTTAGCCGATGAACCAACTGGATCACTAGATGAAGAAAATAAACAAATTGTTATAAAACTACTCAAAGAATTTAAAAAAGAAGGATGTACAATTATAATGGTTACACATGATATACAATTAGCTGAAGAATGTGATCGCGTAATAGATTTGAATGGTCATAGTTAAAAATGGTAATCCGCAATTAGATACCAGCTAGATTAAAAGTTGTAGGGTTTAAAACACTATGAGTGTTTTAAGGTTATTGCTTTCTAAAAGCAAAAATCCCTATGACTTTTAAAGGTTGATTTATCCCTATCTATTTTTATATATTCGTAAAACATTGCAAAGTGGCCTAGTCAGCCGCTTTTTTTAATATAAAAGGAACTTGATGGTCAATTCAAGTTCCTTTTACGTGGCAGTTATTTCTTAGCTTTTGCCTAGTTGAATTATAGCATGCTTTTTAGCAAATGCAATGCTCATGATTAGGTAAAATATACTATTTGCATATGACGTATTAGAAGTATAATGTAACAAATGAAACAATTTATAATAAAATGAAAAAAATACAATTTGTTATTGAAAAAAATTACATTTATGCTAGAATCTCTTATAAAGAAGGTGATTCGTATGTTTAAAAGCTTAACATTTCTTTGGAAGTATGCGTGGAATGTACAAAAAAGCTATTTGGTTTGTTTGATTTTGTATCAAATAACGAATACGATCCCACCTTTATTGATTATGTTTTTTCCAAAGGTTTTGTTGGATGAACTAATGGAGCAAAATCGAATTTCATATTTACTTACATATATCATTATCTTTTCAATTGTGATTTTCTTAATGAAGTTTTTAAGTGACTTTTTAAAGAATACGGCTTTCTATAAGCGATGTATTATTTTAGAAAAGTTTCAGTTGGAGTTAAATACAAAACTTTCTAAAGTGGATTATGCGTGTTTGGAAGATCCAGAGTTTTTAAATTTGAAACAGAATGCGGAAAAATTTTTATATGCGAATGGACAAGGATTTAGTTTTGTATTAGATCGAGCGATGGAAATCATTAGTAAAGTGATGATTTTCGGAACAGTGATTTGGATCATAGCTTCATTGAATAAAGCAGTGTTGCTTGTGTTTTTGTGCCTAGCATTTCTAAATAGTAAAGCGCAGATGCGATTTAAGAAGGCCTATGCCAGATTGGAAATGGAGAAGAATCCGAAGGAAAGAGAATTGTCTTATTTTATGAATGTGTTTTCGGATGTAAAGTATGGCAAGGAAATTCGAATGAATCAAGGTCAATATGTATTGATGGATTTTTTAAAAGATTGTTTACATAAGCTTTGGAAGTTTTATAAAAATCAGATGTATATTATGGACAAATCCGATTTCTTTATGCATCTTATGGATTTTTTTCAAAGAATGGTTTCTTATGTATATATGGTTTTTATGGTATCAAAAGGATTTATATCCATCGCTAATTTTACACTGTATATCAATGCAATTGCGACATTTACAACTTCTATGGATGAAGTGATTGATAGTGTGAATGATATAAATCAGTACAGTTATTATTTTGAAGCTGTTGAGAAATTTATGAATTTGCCTATGGATATATATGATGGAAAGGTCAACCGTAATATGCCTTCTCATTTTGAATCGTTAGAATTTAGAAATGTTGGATTTAAATATGGCGGTAGCGATAAATGGGCTTTAAAAGACATCAATTGTTTTATGAAGGCTGGAGATAAAATTGCAGTGGTTGGAGAAAACGGTGCGGGTAAGACTACGTTTATTAAATTAATTTGTCGATTGTATGATCCAACTGAGGGAATGATTTTATTAAATGGGGTGGATATTAAAGAGTATGATTATGTGCAATATGTAAAATTCATTTCAACTGTATTCCAGGATTTCCAATTATTTTCAATGTCACTTAAGGAAAACGTGAGTTTATCGCGAAAAAGTGATGAAAATCGAATTCAGGGTATATTTGATTCTTTGGGGATTTCTGCATTTGTAAAGAAATACAAGAAAGGTTTGAATGTACGTGTACATAAGGATTTTGATTCAGATGGTTTTGAACCTTCAGGAGGAGTTGCTCAAAAAATTGCGATTAGCCGAGCTATCTATAAAGATACACCGATAATCATATTGGATGAGCCAACGGCTGCATTGGATCCAAAATCGGAGTCGGAGATTTATGAACAATTTAATGAATTATCAAAAAATAAGTTGGCTATTTTTATTTCACATAGAATGGCGTCGACAAGGTTTTGTGATAACATTGTTGTTTTTAAGAATGGAAGTATTGAAGAAATGGGTAGTCATTATGAATTAATGAAGGCACATTCTGTATATTGGAATTTATTCAATATGCAGTCAAAATATTATATGAGTGCAGAAAGGGGGAAGCCATGATGGAAATTTGGGAATTAGTAGAATTACCTGAAGAATTGGAATTGGATGATGAAATGTTTGATTTCGCTTGTTGCGGCTGCGCTTGTGGTGGCGGTGGAAAATAAATTTTGATTTCAATATTCCAAGGGATAGAAAGGCCATCTGCCTTTCTATTTTTAAAATTGCGATAACGACGCATTTTATGTAAATAGTATAAGGAGTTGAAATTTTTATGAAGCAAGATGAAAGTTTGTTTTTATATTTAAACAAAGAGTTGAAAATAGCTATTATATATAATTTAAACAATTCAAAACAGTATATGATGCCTTATGATAAAGCGGTTGAAATGAATTCAGAAACTATTCAGAAGATTAATGCATTGAAGTGTGATCCAGAAGAGCCAAAATTTAAGAAATTAGAACATTTAAGATTTGTAGTAACGAATCGTTGTAATTTGAAATGTATATATTGTTATGCGGATGGCGGCAGTTATCATCAAGATTTGAAAGACATGAGTTTTGATACGATAAAAAAAACAATCGAGTTTTTCTATGCGAGGTATGAATGGATTCACCAAATTTCATTCTTTGGAGGAGAGCCGTTGATTAAAACTGATTTGATAGAAAAAAGTTGTAATTATATTAACTCATTTTGTACACAAAATTCTAGAAAATTTCCAATATATTCAATGGTGACTAATGCGACGTTGATGAATGAAAGTGCAATTAAATTAATCAATAAATATAATATTTTAGTTAATATTAGTCTAGATGGGCCAAAAGAATTTAATGATCGCCAAAGAGTATTTGTTAATTCGAAAGGCAGTGTATTTGATATTGTTGATCAAAATGTAAAAGAATTAAGGAAATTAAATAATTTTTCTATTGAATCAACGTGTAGCAATATTATTTTTGAATACGGATATACTTTTGAAGACATCAAAAATTATTTCATGAAGCGTTATAATATATCGAGAGTTAATGTTTCTGGTGCGATGATAGTAGACAATGTAGACAATAAGCTTGGAATTCTCGATAAGGATAGTGTGGGAGATAGTATGACTGCTGAAGTAGAAAAGTTTTTCTCAAATAATGACTTTATTTTCAACGATGTTATTATAAGACTATTAAATACATTTTATTCAAAATATTATTGTTCTACTTTTTGTGATGCAGGAATAACGCAATTTACTGTTTCAATGAATGGAGATGTTTATCCATGTCAATTATTTATAGGGAAAGAAGACTATAAATTAGGAAATGTTACAAGTTTAGATGAGAAATTGTTAAAAGAATTTAAACAGCATCAACTTAAAAATTTTGATAAATGTAAAAAATGTGGGTATTTAAGGTTTTGTCAAACATGTTTAAGAAGAAGAAACGAGATTAAATGTAGCGAATCTTATTGTGCGGATTTGAAGAAAGCAATTCGAATATTTTTAAAGAAGATGTTTGATTTAAAATTTGCATATCCATTGAAATACAATGAATTGTTGAAAGGATATAAACAATTTTATGAAAAAAATAGGTGATGTCGAATTACAAGATTTTGTCAAAAATTGTAAGGTATTCTATAGGAATAAAGAAGAAGAGATAATTCGTTTGTTCTCTGTAAAAGTAGAAAATAAAGATTTGAAAATTATAAAAGAAATAAACATACCAAAAAAAGCAATGGTAGGAAAAGCAGAATTTGTATCATTAGACAAAAGATATTTTTGGTATGTTTGCCAAGAATTGAAAAAGCAAAGAGAAGGTGTTTTAGTAGTGCATAATCATAAATATGATTCAAATCCTTCACCTATGGATTTAAATGTATATTTTATTATGCAAAAAATAATTGAGATCATTGATTTAGATATTTTTGTCTTTTTCATATATTCTGATTGTAATGTTTATTATAGTATCGATTTAAAAGAGAAAAGAATAGTAAAAAGAAAAGTCAAAATATTATAGTGCATGACTTTAACAGTTCCTTATGGATGTAATCAAAATCAGGTTGCTTAATGGATAAATTGATTTTCATTTCCTGCTTGAGTATTCCATGGTGGCGGAGCCACCTAATCCATAAAAACAGAGCCATCGAATCCATTTGGACAGAGCCATGCAATCCATTGCTCAGAGCCACTAAATCCACGAAGAGAGCCACTTCAGTTTAATGAAATGACTCTCATTTTTATTATTTGATTTTTGAATAATCCTCTCGAAGAAATCTGCCTTTTAAAAGAATTGTATAAGATGAGTTTCTAATACGATCTAGAATGGCGTCAGCGAGTGGCCCATCGCCTAATTTGCCTAGCCGGCCTTCAGGAGCCTATTGACTGCAGTAAATCGTTGATTTTTTATCAGTTCTTGATTGTATCACTTAAAATAAATCGTTACGTTCGCATTCACTGATGGTTGTTAATAAGAATTCATCTAGAATCAATAAATCAACTTTGGAAAGTTTTTCGTGTATTTTTTGTAATGTCCTTGAATTTTAGCTTCTTCAATTTCATGAAACAAATCAGGTAAACGAGTATATTGAACTCTGTATCTTTCCATGCATGCATTAACCCCGAAAGCGTTTGAAATACAAGTCTTTCCAGATCCAGATGCACCAATCAAAATAATGTTCATTTGTACCCAATTCTTCTATTAAGCTTCTGTTGGTTTCATGGTCAGTTTTATAATTAATATCCTTTAGATTTCAATCTTAAAATCTTTCTCTTTTTCGATACTGAGCTTTTCTTTGATTTCCTCAAACTCTACTGGACAGACAAACCATACACCGCATAATCGTTTTCATTATCACAGTAAGGCTTTGTGGTGTTGAGGATATACAAACTCCTTTCATACCTCACACATATGGTAAGGTAAGTCAGAAATATAAGTTCAGCCAATCTGTTGCTTCATATTCTCAAAAACATCTTTCAAGTAATACCTCCAAACTTAAAATTAGGCATGAAAAAAAGCAGCAAACCTTTAAGATTTACTGCTAAAAAAAAGTACTATTTTTTTAATAAATCTAACATCAATCTAAAATCAAAATTTTTACTGATAATATCATCATAAATCAAGTTGAGATTTTGCAAATAAATTGGATTGAAAAATAAGTTTTTACGTTTTTCGATAGGATAATTTTTATTAAACATTTCTTGAACACAAAGAGAAACCGCCCAATTCTGAGGAGGAATAACAAACTTTATATTGGTAATGGATACTTTAGTCAATATTTTTGCATATTGTTCCATTATCCATCTGCTATCGGTATCCCATTCTCTTTTTTCTTCAAAACGGAGCATAACCTCATTGACGCATTTTGCAAATATACTTACTGCATTATCTGCTATTTGGATAAGTTCTTCTTTCTTGCTATCTACAAAGTCTAAGTCTATATCAAAATCGTTAAGCTCCGATGTAAATGTTTTATCGTATCCATCAATTCTATCATGGTGAATTTTAATTGTTGAATTTGATAAATTATTTTGCCATTTTAATGTGAGAATCAGTTCGGAAAGGCAATTCAAATTTATGACATTCACATAATTATGATTTTCATAACTCCCATAAGATAGAATATCTTTTATCCAACAGTTATAGTCTTTATCTGCTAATATTTTATGGGCTAACATAATTAAAGGATTATTATTAGGTGGAATCTCTTTGTAGTTATGATGGGTGATTTTTTTTAAAAGTTTTTCAAATAACTCTGCTGTTGGATTTTTTGCTACCTCGCAATATTCCAGTAATAAATCTTTGGTACTATGTCAAGAAAAAGGACTCATAAAATAGATAA
>UMKB01035743.1_pt1 | contig 22120 bp, 19 predicted proteins | sample 1966171 | NCBI WGS metagenome assembly UMKB01 (sample SAMEA4836164, study PRJEB28245) | human gut metagenome | biome: gut microbiome; material: fecal sample | place: Denmark | collected 2008 | reverse complement strand
TCTACATATATATTATATCATGGTTCACGTATAGAAACAGCCGAAAAACACTCACTTACGTCATTCATCTCACGACAAAAGTCACGAGCGTTCTGACTTCAACAGTAAAGGAGTAGCACGAGGCTACTCCTTTTGTGTTATTAACTTTTATTAAGCTTGTTGTGCTTCTTCTTCGTCTTCATCATCGTCAACGTTTTTCCATTTACGTCCTACGAAGAATACTACGATTTGTACTAATCCAATAACAACCATCCAAATTGTCCATTGATCTGTCCAAGTCCAAGGAAGACTTAAGTCTTCAGTTACTAGGAAGAATACAACAGATACGATTGCAATTAGAACAGCAAGTACGCGAGTGAATAATCCACGTTTCTTTTCTTGTTCTTTCTCTTCATCATCATTATTTGTTTGTTGTTTTGTTTCATCATCTTCTTCGTCATCATCTTCATCTTTATGACGTTTAGAGATCAACAATAATAATCCGAATAATACTGTTAAGATTGCACAAATCAAGTTGATTAATGCACAATAGTACTGAGGTGATGCCTTAGGCGTATACTCTTCTTCAACCTTTTCTTCTTTCTTAGGTTCAGCCTTAGGAGTTGTCTCTTTTTCAACTGTTTCAGCAGGAGTCGTTACCTGAGGAGCACTTGGAGTACGAGGCGTTGTACTAGTTGTACTAGTTGTACTACTTGGTGTACTTGGCGTACTAGGTGTTGCTGGAGTTACTGGAGCAGGAGCTGCTGTAATTGTTAATGTACCAACAACCTTAGTAATGTTATAGTTAGAAGCTAATGTCTTTTCATTTAATTTATATTCAAATGAGTTAGCACTATTTCCAACCTCTGTCTGAGTTCCAGTTACCTCATAAGAAGCACCTTCACCCTCTACGAATCCATCACCACTGACTGTGATAGAAGTATTCGTTAATGCACTACCATCATATACCTTACTTACTGTAGCACTTGTCAATGTTACAGAACGCTTAGTAATCTTATAAGTCTTAGTGAATGATCCACTGTAGTTACCTAATCCAGCTACCGTTACCTTCACTGTACCAGCATTTACTAGATCTGAACTGTAAGTTACTGAGTAATCTGTTCCAACTACTAATTCTTTTGAAGTCTTAGTATCTGTTACAGTTAATACTTCTTTATGTTCCTTACCATCATACTTAGAATCACTTGGTTCACTTACTGTAATACCAGTCTTCTTTTCATCTGGAGTATCTGGTCCATCTGGAACAATTGACTTAGCTTTAACTGTCAATGTACCAATAGATTCCTTAGCCAATGTATAGTTAGTAGCCTTAGCAGACTTCCATACTAATTCATAAGTATTCTTAGAAGTACCAACCTCAGTCTGACTACCAGTAGTAGTAAATTCGACTGTTTCACCAGAAACAATACCCTCTACCTTACCACCAGCTGTTAATGCAGTACCAGAATAAGTCTTAGTTGCACTTTCAGTAGTTACTGTATATTCCTTAGGAGTTACTTTGTAAGAACGTTTAACTGTTCCACTGTAGTTACCAATACCTGTAATAGTTACTTTAATAGTTCCTACATCTTTAAAGTTCTTAGTTGAGTATTCTACTGTGTAATCTTTACCAAGTTCTAATGTTTTAGACTTGTCAGTTACTGTAGGAGACCACATGTGTTCATTTCCATCATATACTGCATCGTTTGGACTATTAACCTTAGCACCTGTATAGTCTGGGTTTGGTTTTTCTGGATCTGTACCTGGATCAATTGATTGACTGGTGATTGTCAATGTTCCAGCTACGTAAGTTACTGAGTAGTTGCCTTGTTCAGCTTTACCACTAGCTGTGATTGTATACTTACCAACAGCTTCTCCATCTTCTCTTGATAATTTGTAGTCAACTGTATCATTTCCAAGAGTTCCATCTACTGTTGCCGTCAACTTAGGATCTGTTTCTCCAAATACCTTTGTCTTATCATTAGCTGTTACTGTAACACTCTTAGGAGTGATCTTATAAGTACGTGTTACTGTTCCAGTGTAGTTACCTTTACCAGTAATAACCACTTTAATAGTTCCTACATCTTTGAAGTTCTTAGCTAAGTATTCTACTGTGTAATCTGTACCAGCTTTTAATTTCTTATCAGCCTTATCCGTTACTGTAGGGATCCACTTGTGTTCATTACCATCATATACTGCATCGCTTGGACTATTAACCTTAGCACCTGTATAGTCTGGATTTGGTTTTTCAGGATCTGTACCTGGATTGATTGACTGAGCTCTAATACTTAACTTACCTTCATCTTTAACGATTGTGTAGTTACCAGCTTTATAGTTATTTTCCTTAGTGAATGTGATTGCATTTGTGACTTCACCTTCACTTACAGTTGTTACTGATCCATTAGCTTTGATATCACTTACTTCACCTTTGACAAAGCCATCCCCACTTACTGTTACAGCTGGTTTAGTTAATGCTGTTCCATCATATGGTTTAGAAGCTGTTTCACTCTTTAACGTTACTTTACGAGGTAAAATCTTATAAGTAACTTCGAATTTACCAGTATAGTTTCCTTTACCAGTTACAGTTATTGTTACTGTTCCAGCATCAGTTACATCATCACTATAAGATAATGAGTAATCATCTTTGTCTAATGTTTTGCCAGTTTTAGTATCTTTAATAACTGGTTCTCTCTTTTGTTCATTACCACTGTACGTAGTATCCTTAGGAGCAGTCACCTTAATACCAGTCTTCTTCTCTTCTGGTGTTTTAGGTCCATCAGGAATGATAGATTTCTTGTCGATCTTCAACCATCCGTCTGTTACTTCGAATGTTACTGCGAAGTTCGCATTCTTATTTTTGAAGCTGTCTTTTGTTAAGCCCATCTGATATGTGCCAGCGTTTGTTCCTTTGGCTTCCGCTTTCGCATTTGCTTTCAATCCAAAGTCTGCATCTGTATAAAGATTGTTGCTCTTTGTAGCTGTATATCCTGTCACTGTCTTTTCAGTTCCATCATAAGGCTCAGTCTTTGTGTTTCCTTTGATTGTTACTTTGACTTCTGCTGGATTGATTGTTAATGATCCATCTTCTACGACTACATTGATATTCTTGTAGTTATTTGATGTGACTTTGAAACTGTCTTTTGTTAAGCCCATGTAATAAGTATCAGCGTTTGTTCCTTTGGCTTCCGCTTTCGCATCTGCTTTCAACGCTACATTAACTTCTGAGCCCTTAGCTCCTTTGACTTCTGTTGTATAGTCTGTCACTGTCTTTTCAGTTCCATCATAAGTATCAATCTTTTTGTTTCCTTTGATTGTTACTGTGACTTCGGCTTCATTCTTGTCGATCTTCAACCATCCGTCTGTTACTTCGAATGTTACATTCTTAAAATTTGTATTTGTATTAACAAAACTTTCTGCTGTTAATCCCATATTATATGTTCCAGCATCAGTACCTGTAGCAACTGCGCTTTTACCTTCGGCTAAAGCTACATCATTTTCAGAATATCCAGAAATAGAATTTCCTTTATCATCTTTAATAGATTCAACTTCAAAGCCTTCCACTTTCTGTGGATTACCAGTATATCCTTTGGAATCTGTTTTACCTTTGATTGTAACAATTACTGGAATTGCTTCATAAATAAATCTGATTTCTTCTCTTGCTACACCTTTAGTACCTGTAATTGGTGATTCTGATTTTAAACGATATCCTTTAATATCTTTTGCTGTTTCAGTATAACTCTCTCCATACTTGTAACTCTTTGTTACGCTTTCTGAAATTTCTTTTCCTTTAGTGTCTTCATAACGAATTACTAAATCACTTGTCACTGCTTCAAACACAGCCATGTAAGTTCCCTTTGTAGTTGGTTTATATTCAACATCTGTTGAAACTGCATCTCCATCTGGATTTGTACCTTTAACCCATTTCACAAATTGATATCCAGTCTTCGCAATAGCTGTTGATCCTTGATTACCCTGTACAGTTTCACCAATACGTTCATAAGATCTAGAAACTGAACCCATTTTCGAATCATTTACAGTATAGTTAATTACATCACTTGCTTTTGCCCATTGAGCAACAAATGTAACGTCACTTATTGGAGCATCAAATGATTCTCCACCTTGATATAACTTTCCGCCATATGCCCATCCAGTAAAAATATATCCTTCACGAGTTGGACGAGTTGTTGAATCTACTGTTACTTTTTCAGTTGATTTAACAGTTGTTCCTTTAGGTGCTCCTGTACCACTATTTGCATCATATTTTACATGAATCGTTTTTGCTTGAACATACGCTATAAATTTATAGTGTTCGTGAGTTGGCGTATAGTAGTAATAACTATTATTACTAGTAAATTGCACTGATAAATCTGAAGGTATTGTACCTTCGTATACTTTATCCGCTGAGCCATAGTTTGAACTAGATGTATTAGAAAAATATCTTTCAACCTTCACTACTTCATACTTAGATGTATCGCAAATAAAGTTTACTTTTCCATAATTACCATTCGAACCATTCGCATAACGCATAACTCCAGAATCATAAACATTTTTTTCGTTTCATTATTATAAACCTGAATCTGAATAGTTTTGTATATTTCACTTGTAGAAGCATTTGCTCCATAAGGCCAATCACCTATTGTGACTTTGACATCTGTAGAATTATAGCTTCCTGTTTCATCAGCTTTATACTGGATATTACTAAAATCATAAATTCTTTGATTACTTCCTACAGTTGCCCATGCAGAATTTGAAGTAGTTTTATATTGTAATTTACCATCATAGTATCTAAATGCAGTTACAATTGGTTTTGAAGAAATATTTGCCCAATTTGGTTGGCTACCCAATTCATCTAACACTCTAATTTCTGCTTTAGTAACTAATGTTCTACCATTTCCTGTTGTATTTTGAGCAACTGAAGCTGGAGTTACTACTGTACCATCTTTAGGAATATTGATTGTATAAGTGGTTTTCTGATTTTCATTTGTAACATATACATGCACCTTATAATTAGCTGGCGTATTATCATAAACAGTAATTACTTGTTCACCATAGACACCTGAATCATCATTCATTGCCTTGATTGAAACTGTACCTTGACCTACTGCTGTTACTTTACCGTTTTGATCAACTGTCGCAACTTCTTCATTTGATGAAGACCAAACAATACTCTTATTAGCTGCATCACTTGGTTCAACGGTTGTTGTTAATGTAACAGTATTTCCTTTTACTAAATAATCTTTACCATAACCATTTACAGTAATCTTACTTACCTTAATTGGATTGACTACGATTGTTACACTTGATGAAATAGCTGAATCTGATTTCAATGTTGCTGTAATTGTTACAGTTCCAACTTCATGAGTTGTTACTAAACCATTTCCATCTACTGTAGCTATTGCTTCATTTGATGAAGACCAAGTTACATCTTTATTAGGATAGTTATCAGGTTTAATAGTCAATGTTAATTGAGCTGTTTCACCTTTTGTTACTTGGTTCTGACTTGCTACGACAAAGAACTCTGTTAATTGTTCACCTGTTTCCTGGATTGATGGCAGCATCTGAAGCATCATCACTTTCAGAAGTAGTTTCTGTTTTAGCAGGTTCTTGTTTATTAGCTTTCTTAGGTTTTTCTGTACTAGCCTTTTCCTTATAAACAAGAGTTAAACTTGTCATGTCACTAGTTACTGTTAAACCAGAAGCTTTAACTTGATCCTTAGTGATTTTGTTTTCTTTGTTACCATTCACAAATGCATATTCAAATTCAAATGCTTCATGAGCTTCTTTGAATACATTTGTATCTTGATCCAATCTGTAACCAACATCATAAGTAGCTGTTACAGATTCCATCAAATCAGTACCATCTTCTTTTACATAAGAAACCTTAACCTCTGCTTGTTCAACAGGCTGTGGTTGTGGCTGTGCTTCTTCTGCTGCAGGCTGCTCTTCCTCTACTGCAGGTTGTTGTTGTTCTTCCTGTTGTTGAGGGGTTTCTTCTTCAGCTGTTGGCACTTCCTCTTGCTCTTGTGGTGCAGTCGTTGTTGTTTCCTCTTGTTGAGGTTCAACCGGTTCTTCCACCGCATTTACATAGTAAGAGTCTGCTAAGCCAAACTGAACGGCCATCGCAAATGATAATACAATTGCCGCCACCTTTTTTAAGTTTTTCAGCATACAAATTCCTCCTTTTGTTCTTGTTAAAGTTGATAACCCTTTCATCATCCTGGTTATAGTATAGGACTCACTAGGTTATAGACCGGTTATATAATCCAAAAATCATCTTTTTTTTAATGGAATTTTGCATAAAAAAAGGTCTATTGTCATTATGACAATAAACCTACTTATTTTCCTGAACTTCCTAACTTTCCAGCCATTCTTTCAGACTCCATAGACTGAAGTTCTTCAAATGAAATTTCTTCACTTTCTAACTGAGGCATTCTTAATAGAACACCCTGACAAATTGCCTTTTCATATGGATATATGATTGCATCTTCCTTATATTCTACATCTTGTTTTTTAATAACCACACGCTTCGTATTCAAGTTTGTGACCGGAGCCATATATTCACCGCGATAACCAGAATCAATCACACCACTTCTTTGTGCAATTCCCTTTGTTCCCGTTGAACCACGCTCTTTTAAAATCATCACAAACTCTGGATCAAATGCACTTGCCACACCCAATGGAACCAACTTTGTTTCATGAGGCTCAATCACCATATAATCTTCTTCAAAACAAGGATATAAATCATATCCTGCATCTTCATAACGCTTTTGCGGAACCTTCGCATCCGCCTTTACTTTTGCCCAATATAGTTTATTCATAAAACTCCTTCTTATATATTTCAATCAATTGTTCTAACGAAAACTGTGCATTGGCACTCGAAGTCGAAGGACAATATACCGTTTCAATATTCGGAAAATATTTCTGCATTGTATTCTGACTTGTCCTTCCATTACAAATGACCTTCTCAATGTTTTTATATGAATCTAATAATTTTGGAATATCATTTGGCTCAATATCTTTGATCTCACTATCCGCACTCGTCTTTCTTATACACGAATGACAAATATCCCAAAGTGCAATGTGCGATACTTTTAATAATTCAATCTTGTCTTCTGTTTGAAAGATTTCTTTTAATATCTTCCAAAACCGATTATTTTTATTCGCATAATACATCTGTTCCTTCAAACTAATTGCACTTGGCATAGAACCCACAATCAAGATTTTCGAATCCTCAAATACAATAGGATCCAATCCAACTATTCGCTTACACATGTACCGTAAACATCATAAGATTTGGCATCTGTAATCTTTACCTTCACAAAAGAGCCCAATTCTAAAGGTTCATCACTTGTAAAGATGACCTGACCATCCACTTCATCCGGTGCATCCGCAGCACTTCTTCCACGATAACGATCCACCAAACCTTCTTTTTCCTCGACAAGAACTTCAATGACCTTACCAATCTTTTCCTGATTCTTCTCTTTAGAGATTTCTTCCTGCACCGCCATCAATCTAGCCAAACGCTCATTTTGAATCTCTTCATCAATCTGACCATCCATATCATAAGCAGGCGTATCTTCTTCCTTCGAATATGTGAAAGCACCCATACGATCCCATTTGATTTCCTTAATGAAGTCAACAAGTTCTTCAAACTCTTCTTCCGTTTCTGTAGGGAAACCAACAATCATAGTTGTACGCAAAGTCGCGTTTGGAAACATTGTATGAATCTTATCCACAACCTTTAATACATCCTCTTTTGGACCTCTACGATTCATTAATTTCAACAAACGATTGTTCGCATGCTGCATAGGAATATCAAAATAAGGAACGATCTTCTCACTCTCACTCATAGCCTGCAATACATCATCCACAATTTCATCCGGATACATATACAGAACACGAATCCAATGAAGACCCTCTACTTTAGATACTTGACGCAATAATTCAGGAAGCATCAATTCTCCATAATTATCCAAACCATACTTCGTTGTATCTTGGGCAATCAAAGTTAATTCCTTCACTCCAACACTAGCCAAATAGTTGACCTCTTCCATGATATCCTCAATTGTACGAGACTTTTGATCTCCACGAATCAAAGGAATTGCACAATATGCACAACGATTCGAACAACCATCACTAATCTTTACATACGCCTGCCAAGGATTTCCCGTAATTACACGCTCTGCCTTATCTAACAATGTATCTGAACCCAAAAGCTTCTGTAGCTGACTTGCCAAAGTATCATACTCACGAATTGGGATAACCGCATCGATTTCAGGAATCTCTTCCCTTAATGTATCTGTATATCTTTGTGCCAAACAACCACACACAATCAACTTCTCTAAGTTTCTCTCTTTATACTTCGCCATCTTGAAAATCGTATTGATACTCTCCTCTTTGGCACTCTCAATAAAACCACAAGTATTCACAATAATAGCCTGTGCATCCTTAGGATTGGCCACAATTTCATGACCACCCCTCTTGATCATACTCATGATCTGTTCAGAATCCACTAAGTTTTTACAACATCCCAATGATACAAAACCTATTTTCATTCTTCATCTTCTCCTTTTCGATGATAAATCATACGACCTTCTAACGCAAAGACACGAGGTCCAAAATGACCTGGCTGCGTTGTATCTAAACTCTGCTTCATCATATACATACGCGCATCTAGATTATCTAGTAAAGTTAACACTTCCGCTTCTGGAATCATAGGAAGGACAGGAGATCCAAACTCCATCTTTCCATGATGCGCCAAAATCATATGCTTCAACAATAAAACACACTCTTTATCGTTTACACCCAACTTTTCAGCCACACGATCCAAACGATTATTCATAATACTAATGTGTCCCAACAAATTCCCCTCATTTGTATATTCAGGAAGAACTGGACCACTCAACTCATCAATCTTTCCAACATCATGCATCAAGATACCCGCAATCAATAATCCCTTATCCAAGAATGGATATTGACGACAAATATCTAGTCCTACACGCGCCATACTAATTGAATGATAGGCAAGTCCTCCCACAAAATTATGGTGATTTCTTGTGGCAGCCGGATATGTATAGAATAAATCCTTCGTTTCTTCTAATACTTCTTCAACCACACAATACAAATTCGAATCTGTGATCTCATTCATCAAAGTCTTTACTTCCTCTTCCATTTCAGTACGAGACATAGGCGCTAATCTTACATAATCCGAAATATCTTCACCTTCTAAGACCACCATTTTTCTCACTCTTAACTGAACGGCATTTCTATGAATGATCGAATCCCCAAATACCTCAACAATCTGACCCACCTTATACTGCTCAATCTGCTCATTCGTTAAATTCCAAAATTTCGCATCCAATACACCCGTTGCATCCTCTAAAATCAAAGACAAATAAGGTGTATCCTTCACGGTTTTTCCCTTGTCACACTTTGAAATCAAACACTTAATATTTACTTTTTGTTCCTGAGTAATCTCATTAATTCTCATTCACTTTCCCCTTCCAAAACCTCTTTTATAGCTGATATATTAAATCCTTTACGAACACAATACGTCTGAATCTTCTGATTACGTTTAGGCTGATCAAACGTCGCATATAAACGCTTCGCTTTCGCAATCGTTCTTTGTAGTGCCTCATCATCATTTTCATCCAATTCAATCGACTCCGACACTTGTTTCGCCAATTCAAACGAATATCCCTTCGTCACTAACTTATTCACTAGCGTCTGCCTTTGCATGCGGCTCGACTGCTCTTTTAGCGAATGCGCTAAACGACGAGCCAATTTGATCGCATTACTACGCTCTGTTTCCAAATCCAAACTTGCCAAAGCATCCTCAATTACATCATCCGCGATGCCCGCTCTTTTTAGCTTTTGACAAATCTGCATTTTAGGCTGACCATACGAATGCCAAGCCTGCGCCTTATCAAAGGCATACTCCTTATCGTCAATCCAATGACGTTCCATAAATTCATGAATAATATCCAAAGCCTGATCTTCATCTAGCCCCAAATATTTCTTTCCATATTGCACCATTTGATACGACGTATAATCATTTGAGAAAACACGCTTTTTCATTAACTCAAACGCCTTATAGAATAACTGCATATCCAAATAGTTGTCAATCAAATATGCATCTAACATTGTATCCTTTGTGATCTTTAAGTCAAAGAAATCATCCGTTGGAATCATTACTTTGACTGGTTCATTATCGCAATCACGCATCACAGTTAAACGAACAAAATCATCCACCATACGAATGCGCTCCACATGATAGGCACGCTTATAATCATCAATCGCCTGATTATAAACACTCAATGCCTTATGCGCAAACATACTCTCTGTATAAGGCGCTGTTTTAGAAATACAATACGCTCTTAATGCATCTCTTTCTTCTTTTGATTTACTAAAGAAAACATCCCACTTTTGACTTAGCTCATTGGCATCATCAAAATAATATCCAGACTTGCCTTCATCCACCAAATCCTTCAACACCTCATCACGACGCCCAAACACTAATAGGCCACTCGCTAAAGCCTCAATATATGTCATTCCTTGTGTTTCCGATAAACTAGCGGATACAAAACAATCGAAAGCCGCATAATAATAGGCAATATTTTCCTTAGGAATCTTACCCGTAAAATGCACACGATCCGAAACATTATACTTCTTAGCCAAATCCTGGTAATACTCCATATCCGTACCACCACCCACAATGACTAAGTGTAAATGTGGATCGTTATTTTTACTTATCGCCTCAATCGGAATTTCGATTGCCTTCTCTTTGGCAATACGCCCTACAAAGACCACAATACGATCTTCACTTGTAAAACCTAACTCTTCACGAATACTTTGAACTCTATTTTCATCTAAATTTTTACGATCATACTCCGACAAATCCAAACCTGTCGGAACAATATAAATAGGTGCTATTACACCATACTGCAATAAAGCCTGCTTCGTCTTTTCACTCGGCGCAATCACTGCCTGCGAACCATTGGCCATGACACGAGAAAAAGTACGAATCACACTCTTCCCTAATTTTTCAACCGAATCAAAATCAAGCGGATTAAAATAATGCGTATAATCCTCATACATCGTATGATACGTGTATACAATAGGAATGTGCAAAACCTTCGCCATCTGACGACCAAACATACCTACACCCGCTTCCGTCTGAATATGAATGACATCCAAGTCCATTCTTTCAATGTAGGCATCCGCACTAAACTGTAGTGGACTCGACATCTTATAACCATAAAACTTCTTGATTTCAAAACCCGGTAAACGAAGAATATGACCATCCTCATCTTCTACAATCTTTGTCCCCTTATGATTCGTAATAATAAATACCGTATGCCCCAGCTCTTCTAAAGCGTGTTTAAGGGTTGCCACACTTGAAACAACCCCATTAATATCCGGTAAATATGCATCTGTAAATAGTCCGATTCGCATATACTACATCCCTTCTAAATTGATCTTACTTTCTTTTCTCTCATAATGATTCTTCACAAACACAAATAAAATTCCACCTATAATCAGCACTATGTGATACGTAGAAAAACGCCACAATACTAAAACGGCACCCGTTAAATTTTTCATCATGCCACTAAACAACAATGAAAAGACAACTTCCGTACCCCCACTTGCCCCGGGAATTGGAATAAAACTATTGGCCATCGTCACAAAACTAGATAGGGCCATGACATCAATCAATTCATTCATCTTCAACGGAATATGTAGGGCTAGCGCAATCACAAAAGGTAAAGAATAATAGAGTGATAAACGCACCACATTAATACATACACAAAGAAAAATACTCTTCTTATCTTTGGCTAGTACTTTGATTTCACGAGTAAAACTCGTTACTTGTAGAGTCCAAGAATCCAATGTCTTTTCTGGATTCTTTAAAACATGCAGTTTCGACAATGCCTTAACTAAAGTTCGCGAAAGCTTGATATAAATACTAGGAAATAACGCAATCGTATATAGCGCTACAACAACCACTGCATTGATGATATAGCCCAACAATATAATATTGAACCATGCGGATTGAGCACTATAATATGCAAAACGCAAAAGAAACAGAATCGAAACATAAATCATCATTGTTGTCTGATAAATAATGAAATCAGCCCACAACAAGCTAGCCCCATCGCTCACTTTGATTCCTTGCTTCTTCATAATGTAGGCCTGAACAAACTGTCCACCCGTACTACTCGGAGTAATCCCCGAAAAGAAAGAACCAATAAAGGCCACAAGAATCCCTTTACCCGGCGTATAATGATCCGTATACTTTCTACCTAATACGTAGTATACAAATCCCCAGACCGCCGTAAAAAGAACACCCCACAATAAGACTATGACAAGGCTTAACAGATTCATTTGTGAAATGCACTTTAAAACCTGATGAAAATTATCCTTTAACGCAAACCACAGGGCAAATCCCGTTAAAGCAAGAATAATTAACAGATTTAGTGCGTACTTCTGTTTTTTCATAAAAACCCCTATTTTTTCTTGTTTAATAATTCCTCTTGTTTATCCTTATAAGCACTCAAATAGAATTCTCTCCACATATTCAATACATGTTCTTTCGAATAGAATTCACTCAATAAACGACTCTCATTTTGATACTTCGCATATACATCTGAATCATTTTTCAATTTTAACAGACAATTTTTAAAACCCTCATTATCATCGGCATGCATATAACGATCAAATAAGATATCTTTATATAAATCCAAATCACGAAGCACCAATGGAACATGTAAGTTCACCGCTTCTAAAATCGTCATTGGAAATAATTCATTATAGCTTGGCACAAAAAGCACATTCGCCATATTATATAGATCCACCATTTCTTCACGCGGAACAATCCCTAAGAATTTACAGTTTTCAGGTGGATTTTCCTGTAACTTCTTCAATTCCTCATATCCATCGGTAATACGCCCAAAAGAAAAGCCTCCAGCCCATACGAATTGGACGTCCGGCATTTGTTTGGCAACATTCACAAAATCAAGAACACCCTTACGCGTTTGTACCTGTCCAGCGCCTAATACAACAAAGGCATCTTTAGCTACACCATACTTTTTACGAATGGCAGCACACGCCTCATCGGATTTACGATAAAATTTTTCCTTAGATACATAGTTAGGAATATAGTAAATTCTTTCTCGATCAATACCATATTCGACTAATGCATCAATAAAACTTGGATTTACAACGACCAAGCGATCCGCACTCTTATAGAATTGAATCAAATAAGAACGAAATACATTCAATAAAGGTGCTGGAATTTTTAAGCTACCTTCTAAAGTATCCGGTAAAAAATGACAATAGGCAATGTTAGCGACTCTATGATTTTGCATCTTCACATAGAAAGTAGGATCTACTGTATGGAAATGCTGAATATCTGGCGTTTTGATCCAGTTGTTGATACCCACTTCAAAGATATCGCTAGCCCCTTCTTTAATTAGATTGACCTGTTCTTCATAGGCACTGCCCACACCTTGGCCATCCACTTTATCTGCACTTGAATACATTATAATTCGTATTTTATCTTCCATAAAAACTACACTTCTTTCATCCATATTATTATATCGCAACTACTATTTGTATGTCCAACTTTCAAAAAGGCAAATGAAAAGCCCCTTTAGCGGGGCTTCTCAAGAAAGTTTTAAGAAAGGGAATTTGATTATGAAGTGAGCCACTATCTTTGGCTCAACAGTATATTACTAAAGAATAAAGTGATAGATATAGTTATATTATGTGAAATTATGTGTATAATTGACACATTTATTGTTGTTTTTAGTTAAAATTAAATTTTATTAAACTAAAATATACAAATCTTTACTTTTCTTCGTACAAATCAATCTTCTTTAATACACTTTTCTTTCCATTTCTATGTGATATAAATCCTAAAACAGTAAATAAACCCGATAAAATCAAACCAATCAAAGCAATCCATTTAGCTACATTACGTACGCTCATTGGAATATTAGGAAACATTGGATCTGTCATCCCAGACCATCCCCAGTATGTTACGGCAGCAAAAGCAAGTGTAAGAATAAAGGCATTTCTGACCATTCTTCCCACTTTTAATACCATTTCATTTTCTCTTTGAATGACTTCTGCAAGCTGATCTCTTTCTTTGCGGCTCAAACTCATAATTAACGCTCCTTTTCAAATATACATATACTTATTATAAGAAAAAAAGACAGGCCTAACAAGTTAAGCCCGCCTTTAATTGTCTTAAGTGATTATCCTAAGAATCCTACAACAGATCCTACGAATCCGATAACTACGAACAATAACAATACTTTAATTGGAGTAATGTTTTTCTTAGCCATTAACCACCAAGCAAACAATACGAATAACATTGTTAAGATCTTAGGGAAAGCTCCATCTAATTTAGATCCTAATGTTACGTCTGTTAATTTACCAGTTTCTGCATCATAAGATTGTGCAATTACTAAGTTAGTTGAAATTGATACCCAAGAAGCTGCCATCGCACCAACGATAACTTGTCCCATAACCAATACGGATTCACGGAACGCAGTTGCTTTTTGTCCTACTAACAATTCAACAGCACTACCACCTAATTCATAACCTTTGAAGTATACGAATTTTTGGAACCAAATTGAAGTTGCGTTCCATACGATGATATAGAATAAAGGTCCTAAAGGTGATCCACCTTCTGCGAAACCTAATGCGATACCTAATAAGATAGGAATGTAAGTACCAACGATCAATGAGTCACCAATACCTGCCAAAGGTCCCATTAGACCTGCACGGATACCGTTGATCATTTCATCATCGATTCCTTCAGCTCCGTTTGCACGAGCTTCTTCCAAACCAGCTGTGATACCAACTACGATAGATCCAATCTGAGGTTCAGTATTGAAGAATGGGTAGTAAGTAGTCATTTTTTCTGATTGTTCTTCGCGAGTAGGATATAATTCCTTAATAATTGGAAGCATTGACCACATGTAACCAAATGTCTGCATGTGTTCGTGTGAGAAACATGTTAAGTTTCCATACCACCAACGCCAGAAAGAACTATTTAATGTTTTCTTAGAAATCTTTTTCATAATTAAATGTCCTCCTCGTCATCATAGTCTGCAGATGCACCACCAACAGCACCTGTAGCTTTCATCATTGTCATTTGGTAGTTAATCAATGCGAATACACCACCAACAACTGTAGCAGCAATTAATGTTAATCCCATAGAAGCAGCTAAAGCGAATCCGAACATGAAGTAAATCAAGTCAGAAGTCTTAGATACTACTGATTTTAACAAGATACCAATACCTACTGCAGGAAGTACTGCACCTACTGATAAGATGGCTTTTACATACCATACTTCAGTATTTAAGCTCTGGAACAATTCAGCTACAGCTCCAGATCCATAGTAGCAAAGTAAAGTAACTGGCAAGAATGATAATACAAAGTGTGAAATTAGTGGGAGAACAACATCAACTTTTCCTAAACAATCTAAGTTTCCTTTATCCAATTGAGCCCAGCCCCAGTGTTGCCAAATAAGGTTCATCATAGCTGTTCCGTAGAATAAAGTAATACCGATTACACCAGTCATGGCTGAGATACTAGATGCTAAACCTTGAGCATCATTTCCTCCAAAATCCATACCAGCGGCTTTTGCTCCAACATAAGCCAATGGAATACCAATGTAACTTACGGCACGTAAGTCAGATGCGACTGTTCCACCAGGTGTAACCAATGCGATCCACATTACCTGCATTGGAATACCAATTTGAATACATCCAGATACATCACCTAGGATCAAACCTACGAATAATGATGCAACCAAAGGACGGTTCAAAGTGTAGTTACCTACTGTTGTACCTAAGCAAGCGATAGTACTAGCTGCTGTACAACTCATAAGTCCGATTAAAATTGCTTGTAACCAACTCATTATAAATCTCTCCTTTTTCTTTTATTTATCTCAATCTGTTTACTAATCCCACTATTAGTAACCAAATTTAGATCTAAATTTGTCCCAAGTACCGATTGCAGTTTCTTTTAATAACGCAAACAATACTGTGTAACCAGCGTTTGTCAATGCTTCACAAGCATCAGCTTCTTCTTGAGTAATTGACTGGTTTTGACCTAATTTTGTAGCTCCTGGACGATCATTACATGGTCCGATAACTACGGTTTTAACATCGTTAGGTACGAATCCATCGTCTACTAACAATTCTTTCATATCCACTGGGTTTTTAGTGATTAAGAAATATTTTTTATTAGAATTCTTAACTGTTTCTGCTTTTTCTCTCCAGTGTTCCTTTGTCCAAACAAATACTTTCTTGTCTGTACTAGCCTTGAATGACTGTGTCAATACAGGTGTAGTTGCAGCTTTGTCGTTAACTGCGATAATTCCATCACAAGGGTATTCTTTAGACCATCTTGTAACAATCTGACCGTGGATAATACGATCATCAACACGAATAAAACTAATCATTATATGTCCTCCTTTATTCTGTTTATGCCTTCGCTATATGCGTTATAGCCAAATCCTATAGATCTTCGTCGTCATCATCAGAAGCAACTGTAAAATCAGTTAATCCTGTACGACCTTCGCTTAATAATGTGTCTTTTAAATCTTGTACATTATCAAAATTGTCTTTCATTAATACAGCAGTGATTGCTAGTGGCATATTCATACCAGCAATTACTAAAGTATTTTGTAGCAATCCTTTTTGATCCAATACATTCAATGCATTTGTGAATGGAGATCCACTCAAAATATCAGCTAATAAAATGACTTGGTCATCTGCTTTGAAATCTTTAATCAATTCAGCAAAGTTAGATGCGAATTCGTCTGCGCTCATTCCGTCCTTTAAGCTTGTAGACAATACATCTTCACGATCTCCCGTCATCATTTTAACGGCACTGTGTAATCCTGGTGCAAATTCACCATGACTTACCATAACTACATATTTCATTATTTTTTCCTCCGCGTTTTCTTATACTCACATTTTATAATAAACATGTTAGCGTTTTCAAGTGTTATCACACATAATTTCACATATTTATGTGACTATTGAACATGAGCATCACATAGAATACACATTCATTATAACCCGTATGAAAACCTTTTCAATTTCCATATGTCACCACTTTTAGATGACAAATGTCATTTTTGGAAAATCAAACAAAAAAACAGCAGAAATTTAACTTCCTACTGTTTCTCCAATAATATATTCAATTCATCATTCAAATTTTGCATCGCACTTTCAATATCCTCATTTGTACCAATGACTCTTCGAATTTCACTATCTGCCATCGAATACAATTGATCATAGCCATCCAGTTTTTTTATCGTGATTGCTTGTTCCATCATATCATCAAAAAATTCCAAATTATAACTTGAATCCAATGGCGCATCTTCTTGAATATACTTAGTCACATTTTTGGATGTCGACACATTTTTTAAAACCGATACACCCTGCGAATATTTAAACAAACTTTCCTGCGTTGTTTCGTCGTAACAAAGTAACTTTAAAAATTCCCAAGCCATTTTTTTCTTAGAAGACATCTTACTAATACCACATAACAAGCTATCCATTTGTGAAGCATTATAGCCACTAGGACCTGCCGGCATTGGAAGACATTCCCATTCAAAATTTGAATATTTCTTAACACTCCAAGGACATGGCTTATACGTTCTATACTCACTAAACATCATTGGACAAAAGGCAACCTTACCCTTATCAAACATTTCACTCGTAACATTCTGACCTCGATTTAAAAGATTTAACTTTCGCACAAATTCAATGGCCGAATACACATCCTCATTCTGCAAAGTACTCTTCATGCTTTTCTCATCAAACAACGCCTGTCCATTCGAACTTAGAGCATTCTCCCAAGTGTATCCATATTCCCCAAACTGATCGATTTCTCCATCGTCATCCGTATCTACAGTCAACTTTTCACAAATCGCATAGAAATCATCCCACGTCCAATTGACATTTGGTATTTCAATTCCATTCTCTTCTAATAATGTTTTATTCACAAACATCAATGTGGGTGAACTCTCATAAGGGAGTGCATACTGCTGATCATAAATATTACCTGCATTGAGTGTCGTTGAAAAATATCGCGATTGATTAAAATCAGGATCCGTCTGCATGTATGTATCTAGTGATTCTAACATGCCTACTTTGGCATACGTCGAAAGATCATCACTCAATACCATGAAAACATCGGGAAGTTTTCCATCCAGAGCCTCCTTTGAAAGCCAAGCCGAATAGTCATCTTTCAAGATACCACTGACATATTTTACTTGAACATTCGGATGTGTTTTTTCAAACCGTTTGATCGCATTATCAATGATCTTACCACTATCTGGACTTGGCACATTCCAGTTACTACCCGCAAATACGCCAATCGTTAAAACAACGGGTTTTTGCGTATAATAAAATGTCCCTACCAAACAACACACCAATATGGCTATCAAAAAAGTTCTTAATCTTTTTTTCACCATTATTTATTTCCCCTAGATAAATACCAAATAGCCAATTGTGTACGATCTCTTAAATCTAGTTTATCCAAAATCACACTTAAATAGTTACGAATCGTCCCTTCACTAAAGCCTAATTTTTGTGCAATTTCCTTATTTGAATAACCATGACCAATTTGGGCAATGATCTTACATTCTGTATCACTCAAATCGATATGTTCATCTTCTCCATGTTCAAAATTAAATTCCCCATTCGAATTTGCCATCTGAGAAAAGAACTGTGTCACTTTACCCGCCACATTCAGGCTGAAACAGGCTCCTCCCGCTAGAACATTATGAATAGCCGAACTCAACTCTTCTAAGGAACATCCCTTCAAAAGGTATCCACTCGCTCCATATTTTAATGCATCATAAATATACTCATCATCATCAAAAGTCGTTAATATTATGACCTTTATATTTTGATACTTCTTTTTTACCAAACGAGTACACTCTACGCCACTCATACTTGGCATACGTACATCCATCAAGATAATATCTATACTTTCTGTTTCCAATGTATCCAATACTTCTTGTCCACTACCCACTACTTTTACTACTTCAAAATTCGGATCTGAATCTAAGATGATCTTTAAGCTTTCTCGAATAAGCTGCTGATCATCCGCAATCATGATTTTAACCATTGTTTTCTCCTCTTCTCATTGGTATTTCTACAATCAATTCAAAACCTTTATCCCCATAATAACGTATTCTTCCCTGAAGTAAGTCAATACGTTCTGTCAAATGATGAATGCCAAATCCTGGTTTGACATCCTTACAACCCTGACCATTATCTTCTATAATTATAATCAAATTGTTATCGGCCTGCGCAATCGAAACATAAATTTTTGTCGCATGCCCATGTCTGACTGAATTGGTCATTCCTTCTTGAACAACACGATACACAATTTCTTCTTCGTCTGCATTCAAATTCACCAAAGGCAAATGACACAAATAAAGAATGGTCACATCGGTCAATTTCTGATAATCCATGATCATCATATCCAATGCTTCTTTTAAAGAATATCGCTCTAATGCATCTGGCTTCAACTTATCCACCGAACGCCTGACATCGGTTAAACCGCGTTTTGCGCTCTCTTCCAAAATACCCAATTGTGCTTTTGTGACATTGACATCCTTATCAATCATCACTCGACACGCTTCAAGACCAACGCTTAATCCCGTTAAAGTATGTCCTAATGTATCATGAATCTCACGAGCAAGACGGTTTCTTTCTTTGGCTTCACCCATTTTTTCACGCAAATTCGCATAACCCTTTAATTGATTATTTAAACGTTTTAATTCGACATTCAAAGCCGCAAATTTCTGCGTTTCATCCATTTGTTTCTGTAAATATAAGAATATATAAGCTATAAACAACACAATATTTAAATTGCTTAAAGTTGCTTCAATCCCCAGCAACAAGCCTTGTGTCTTTGAATTATACACCGACAAATATTCCTGGAATGAAATCATAGGAATATAGTTGGATAAATATCCATAGTTGGATAGCATGTAAGCTAAAAAGACGAGTATGATGCAAATTGAACGATCAACTGGTTTATCCACATAGAGTAAGCTATCCGCAATAATCAAAAATAAAATACACGTTGCACTAAACGATATATTCTTCATAATCAATAGGCTCAATCCAAGTTCAATTAAAATTGGAATGATTTGATGATGACTAAAGAATCGAATTTTTTTACGTATGCTCACGAAACAAAACAATCCAATAAAGCCAAATACCGCTATATAGAAGGATCGAATGGGAACATTAGAAAGTGTGGAAATATTCTTAATAAAATCTGAGGCATAGCCACTTTGTGTCACATGCACCAACGTATAATACATCACAATAGCGATGTACCAAACGGTAAAAAAACTAAAGAGCCACATACAGACGTAGACAATCCATACATTGTATTTTTTTATATCTCGTATCATTGCCAGCCCTCCGTAGAATAATCATGAACATTGTCTTTTGTGATGATCTGCACAGGACTCACTTCATTTTTATTCTTAATTGTTTCTTGCGAAAATATCTTATAAATAGCTTCTCCCGCCTTTTTCCCAAACGTCTTTGGCGATTGTGCCACAGTAGCAGCCATTTTACCTTCTGACACCATTTCTTTTGCCTCTGGCGTTCCATCTATGCCATACACATACTTGCCTTCCAACATATTGTTCGATGAAAGTGCGGCCATAGCGCCCATTGCGCTTGGATCATTTAAACACATCACTACATCAAATTCGATTCCTTCCTCAATAAAAGACTCCATTTTTGGCATGGCCTTCTCTAATTGTCCCTCACATTCCATTCTCTGAACCACTTTATAATTTGAGTTGGACTGAATCGTATCCTCAAATCCCTTAATTCGTAAATAGCCAGAACGAGTTGTCGAATGTTGAAGCAAGACAATATTGGCATGACCCAACTTACTCATCATATCTTTAGCGCATTGTACGCCCGCATCATAATTATCACTGACAATACTATAGGTCACATATTTATTATGCTTAACTTCCGTATCCACCACAATCACAGGAATACGTTTCTTATAGGCTAGCTTTAAAGAATCTTTTAATCCATCATAATCCACTGGCGTAATTACTAAGGCATCCACTTGTTGATCCATTAAGTATTGGATTTGTTCCTTCTGCTTCTTTAAACTCATGGCTGAATCTAAAGTAATCAGCTGATCTCCATGCTCTTTGACTACTTTTGAGATTTCCTCATTGACCACCGAATAGAACGTATTGTTGTAGGTCATATATGTTGCGCCAATCTTACGTGGCTCATTCGAATTGTATATCATATTCGCTTGTGTAATCGTATTGATTAAGTAGTTACTTCCTACCGCAAAAGCTAGACAAACCGTTAAACAAAAAATGATATACACAAACGATTTTGGCTTCTCCATTCAAATCTCCTTTCCTTACAGAAAATGTCGCATTGCTGCGACACTCTTTTATAATACTTTTTGTAGAACATAAACAAGGATTGCAATGACAATAGGCACAATAAAAATCATTGAGTATCCACGTACAAACTTTGTTTCTAAAGCTTTAAATCCTAAATCATCATAATAGAATCTTTCATCATTGGTTTTACCAACAACACCCTCTTCCATTAAATTCGAAATTGTATAACTAATTGTTGAAGTGGCATAAGGCAAATTTTTAAATACACTTACATCTACTGCGCTCTTTTCATCCACTGCTCCTCTTTTTTTCAATGTATCCATTACCATTGAGGCAGCCGTTGCCTTGGCCCCTCTTTTTCTTTTTCTAGACATTTTCTTTCCTGCTTTCTATATTCATAGCTTCTGCCACACTCTTTACACACACACCATATGCCTTCAAACTCTCAGGTGCATGTTCCATAACATATGTGTCATTTAGCTTTTCCAATATACACAAATCATTTTCTCCATCTCCAATAAAAATCGCATCTTCGACAGGTAAATGACAAAAGGCTTCCCATTTATTTGTGCCTTTTCTTGTGATTTCAATATAATCCTTTGAAGTAGCCATCACTTCATAATTTTCAAATAATCCTCTAAATTGATTTAATATTAAATCCAAATCTTTTTCAACATACATACTCAATTTGGCTAAGCC
>UMKB01014556.1_pt1 | contig 23606 bp, 18 predicted proteins | sample 1966171 | NCBI WGS metagenome assembly UMKB01 (sample SAMEA4836164, study PRJEB28245) | human gut metagenome | biome: gut microbiome; material: fecal sample | place: Denmark | collected 2008 | reverse complement strand
TCAGGCGCCCACACCATGCGGCTAGAATATTATAGCAAAAACCAAACCGGATTGCAAGAGGAAATTTCCCCTTTTGCGCAGATTTTTACGCTTTTTTCTGCCCGGCCTGTTCTATGGCGGCTTTTACCTGCGCATTATAGGCCTCGGTCTTTTCCAAAAACAGCTTGCGCGGGCTGGAAGCCAGCAGCTGGGTGTCCTTACCTGCAAAGGAGATGGGACCGTCCAGCTTCTTTTGAGCCGCCTTGTTCTCTGCGTTCATCGCCAGCGGCACAAGCAAAGGCTTGCCCTTAAACTTGCGGGTAAAGTACACCTCCGCCGCAATGCCAGCCACCACGGCGATGCCTGCCACCAGCTGGGATACCCGCAGCCCGATGGAGGGCACCAGCATCAGGCTGTCGGTGCGCAGACCCTCGATCCAGAAACGGCCTGCGCCGTACCAGATCAGATACCGCAGGGTGATGTCGCCGTTGAACTTGCGCTTTTTGATGTAGCGGAACAGCAGGAAAAAGCCCACAAAGCACCAGATGCTCTCGTACAAAAAGGTGGGATGCACCGGCAGGTTGGGGTCGATGACCACACCCTTGGGTACCGTGACCGTGCTGCTCATCAGGTAAGCACGGGTAGCCTCGCTGTACATCCCCCACGGCAGGGTGGTGTTGCAGCCAAAGGCCTCCTGATTGAAAAAGTTGCCCCAGCGGCCGCAGCCCTGCCCGAGGAGAAAGCCCATAGCAGTCAGGTCGAACATGGGCAGCACCGGAACGCCCCGCCACTTACAGGCCAGGCCGCCGAACAGAAAGCCGCCGATGATGCCGCCGTAGATGGCAAGGCCGCCATCGCGGATGGCGATCATCTCCCAGATGCTCTCATATTTAAAAGGTGCCATAGCTACATAGTAGGCGCGGGCGCTGATGATGCCCAGCACTACGCCAATAAGGATGACGTCCACCATGCTGTCCGGGTCTACGCCAAATTCCAGACTGTGCCGGAAGGCAAAGACCAGCGCCAGACACAGACCCACCGCAATGCACACGCCGTACCAGTAGATGCTGACCCCGCCGATGGTAAAGGCCACGCGGTTCAGGTGAAAACTCAGTCCCAGACCCGGGAACTGTACCAGATTTGTCATTCTTCTTCCTCCTCGTCCTCTTCTGCCGCCTGCGCCGTGCCATCCGGCAGGATGTACATGGTAGCCATGCGGTCGGTGCACAGGATGTGCTGCAGGGCAGCGTCCGCATCCTCTGCGGTCAGCCCGGCCAGCATGGAGATCTGCTGCGCCACCGTCTGGCCGCTGAGGGCAAAGTCTGCCATCTGGCTGGCCGAGTCTTCCACGTTTTCCAGATTTTCGATCAGCTGACCGTATTTTTCGTTCTTGCACAGGGTAAACACTTCCCTGTCCACACCGGCGGCGCGTACCCGGGCGATCTCGTCCAGCAGTAGCTGCCGCACAGTATCCGGTACATCGCTCTCTCCGGTGAACAGGATGCAGCAGCAGCCGTCCACCCGCAGCACCTCGCCGCCAAAGCCGGGGTTCACAAGGCCTTCGTCATACAGGCGGCGGTACAGCGGCGACATCCCGCCCACGATGCAGCTGAGCACAAGGTCGTACAGCGCCTCGGTGCGCAGATCGTCCGCAGGCAGCGGCTCTTCCTTAAAGCCCACGCCGAAGCAGGGCTTGGAGACCGGCATGGTCAGCGTTTTTTCCGTAGCGGCAAGGGTCATAGGCTCCGTGGCCCACAGCCGCTGCACCTTCTGTGCCGGGCGGGGCTCCATCAGGCCGTGCCGCTTGCAGGCGGCAAGGATCTGCTCCATGGTGGTGTTGCCGGCAGCAGCCAGCACCATATTGCCCGGGGCATAAAAGGCCTTGCAGCTGTCGTACAGCATGGCGGGCGTGATCTCGGCAATGCTCTCCACCGTGCCCGCGATATCGCTGCGGATGGGGTGACTATGGTACAGGCACTCGAACAGGCCGGTGATGAGCCGCCAGTCCGGGCTGTCATCGTACATTTTGATTTCCTGCCCGATGATGCCCTGCTCCTTGGCGATGGTCTGCTCGGTAAAGTAGGGGTGCCCCACCATGCCCAGCAGCACGTCCAAGCTTTCGTCCAGCTGCTGGGTAGCGGTGAACAGGTAGCAGGTGCGGTCAAAGCTGGTAAAGGCGTTGGCGTTGGCACCGGTCTTTGCGTACTTGGCAAAGGCATCGCCGTCCTCGTCCTCGAACATTTTGTGCTCCAGAAAATGCGCCACACCGGCCGGCAGATGCACCGTTTGCCCGTTCAGGCAGAAATCCCGGTCGATGGAACCGAACTTTGTGGCATAGATCACATGGGTGCTGGAATAGCCCGGCATGGGGCGCACCAGCACCGTCAGGCCGGAGGGCAGGGTCTGCCACTGGTCGGCCACGGTCTTTTCCAGCAGGGTCTGGTTATTCTGCGGCATGGGCAGCATCCTCCTTTGTAAGCAGATAGCTGACCGAGAGGGTCAGGCGGCGCAGGATATCCCGCACCTCGTCTTTGGTCACGGCGCGTAGAGCATTCCGCGCCTGCTCCGGGCTCTGGATGGGCGCAGCACTGTTGGCACCGGCGCGCAGCACCTCGATGTAGTACCAGCTCTCGATGCCGCCAAGGCTGTCCTCTACCCCGTTCATGCCGCTGAGCAAGCCCCGGCGGCAGTCCTCAAATTCCTCGTCGGTGATAGGGCCGGCGCACAGGTCTGCAAGTTCCTTCAAAATTGCCTGCTCTGCGCGGGTGGCATCAGCGTGCTCCACACCGCTGTTCACCGCCATGCTGCCGGTAAAGCTTTGGAAGGAGGAGGAGCAGTAGTAGCACAGATGGTCCCGCTCCCGCACGTTGAGGAACAGGCGGCTGGTCACGCTGCCGCCGTACAGCGCCATGGCAAGGCGCACCGCTGCCAGCTGCTGCGGCTGCATGGGCTGCCCCAGTGTGAACAGCATACACAGCTTTGTCTGCACCATATCGTAGTTTTCGGTCTTATGCACCGGCGCAATGGCAGGCATGGCCATGTTTTCCACCAGCGGCAGCGGGGCGCGGTCGATGCAGGCAAGCTCTGCCAGCAAAGCATCCCGGATGGCGGCGGTCTGGGCAGCATCACAGCCCAGCACCAGCAGCTCAATGTTGGCGGTGCGCAGCATCTGCTGATAAGCGGCGGTCAGCATGGCCGGGGTAAGGCCGTCCACCTCTTCCAGATAGCCCTCCTGCCGCACACCCGCCGGGCTGTCGCCAAAAAACTCCCGGTTGGCCTGATGCAGACAGTAGATGCGTTTATCGTTGATCTCGTCCTCAAGGCCTTTTTTCAGCATCTGCTTTTCAATGCTGACGGCCTGCGGGTCAAAGCAGCCGTCCACAAGATAGGGATGGAAGGCCGCACCCAGCGCGATTTTCGTGTACTCGGCGGTCAGCGCCTCGCCCTCCAGCGCAAAGGCATCCTTGATGCCGGTCACACTGACGCAGAGGTTGTGGTTGCAGCCCATGGGGCGGGCGTCCACGGTCAGGTCTGCGCCATAGAGCTTTGCCAGCTTTTTGGTCAGCCGGGTCATATCCGGGCAGTCCGCATAGCCGCGCTCCATCACCAGCGGCAACAGCGCATGGGCAGTGGCCGTTTTACGCTGGGCCGGAAAAGCAAAGTGGATGCTGATGCGGCAGCGGTTGAATTTAGAAGCCGGGTCGCAGGAAAGATGCACGCCCGGTGCAATGAGAGTACGTTCCAATGGTTATTCCCTTCTCTCTGTGCCGCGCACAGAGCATTTGATTCAGTCTGCCCGTTGCAGGGCGATGAACTCTTCCAAGCTCAGGCCGCTGGCACGGATGGCAAGGGCGTTTTCCACCCCTACATAGCGCCAGTGCCACGGCTCGAACACGATGCCGGTCGCGGCCTGCCGGTCCTGCGGGTAGCGCAGGATAAAGCCGTATTCCGCCGCGTAGGCCGTAAGCCACTCGTAGGCGCGGGTCTCGGCAAAACCGGTGTCCTGCTGCGGATTGTCCGCGCTGAGGATATCTGCCGCGTAGCCGGTGCCGTGCTCGTTGGCGTTGGCGGCGGGCTGGATGGTAGCCGCCAGACGGGCGGCTTCCACCTCGCTCTTGCGCTTATCGCGGTAGGTCTGCACCCGGGCCTCGTAGGCGGCCTGACGGGTGTCGGCGTCCTGATAACCGGCCACAAGGATCAGGCTGACCCCATCCGCCTGCGCGGCAGCGGCCATACTGCGATACTGCATGGCAGCTTCGGCCTCCAGCTGCTGGCCGGTGACCTCGTCGGCGGTGTCCAGCAGCGGGGCGGGCTCGGCGGTATAGGGCAGGTTGGCGTTCACCAGTGTAAGCCGGGCATCTGCTGCGTTAAATACATAGTCTGTGCCGTCGTACACGCTGGCTGCAAATACCTTTGGCCCGGCCAGCAGACCGTGCACCTTGGGCAGCAGCCACAGGATGCCGCCGGTCAGCAGCGCCACCACTGCCGCGCAGCCGGCCAGAAACAGTACCCAGTTGCGGGCCAGCCGCAGCATTTTGCGGCGCTTCCATTGTTGATAGGTCAGGCGCTTCTCGGCAGGCGCTCTGGAGGTACGGGTGGATCCACTCATGCGGCGGGGCTCCTTTTCGGCATTGTTGCAGCGCCGGTGCGCCGCACAGATTCAAACTATATTATACACCCCTTTGCAATTTGTGTAAACGCCGCCGTGTGTAAAAAAATTATGACCCGCCCGCCCCCGGCAGGGAGCAGACAGGCCACAATTAAAAATTTTACGCAGATCAGTCAAACAGCATATCGTGGATGGCACCGACAGCCTTGTCGGCGTCTGCACGGTCGATGATGCAGGAGATCTTGATCTCGCTGGTGGAGATCATTTTGATGTTGATATTGTTGTTGGACATTGCCTCGAACATCTTGGAGGCAACGCCGCTGTGGCTCTGCATACCGGCACCCACGATGGAGACCTTGGCGCAGGTGGTGTCCACACTGACATCGTTGAAGTGTGCACTTTCCTTCAGCACACGCATGGCCAGCTCGGCTTCGCCTTCGGCACAGGTAAAGCTGATGTCCTTCTTGCCGTCGCGGCCGGTGGACTGCAGAATGATGTCCACGTTGATGTTCTTCTGTGCCAGCAGGCCGAAGATCCTAAAGCTCATGCCCGGCTCATCGGGAACGTTGAGAATCGTGATAACGGCAACATCGGTGTCCTTGGCGACACCCTTAATCAGCATACCTTCCATGTCCTTTGTAACCTCCTTAACCACCGTACCCGGGATGGGGTTCAGGCTGGAGAGCACCTCCAGCTCCACATTGTACTTTTTAGCCAGCTCCACGCTGCGGTTGTTCAGCACCTGTGCGCCCAGAGATGCCAGTTCCAGCATCTCGTCAAAGGTGATCTCTTCCAGCTTACGGGTGTTGCTCACTTTGCGCGGGTCGGCGGTATAAACGCCCTCCACATCCGTGTAGATCTGGCAGCGGTCAGCGTGCAGGGCAGCGGCAATTGCCACAGCACTGGTGTCGGAGCCGCCGCGTCCCAGAGTGGTGATGTCATCCAGCTTGTTCAAGCCCTGGAAGCCTGCCACCACCACCACGCAGTTGCGCTCCAGCTCGGAGGAGATCCGCTCGGTCTCCAGCCGGGTGATGCGCGCCTTGGTGTAGGCACGGTCGGTACGGAAGCCCGCCTGCCAGCCGGTCAGGCTGATGGCATGGCAGCCCAGCTCGTTCAGCGCCATGGCCAGCAGTGCGATGCTGATCTGCTCGCCGGAGGCCAGCAGCATATCCATCTCACGCGCCGAGGGGTTATGGGTGATCTCCCCTGCCTTGGCGATCAGGTCATCGGTGGTGTCGCCCTGTGCGGAGACTACCACCACTACGTCATTGCCCGCGTTGTGGGTGTTGGCCACGATCCGCGCAACGTTGAAGATACGGTCACGGTCCTTTACGGAAGAACCGCCGAATTTCTGTACGATCAACGCCATATCTTGTCACTCTCCTCTTTAACGCCCCGCGCTTGCGGGGGGCTTGCCGGGCGGAAGCGTTCTTGCACTTCCCTTACCCATTTATCATTCCACGGTTGCGCCGGTGTTATCGGCATCCAGCTGCAACAGTGTAAATGCTTCACATCCGTCCAGACCTTCCAGCAGCTCCAGACCTTTTTCCAGCTTGGAATAGAACTTTTCGGCCTCGGCCTTTTCTGCCACAGCCATGACCGTGCTGCCTGCACCGGACACATACACGGCCTTTGCGCCGCACAGCCGCGCCATGTCGAACACCTCGCGGGAGCCGGGCATCAGGGGCATGCGATACTGCTGGTGCAGCTTATCCTCGGTGGCAATGGCCAGCAGGTCGTGCCGCCCCTCGCAGAAGGCTGCAGGCACCAGCGCCGCACGCGACAGGTTATACACCGCGTCCTTATGGGATACCTCTTTAGGCAGGGCTGCGCGGGCTGCCTCGGTCAGCAGCTTGTAGTCCGGCACGATGGCAGCAAAGCAGAGGCTTTCATCCACATTCCGCTTGACCGAATACACCTTGCCGTCCTCGAATACGCTGCTGGTCAGGCCGCCCAGCAGTGCCGGAGCCACGTTATCGGGGTGTCCCTCAATGGCAGTTGCCAGCGTGAGCAACTCCTGCGTGTTGAGCACATCGCCCAGCATCCGGTTTGCGCCCAGCAGACCCGCGATGATGCAGGCTGAAGAAGAGCCCAGACCCCGTGCCATGGGGATGGGGTTCGTCTGGGTGATCTTAAGGGGCGGGATCTGCTTGCCAACCTTTTCGAACAGGCCCTTGGCGGAGCGGTACACGAGATTCGACTCGCCCCGGGGGATGCGGGTGCCGTCCGATGCCGAGATCTCCAGCACCTCGCTGTCCTCAAAGGTGACCGTGTTGTACAACGTAACTGCCAGACCCAGCGCATCGAAGCCGGAGCCTACGTTAGCGCTGGTGGCAGGGACCGAAACCTTGATCTTCATTGCTGCAGTTCCTTTCCGTTACACTTCCTCGGGCAGACGCTTGAGCACCAGCTTCACGCTGCCGCCCACGGCCTCCACCTTGCGCGCGGCCTCTGCCAGCGCACGCTCATCGGCGCGCTTCACAAAGTAGGCGCAGCCCTCGTACCGCTCATCCACCACCTTGCCGTAGCCGTAGATGGCCTCCACCACAGGGGGTGCAATGCCCGCCACACGCACATAATATGCAGCAGGAGCCGGGTCGGTGAGCATGCCGTCCACCGGGTCCGCAGGCTGCCAGAACAGGCTGTCGTGCACCTGTGCGCCGTTTTTCAGCGCATCCACCACGTCTGCCACCACAGCGCTGGCGGTGGGCAGCTTGCCTGCGCCCTTGCCGTAGAACACCACATCGCCCAGCATATCGCCCTTGACCAGCACCGCGTTGAACACATCGTCCACGCTGGCCAGCTGGTTTGCCTTGGGCACCAGACACGGCTCTACACCGGCGGCCACGCTGCCGTCCTTGCCAAGCTTCATCCATGCAATCAGCTTGATAACGCAGCCCAGCTTTTCGGCGCTGGACACATCGGCGGCGGTAATGGCGCGGATGCCCCGGGTGGGGATGTTCTGGGGGTAGATCTGGTGGCCGCACACCATGGAGGACAGAATGGCGATCTTGCGGCAGGCGTCGCGGCCGTCCACGTCATCGCTGGGGTCCTTGGTCTCTGCGTAACCCAGCTCCTGCGCGATCTGCAGCGCATCCTCAAAGCCCAGTCCCTCCCGCACCATCTTGGTAAGCATGAAGTTGGTGGTACCGTTCACGATGCCCTCCACCTCGGTGATGACGTTGGCCGCCAGGCACTGGTGCATGGGGGTGATGATGGGCGTACCGCCGCCCACAGAGGCCTCGAACAGGAAAGCACAGTCGTGCTCCTTGGCCAGTGCCAGCAGCTCTGCACCGTAGGTGGCCACCATCTCCTTGTTGGAGGTGCACACGCTGCGGCCGCTCTCCAGACACGCCTTGACGTAAGGGTAAGCAAAGCGGGTGCCGCCGATGGTCTCCACCACCACCCGGATCTCCGGGTCCTGCAGGATCACGTCGATATTCTTGACCACCAAGGGCTCCACCGGGTTGCCGGTAAAATCCTTCGGGTCCAGAATATATTTTACCTCCACCGGTTCGCCAGCCCGGCGGGAGACGCTTGCAGCATTGTGGCACAGCACTTCGTATACGCCGCTGCCCACCGTGCCAAAGCCCAGAATTGCAATTTTAGCCATACTCTCTTTCCCTCGTTTCCTGTTTTGTTACAGGTTATACCCACAGCGCACACTCACCACCATGCGCTGGCGCGAAAGTTTTTCGGTCAGTTCCTCCGGGGACATCTGCATGGTATCAGTGCGGATGGTGACCGCCACCAGCGCAGCCCCATTCTCCGGGGTGGACTGGTTGATGGTCACAATACTGGCGCCTGCGGCGCTGATACCGGCCAGAAGGCTTTGCAGCGCACCGGTCTCGTCCCGCAGAGTGGCCATGACCGTGATGACCTCACGGCCGTTCTCGGAATCAAAAATACAATCCTTATACTTATAAAATGCACTGCGCGAAAGCTCTACGGCGCGGGTCGCAGCCGAAATGCTGCGGGCTTCGCCGCTGGCCAGCAGCTCCTTGGCGCGTACCACCTTGAGAAAAACCTCCGGCAGCACCTGCGCATCCACCAGATAAAAACGGCGTTCCAACTTGTTCACCTCTCAAACACAAGTGTTCTTGCAGAAAATATAATAGCATCCGAACCCCTGCAATGCAAGTGCCCGGATGCTATTTTGTCACTTTGTCCAGTTTTGTCTTGTGAAGTGCGCCCTGTCCTTGCCGGATTTTTCAGCAAAGGGCTGAAAAAGTACGATTTTTGTCCTTATTCCGTGTCCAGTGCACTGGTATCGGTGGGGATGACCGGCTGGGTGGGCACAGCATCGTCTGTGTTCTCGGCCGGGGCAGCAGCCTGCGGTGCGGCATGGGAATAGGTGCAGGTATCGGGCAGGTCATCGGCACGGTAGTAGCCCACGGCAGTGCTCGGGCAGCCTGCACCGGCCAGCAATCCGCTCTGGGTGCAGTAACGGCGCTCCACCACGCCTGCGGAGGTGGGGAATGCCTTATAGGGCAGGTCTGCCTGTGCCTGCTCTATCAGTGCCTTCCACGCCATAACACAGGTGCGGGTCTTGGCCTGCTGCTTGGACAGAGTCTTGGTCATATCGTAAGGTGCATCATATCCCCACCACACAGCGGTGACATAGTAGGGCGTGCCGCCCACGAACCACAGATCCTTTTCGTCGCTGGCAGTACCGGTCTTACCAAAGGCCTCCATGCCGTTGGAGTTGGGGTAGCGGCCGCTGGCAGTACCTACGCTGGAGAACAGAACGTTCTTCAGCAGACGGTTCATGACATAAGCGGTATCGGGGGTCAGTGCCTGATAGCTGGTGGCGTTGTTTTCCAGATAGATGTTGCCTTCCCGGTCCAGCACACGGGTGTACAGGTGCGGGGTGGTGTACTCGCCGTCATAGAAGATCTGGAAGGCTGCGGCCAGCGCCATGGGCGTAACGCCCTTGGTCTGGCTGCCCATAACCATCTGCGCCAGACCCACGTCGTTGGTGGGGTCCAGCGTATTCAGTTGCAGAGTGTTGTAGACGAAGTTGAAGATATTGCTTGCGCCCACAAGGTCGCCCACGCGGACTGCGATGGTATTCAGCGAGCGGGCAAGGCCGTTCCACAGCGGGAGATCGCTGCCGTCGCCATAGTTGCCGCCGTAGTTGCGCGGCCAGCTGCGCCATGCGTTGGGGTAAGCGCGGAGCTGCTTGTCGGAGAGCCCCATCAGGCCATTCTTGCGGCAGTAGTCCTCGTCCCGGATGATCATATCCTGCTTCTGGTACAGGGGGGAGTTGTTGAGCATGGTGGACCAGTTGACCAGACCGTACTCAATGCCCAGCGCATAGGCACCGATGGGCTTGATGGTAGAACCGGTCTGCCGCTCCACATTATAGGCGCGGTTCAGGGAAAGGCTCTTGGTCTTTTCGCCCAGGCCGCCCGCAATGGCCAGCACGTTGCCGTCATAGTCCAGCGTGACCATAGCAGCCTGCGTGCGCACGTTGCGGTAATAGTAGACGGTGCCATCTTCGCCGGTGCGGGTCTTGGGGGTACCGTCCTCGTTGAACACCTGCACATCATCGTCCGAAATAGAGGTGACCTCTTCCTCATGCCAGCCCGCCGGGAAGTAGGCATCGTCGGTGTTCAGCATCAGGTTTTCCATCTGGGACTGCAGCTTGGTGTTGACAGTGGCTTCGATAGTAAAGCCGCCGGTGTAGAGCAGCTTTTGCGCCTCGGACTCGCTGATGCCCTCCTTGGTCATGATGTCCTGCACGACCTCGTTGAACAGTGCATCGGTGAAGTAGGAGGTGACGGTGCTGGGCTTTTTGCCGCTGTCTTCTTCGGCCAGCACAAGGGGCTGTGCAGCGCCGTTGCGGTAGTCCTCCTCGCTGATCACTCCCTGCTGCCACATATTGTACATGATGAAGTTGCGGCGGTGGATCAGATTTTCGGGGTTCGTATAGGGGTTATAGTTGGTGGGGTTTTTGGTAATAGAAGCAATGGTAGCGCACTCCCACAGGCTCAGCTGGCTGACGTCCTTGTTGAAGTACTCGTTGGCCGCCGTCTGCACACCCTGAATGGTGCCGGTAAAGCTGATGGTGTTCAGGTAAGCCTCCAGAATGGTCTCCTTGGAGTAGCTGCGGCTCAGGCAGAGGGCGCGGTAGATCTCGCGCACCTTGCGCAATGCGCCATCGATACCGCTGGCGCTGTTGTCATCGGTCAGGTTCTTGATGAGCTGCTGTTCCAGTGTGGATGCGCCCTGCTTGGAGCTGTAAATAGGCAGCAGATACTCATTGATCATTGCGCCGATGGTGCGCTTGAAGTTGACGCCGGGCTCTGAGTAGAAGTCCTTATCCTCGGTGCAGATGAAGGCATACTGCAAATTGGAGGGGATCTGCTCAAGGTCTGCCCAAACGCGGTGGCTGTTGGAGGAGCGCAGGGTGGCATACTCCACCTGTGCGCCGGTATCCGGGTCGGTGGCTACCACCATACTGGACTGGCTCAGCTGAATGTTGTCCAGGTCCAGCAGGTCACCGTCGTTGGCAGTAGCCTGCACCACATAGAACACCATGCCCACGGCCACCACGCTGCCCAGCATGATGCCAAGGCAGAGCACCGTAGCGACGGTGCGGCCAATGAACCGCAGGATGGGGTGTTTGCTCTTTTCCTTCGGCGGCTTGGGAGTTTTGGGTGCTTTGGGTGCGCGGGTACGGTTTTCCGCTGCGGAGTGTACCTCGCGGCGGCTCTGGGAAACATTGACCTTACGTCCCATCGGGCGGGCAGGCTGCTCCTCGCCGCCCCGATGGATCTTTCTCATCTCATTGTTGGAGATAGGGATCGCCTCCTGACATTTCAAGACTGTTGCCGGGCATTGCTGCGCCGGGCTTTATCCACATCGTTTGTGACACGAAACTTCAAACTGCAATACCATATTATAGCACGCACGCCCCAGCCGGGCAAGAACCAATCTTTGCGCGCTGAGCAGATATAAATAGTATAACACACTCTCTTGTGGAAAGTACAGTATCTGCGTGTGAAAATTGTCTGTCTCCCGCCCAAACGGGGCATACTTGCAGAGAAAGGGAGTGTTTTTTATGCGCAAGCTGTCTGTCTGCCTGTTCTACGGGCTTTGCGTATTCACCATTGTATTCAGTCTGTTCTGGATGGCGCTGCCAAAGCTGCCGCTGTCCCAAAGCCCCGCCGGATCCGAGACCGATCCCGCCTCTCCCTTGAGCCTTGCCGCGCAGGCTGCGCCCCAGACGGACGCTGCCCGCTACTGCCTGCGGGACAGCGGCGGGCGGGTGGCGGTGTACACCTGCCGCGCCGACGGCACCCCGGGCACTTTGATCCGCGTGACCGGCATCTACACCAATCTTCTGCCGGAAAACGACGCTTTGCGCATCAAGCGCGGGCTTGTGGTCAACAGCCCCCGGGAGCTGGGCCTGCTGCTGGAGGATCTGGGGGAGTAAATGCAATGAGCCGCTGCACGATGTGCAGCGGCTCATTGCATTTATAGGATTCAGGCTTCCATTTCTTCCAGCGGCACAAGGTATTCCTTGCGGCACTGCTCGTATTCCAGCATATAGTCCTTGCTGGGGTTGTGGTGCATAATGCTTTTCAGGGTGTGGGAGTCGTAGTCGTCGCCGGCCTCCATGCCCACCATGCGCACTGCGATGTTGGAGCAGTGGTCGGAGATACGCTCGGCATTGTTCAGCACATCGAGGAACACCACGCCGGTGTCGATGGAGCAGATCCCGTCCTTCAGACGGCGGATGTGCTGGTCGCGCAGGCGCTCCACCATTACATCAATGATCTCCTCCAGCGGCTCCACCTGTGCAGCCTTCTGGGTATCATCGTTTTCAAAGGCCTCGTCCGTCAGAACCAGAATGCGCTCCAATGCGGCATCCAGCAATTGCAGTTCCTTTTTGGCGCTCTCGCTGAAGCTGGCTTCCTTGTCGTACAGTTCCTCGGCCTTTTCCATGATGTTCACGGCATAGTCGCCGATGCGCTCGAACTCGGTGACAAAGTTCAGCAGCTCGGTCACTGCGTGGCTCTCGTCATCGCCCAGTTCCTGATCGGTCAGCTTGATCAGGTAGTTGGTGATCTCCACCTCCATACGGTCGATCAGGTTCTCGCGTACCTTGATGGCACTCACGGTCTCCTCGTCCATCTTCAAAAGCAGCGGCGCGGCCAGACCCACATTGCGGGCGGCACGGCGGGACATCTTGATCACCGCGTTCTTAGCCTGCTGCAGAGCCACAGCCGGGCTCTTGTACAGACGCTCGTCCAGCACCGGCATACTCAGTTCCTGTGCTTCCTCCACGCTGCTGGGCACTGTGAGCATCGCCAAGCGGCTCAGCACTCCGCTGCAAGGCAGGAACAGCAGCATAGCGCATACACTGGACATGGTATGGATGTTTGCAATGGAGCTCTTGTTCATCACATCGCCCCACATGGGGATGCCGATGGTGAACTGCACCGCATAGATCAGTGCCAGCAGAATAACACTGCCGATGACGTTGAAGTACAGGTGGATGAGCGCTGCCCGCTTACCATCCTTGGAGGAGCCGCCGATGGTGAGCAGCGGGGTGAACGCCGTACCGATATGCGCACCCAGAATGATGGGGATGGCAGAACTGAAGGTGACAAGCCCTGTGCTGGACAGTGCCTGCAGAATACCCACCGAAGCGGAGGAGGACTGGATGATCACGGTGACCACCACGCCCACCAGAACGCCCAGAATGGGGTTGGTCATGGTGACGAACAGATTCTGAAAGACGGCGCTCTCCCGCAGGGGAGCAACGCCGGTATCCATCAGGCTCATGCCGGTAAACAGAATGCCGAAGCCCAGCATGATCTGACCGATATTCTTCTTTTTGGCATTGCGCAGGAACACATAAAAAATGCAGCCAATAAACGCCACCACGGGGGCAAAGGTCTTGGGCTGGATCAAGGTCAGCCACAGGCTGTCGCCTGAGATATCCGCCATGCGGATCAACTGACCTGTTACCGTAGTACCAATATTTGCACCCATGATCACGCCTACCGACTGCGTCAGTGTCATGATACCGGAGTTGACCAGACCGACACAAATAACCACCGTACCGGCCGACGACTGGATGACGCCGGTGATCAGTGTGCCGAAGATCACGCCTTTGATGGTAGAGGAGGTAAGCTTTTGCAATACGCCCTGCATCTTGCCGCCTGCCAGCTTTTCCAGACCGGCGCCCATGATGGACATGCCGTACAGGAACAGCGCAACGCCGCCCAGCAGAGAGGTAATGTGTGTGATATCCATAACGATACTCCTAATATGAAACTTCCCTTTTTATCCTTTACAGCACACAGCCGCCGGAACCTTGCACGCGCAACGCCTGCACTGTTCCGGAAGCCGCTTATTTTTATTATACCATCAAAGGGGGCGTCTCAACAAGGTTTATTTTACACGAAAATTACTTTTTTCACACATTCCGCAACATATTTCCGGGTGGCAAACAAAAAGCTTTCCGTTATTTTACATACATTTTACATTCAGCTTTCCCAGATGCGATATGCCGCCGCTTACCCGGCCAGCTCTTCCATGGCCTCCCGCACTGTGTCGGCCGAAAACAGGAACACACCACTGCCGGTGTATACCTCCACATGACTGCCCACATAACGCAACTCAAAATCCTTCATGGTGTTTCCCTCCTGTGTTTCTGTTTTGTTCCGGGGCTTTCCCGGTGAACACAGTATCGCATAATTCAGATACCATAAAAAGGACTTTCAAACGTTTTTGCGGATTTTTGCGTAAAAAACAGCGTATGCTCCCCAGTCTGCTCACGCTGTACACGGCCATTTTCCTCGGAGATCAGGTCTTTGGCAGTCCCCGCAGCGCCGCATTTCCGCAGGAAACAGGCGCTGGAGCTGCCGTTTTCCGTCACGACCCCCTCCTGTGAAAATGGGATAGCGGAGCGTCCGCAGACGCTCCGCTATCCCGAAATTAAAAATAAATTTTCCGCTGATAATGGCTAGAGCAAAGCGGAAGCCCTTCCAAATCATCCTGCTGTGCAAAGCATTATTCTGCCGCGTCCGTCACACGGACGGGGTAGCCTGTCCGCACACAGCGCACCGCGTAGCGGGAACCGCCGCCGGAGGTGCAGGTGAACAGGGTCAGATCCCAGTTGTCCGTCTCGGTATCGGTGGTCATCTCCTCGATCTGGGTGGGGCGCAAAGTCTCCACGCTCTCCACCTCATAGCTCCAGCGCAGACCGTCTGCATCCGTAAAATAGACCGAACTGCCGATGGCCAGCCACTTGATGGGGCTGAAGTGCATTGCGTAGTTGTGGCCGCAGATCACAAGATCATCGCCATAGGTGGTGCCGCTGTACCGCCCGGGGGCGATCTTCAGCCCGGCGTAGCTCCACTGCGCCATCACCGGCAGCTCCCGTTCTACCGCCGGGATGGAAAGCACCCCGATGTAGTCCCGCCCTTCCACCTCCACGGTGGTCATCTCCTGCGTCGGGTCCAGCACCGGCTGCGGGGCTACGGTCTCATTTTCCTGCTGGTACTCCGTAATGGTCTTTTGCATGGTCTGCTCCAGCTCGCCCAATACTTCCTGCGAGGCCTTTTCCGCCCGGGCGGCATCCCACCGGTTGTAGCCCAGCAACCCGGCGGCGCATAAGATCAGCACAGCACCCAGCACCATGCACAGCCTGCCGATTTTCCGTTTCATTGCATTCCATCCTTTATTATATAATAGTATCATCTGCTTCAGTATACCATTCCCCGCTCCGGTTTACAACCGTTCTTGCGGTCGTTTTTTATCGGGCAGCAGCGCGCAGACCAGCCGCACCATCTGCCCGGTCAGGGGCAGCCACACCAGCGCGCACAGTACGTTGAATAAGGTGTGTGCGTTGGCGATCTGCCGGGCGATCACGGCGCACTCCACCCCTGCGGGCGAGCACAGCCGCACCAACGCCGCAAAGGGCTGCAGCAGTGCGCAGCACACCGCTGCGCCGCTCAGGTTAAAAATGGCGTGGGCTGCCGCCACCCGCTTGGCGTCTCTTCCCTGCCCGATGGCGGCAAGCACCGCCGTGATGGTGGTGCCGATGTTATCCCCCAGCAAAATGGGAATGGCCGCCGTCAGCCCCAGCAGGCTGTGCACGCCGTCTGCCCCGGGCTGCGCCGCCATGCTTTGCAGCAGCGCCACTGTGGCAGAGCTGCTTTGCACCGTTAAGGTCATGCAGACGCCCGCCAGCAGCCCGTGCATGGGACTTTGCTGCACCCGGGCAAGCTCCAGCCGGAGCAGAGGGCTTTGCAGCAGCGGTTCCATGGCGCTGCGCATCACAGTGACGCCTTCGAACAGCAGTCCAAAGCCGAACACTGCCTCGCCCACGCAGCGGCCCCGCCAGCCTTTACAGGCCAGACAGAGCAGCACCCCGCCAAACAGCAGCAGATACCGCCAGCTTTCCACCCGGAACGCCAGCAGCTGCGCCGTGACCGTTGTGCCGATATTTGCCCCGAATACCACCGGCACCGCCTGCCGCAGCTGCAACAGCCCCGCCGCCAGAAAGGCAATCACCATGACCGTGACCGCCGAGCTGCTTTGCAGCACCGCCGTTACCGCAGCACCGGTCAGCAGTCCTGCCGCCGGGTTTGCGGTGCACCGCGCCAGCAGGCTGCGCAGACGCCTGCCCGCTCCCTGCTGCACCGCCCGACACAGGCTGTCCGTCCCGTATAAAAACAGCGCCAATCCGCCGAATACCTGTAACAACACTTGGAATCCCTGCTCCATCTGCACCCTCCGTTTCTGCCTGTCCTTTATTTTTATGCAGCGAGAGCCGGTTTGCGCATTGACAAAACCTACAAGTTTTTTGTGAATTTTTGTTTAATATTTCCCTATTCCCTTGCAATCCGGCTGCAAAAGGAATATGCTTATCAGGCGTTAATACTTAACAACTGTTAAGTATCCAAAAAATGCAAACGAGGAGGGACTGTCGTGTCCGAGCCAAGCACCCCCAGCTTTCAGGGGATGTGCCACTTTATCGGGCAGCTGAGCAAGGCATCCAAGACCGGAATGCGGGCGGCGCTGGCCGATTGCCCCAAATGCCACTTCAATATGCTGGAAGGCCTGCTGCACGCCATCAACTGTCACGGAAAGGACGGTGCCATTTATGTCTCCGACCTTGCCCGGGAGATTCGTCAGCCGCTGCCGGCGGTCTCGCGCGGGCTGCGGCTCATGGAGCAGGACGGCACTGTGGTGCGGGAACCGGACCCCGCCGACCGCCGCAAAACGCTGGTGCGCATCACCCCCAAGGGGTACGAGCTGTGCCACCAGTGTGAGCAGGCTCTGCGCAACTACTTTGCCAGCGTGCTGGCACGGTTAGAGCCGGAGCAGGTAGCCCAGATGGACGCGCTGCGCGGCGCGCTGATGGATGCCATTCTTGCGGAAAATGCCGCGCGCAACATTGACCCGAAGGGAGAAACGAACCATGACAAAGATCTTTAAGCAGCTGGCCCGGCACTGGGCAGTCTGCCTTGTGGTGTTCGCACTGCTGTTCGTGCAGGCGTACTGCGACCTTGCCCTGCCGGACTACACCAGCAAGATCGTGGACACCGGCATCCAGCAGGGCGGCATTGAAAGCCCCCTGCCCCAGACGGTGCGCCAGAGTACGCTGGACGCGCTGAGCCTGCTGATGAGCGAGGAGGATGCGCAGAAGCTGCAAAACGCCTACCAGTACTACCTGCAGGACGATGGCGTATTGCAGCTGCGCTCCGACCTGACCGAGGACGAGCGCACCGCACTGGAAGAGGCCGTGACCACCCCGGACATCGTGCTGTATATGGCTGCTACACAGGCCGCCAACACCCCCGCCGGGCAAAGTAATATGGGTATGACTGGCCTTGCCGAGACGCCCTCTGCCGCTGCGGACGCGGACACTGAGACCGTCACCCCTACGGCAGCGGATCTGGACACCGTTTGCAGCCAGTTTGCCGCCATGAGCCAGATGCCCGGCTTTGACCGCAGTATGCTGCAAAAGCAGCTGGACGGTGCCATGAGCCAGCTGGACAGCACCCTGCTGGAAAACCTGAAAAGCCAGTCTTTGCTGCTGGTGCAGCTGGAATACGAGGCGCAGGGCGTTGCGCAGGATGTGCAGATGGGTTACCTCTTCCGGGTGGGTGGCCAGATGCTGGCGCTCACCCTGCTGATGGTAGCCGTGGCTATGGCCGTTGGCTTCCTTGCCTCCCGGGTATCCGCCGCCATCGGCCGCGACCTGCGCCGGGAGACCTTCTCCAGCGTTATCGGCTTCTCCAATGCGGAGATCGAGAATTTCTCCACCGCCTCTCTCATCACCCGCACCACCAACGATATCCAGCAGGTGCAGTTCGTCTGCGTCATCCTGCTGCGCATGGTGGCCTACGCGCCCATTTTGGGCATTGGCGGCGTGCTGCACGTTGTAGGCAACAGCAGCGGCCTTTCCTGGATCGTGGTGCTGGACGTGGCTCTGCTTTTGTTGCTGCTGCTCTTCCTGATGAGCGTTGCCATGCCAAAATTCAAGGTGATGCAGCAGCTGGTGGACCGGCTGAATCTGGTCAGCCGCGAAATTTTGACCGGCATCATGCCGGTGCGCGCCTTCAGCCGCGAAAAGTTTGAGGAGCAGCGTTTTGACAAGGCCAACCGGGAACTGATGGGCACCCAGCTGTTCACCAACCGCGCTATGGTGGCTATGATGCCCTTTATGACCCTGATCATGAACGGCACCAGCCTGCTCATCGTCTGGTTCGGCGGCAAGGCCATGGATGCCGGCACTATGCAGGTGGGCGAAATGATTGCCTTTATCACCTACACCATGCAGATCGTCATGTCCTTCCTGATGCTGGCCATGGTGGCCGTCATGCTGCCCCGCGCCGGTGTGGCTGCGGATCGTATTGACGAGGTCATCCGCACCAAAGCCTCCATCCACGACCCGGACGAAGCCACCGCAAAAGCTGCACAGGCGCACACCGACTGGCAGGGCGTTGTGCAGTTCGAGGACGTGAGCTTCCGTTACCCAGGTGCAGACAGCGATGCGCTGGAACACATCAGCTTTACCGCAAAGCCCGGCGAGACTACCGCCATCATCGGCTCCACCGGCTGCGGCAAGTCCACCCTGCTCAACCTGATCCCCCGCTTTTACGATGTGACCGGCGGCAAGGTGACCGTGGACGGCATTGACGTGCGCGAGATGCCACAGGCACAGCTGCACGACCTGCTGGGCTATGTGCCCCAGAAGGGTGTGCTGTTCAGCGGCACCATTGACAGCAACCTGAAATTCGGCGGCGAGGATATCACCGACGCACAGGTGCACAAAGCCGCCGCCATTGCACAGGCCACTGATTTTATCGAGGCAAAGTCCGAAAGCTATCAAAGTCCCATTGCACAGGGCGGCTCCAACGTATCCGGCGGTCAGAAGCAGCGGCTTTCCATTGCCCGGGCAATTGCCAAAAATCCCAAGGTCTATCTGTTTGACGACAGCTTCTCGGCGCTGGACTACAAGACCGATGTAACGCTGCGCCGCGCTTTGAAGGCACAGACCGACAACGCCACTGTGATCATTGTGGCACAGCGCATTTCCACCGTGCTGCACGCAAACCAGATCCTTGTACTGGATGAAGGCAGGCTGGTGGGCAAGGGTACCCACGCCCAGCTGATGGTCAGCTGCCCGGAATATCAGGAGATCGCCCGCAGCCAGCTGAGCCAGAAGGAGCTGGCGCTGGATACCCTGAATACAGAAAAGGAGGGTGAGTGATATGCCCAGACCCGGACGTCCCACCACCGAGCGCGCCAAAAACTTTAAAGGCACGCTGCGGCAGCTCATCCGCACCATGAGCCACTACAAGCTGCCCCTTACGGCAGCCATGCTGTTTGCTGTTCTGTCCACCATCTTCAACATTGCAGGCCCTAAGGTGCTGGCAAAAGCCACCACCGCCCTTGCCACCGGCTGGATCGCCCGGCTGCGCGGCACCGGCAGCATCGATTTTGTGTATATCGGCCGCATCCTGCTGTTCTTGCTGGGAATGTACCTGCTGAGCAGCGCCTTCAGCTTTATTCAGGGCTGGCTGATGACCGGCCTTTCTCAGAAGGCCTGCTACGACTTCCGTCGCCAGATCAGTGAAAAGATCAACCGCCTGCCGCTGGCGTACTTTGAAAAGCGCACCGTGGGCGAGGTGCTCTCCCGCATCACCAACGATGTGGACACACTGGGCCAGAGCCTGAACCAGAGCATCACCCAGCTGATCACCAGCGTGACCACCATGATCGGTGTGCTGGTGATGATGCTCTCCATCAGCCCCCGCATGACCCTGATCGCCCTGCTGATCTTACCGGTATCGCTGGCGCTGGTGCTGGTGGTGGTCAAGTTCAGCCAGAAGTACTTCAAGGCACAGCAGGCCACGCTGGGCGTGGTCAATGGTCAGGTCGAGGAGGTCTACGCCGGCCACAACGTGGTCAAGGCCTTCAACCGGGAGGCCGTGGTGCTGGCTGACTTCAACGCCGCCAACGATAAGCTGTACGAATCCGCATGGAAGAGCCAGTTCCTCTCCGGCCTGATGATGCCCATCATGAACTTTGTGGGCAACCTGGGCTATGTGGCAGTGGCCATCGTGGGCAGCATTTTTGCTGCAAACGGCGTTATCACCATTGGTGATATTCAGGCTTTTATCCAGTATGTCAAAAACTTTACCCAGCCCATCCAGCAGCTTTCGCAGGTATCCAATATGCTGCAGAGCATGGCCGCTGCCGCCGAGCGGGTGTTCGAGTTTTTGAATGAGCCGGAGGAAGAGCAGCTGGCCGACCCTGCCCGCCGCGCCGACCCCGCCGACATTGACGGACAGGTCACCTTTGACCATGTGCGCTTCGGCTACACCCCGGACAAGACCGTCATCCACGACTTCAGCTGCACGGTGCAGCCCGGCCAGAAAGTAGCCATCGTAGGCCCCACCGGTGCGGGCAAGACCACCATGGTCAAGCTGCTGATGCGCTTTTACGATGTGGACGCTGGTTCTATCACCCTGAACGGCCACAATGTGCGGGACTTTGACCGCAGCGCCCTGCGCGAGGGCTTTGGCATGGTGCTGCAGGACACATGGCTGTTCAAGGGCACCATCATGGAGAACATCCGTTACGGCCGGCTGGACGCCACCGATGAAGAGGTGATTGCTGCCGCAAAGGCTGCCAACGCCGACCACTTTATCCGCACTCTGCCCGGCGGCTACCAGATGGAACTGAACGAGGACGCCTCCAACGTCAGTCAGGGACAAAAGCAGCTGCTCACCATCGCCCGCACCATTCTGGCAGATAACCGCATCCTGATTTTGGACGAGGCCACCAGCAGCGTGGATACCCGCACCGAGCAGCGCATCCAGACCGCCATGGACCGCCTGATGGAGGGGCGCACCAGCTTTGTCATCGCCCACCGCCTTTCTACCATCCGGGACGCCGACCTCATCCTTGTGATGCGGGACGGCGACATTGTGGAGCAGGGCACCCACGACCAACTGATCGAGGCCGGCGGCTTCTACGCTGACCTGTACAACAGCCAGTTCGAGGATGTTGTGGATTAAAGCACCTGTCGTCACAATATAATTGCAAAAAGAGCACCTGTCGCCTTTTTAGGGCAATAGGTGCTCTTTGTTTTACCCTCTCAGGCATCGCTGCGCGATGCCAGCTCCCCCGAGAGGGGGGAGCTTTTCTACATCTGTCGGTCAAGCTCTCCCTTTGGGCGAGCTTGCACGAAAGTGCCTGAGAGGGTTTTCGTCTTTTCTTTATGATTCCTCCACCGGTTCCAGCTTCAAGCCGAACAGCTTTTCTGAGAGGGACGGCAGCTGTTGCTGCAACGCGCGGACATAAGCCATTACCACCGGGTCCTCGCGCTTTTGCCCCAGCACGACGCCAAACCGGTGTCCCCTGCCCCAATCCAGCACCCGCACAAAGCTGAGGTCCGGTCTGCGGTAATAGACCGCCGGGACCATCTTGAGTGCCGGGTCGCCGTAGGCTGCACTGCGGATACCGCCCACCGGCGTAAACTCCACCCCTCGGTCCATTCCCTCCTGCAGCAGGCTTGTTTCGTAGACAGTCTGGTACATCTCCTTGATGGGTAGCCAGCGATATTGCAATGCCTGTTCCAAGGTCAATCTGCCCACCGGCATATCAGCGGGCGGGTGGATGGGGATGCAAAGTTCTGGCATATAGAACAGCGGCACAAAGGTAAGCCCCTGCGCGTAGAACTCTGCACTTTCCAGCTGGAAGGAAAGATCCATCTCCCCTTTTTTCAGGCTGCGCCAGACCTCGCTGCGGTTGGCACACCACCCCAGAATGGAGGTATACTGCAGGCACAAGTCACTTGTCAGGGAAAACAAGTCGTATGCGAACATCCGCATTGCCTCATGGCAGCCTGCAATCACCAGATGCCGTTCCGGCGGGTTTTCCTGCTGTTGCACCGCGCGGGCGTGGCGCACCGCCTGCTGATACAGAGCCACCAGCTGCTTTGCCTTGGGGTAAAAATCCTGTCCCGCCGGGGTCAGCACCACCCGGCGCGGTACATGTTGGAACAGCTCGAACTGCAGCTGCCCTTCCAGCGTGCGGATCTGCTGCGAAAGTGCCGACTGGGAAAGATACAGCGCCTCTGCCGCCGCAGAAAAGCTGTTCAGTTCCACGATCTTTACAAAGCCTTCCAGTGCGCTCTCGTTCATGCTTTTCTCCCTCCCGCAATACATTAGGTTGGCCTAAATTATAATATAAAAAATATGAATTGTAAACAGCACCCTTCTACGCTACAATTGTTAAGGATTCCGCAAAGTGCCTTTTACTTTGCTGCACGATAAGAAGGAACACAAAGAAGAACAAAAAGAAAGAGAGCGTACCTATGAACAAGATCTCCCGTAAGGGCTTTATCAAGATCGCCGCTGCCGCCGCCATGAGCGGTGTGACCGCCGGTGCTCTGGCTGCCTGCAATTCCGCTTCCGGTTCTGCCTCCACTTCCGGTGCTGCCGGTCAGTACATCCCCGGCACCTACGAGGGCACTGCCGAGGGTATTTCCTCCACCGTCAAGGTCACTATGACCTTCTCCGACAGCGCTGTCACCGACGTGGTGGTGGATACCTCCGGCGAGACCGCTTCCTTCGGCGCTGCCGCTGCCGATGAGCTGCGCGAGCAGCTGCTGGCTGCTGGTTCTGCCGAGATCGACGGTGTTTCCGGTTCTACCATCACCTCCGACGCCGTGATGAAGGCTGCCAAGAGCTGCTACGCACAGGCTAAGGGCGAGGCCGTGGTCTCCAGCGTGCAGCTGCCCACCGGCGATGAGAACGACTGGCTGGGCAAAGAGCCTGACATCGACGAGGCCGCCATCACCGAGACCGTGGACACCGACATCCTGATCGTGGGCGCTGGCAATGGCGGTATGTTCGCTGCCGCCTATGCGGCTGCCAACGGCCTGAACTTCCGTGTTATCGAGCAGAACGCCAACGTGCAGGACACCCGTCACTGGTACGGCGCTGTTGATTCTGCTGCCGCTAAGGAAGCTGGCGAACCCGCCACCGATAAGGCAAAGCTGCTGAGCGAGATCTCCCGCTACGCCTCCGGCAAGTGCGACCAGCGCGTTGTCAAAACCTGGATCAACGAATCTGCTGCCATGCACGACTTTATGCGCAGCATTCTGGAAGATAAGTACGGCTGGGTGTGCGATTTCACCTCCGGCAGCGAGGCTGCATGGCCCGCAGAGAATGCCGAGCACAACACCGACTACCTCTACCCTGTGCAGGAGCACAACTACATGGCCAGCGAGAGCGCATCCGGTCTGCCCCGCAACGAGTTGCTGCTGCAGTACATTCAGGAGCTGGGCTACGATGTAGACTTCAAGACCAGCCTTGCCAAGCTGGAAAAGAACAGCGATGGCCGTATTACCGGCATCATCGCCCAAAGCACTGAGGATGACCACTTCATCCGTTACAACGCCAATCAGGGCGTACTGCTGGCCTGCGGCGGCTTCCCCGGCAACCCCTACATGATGGAGCAGCTGGACCCGCTG
>UMKB01035640.1_pt1 | contig 24373 bp, 20 predicted proteins | sample 1966171 | NCBI WGS metagenome assembly UMKB01 (sample SAMEA4836164, study PRJEB28245) | human gut metagenome | biome: gut microbiome; material: fecal sample | place: Denmark | collected 2008 | reverse complement strand
GCTGCCTCGCCGATCTGCGCCAGGCTGCGTCCGGCAAAGGGGTGCCCGGCGTCTACCTTGAGTTTGATAAACGAAAGGTCGGTCTCCTCCTGATAATCGTTAAAGGTGCGGCCTACGTCGCCCGCCTCGTCAATCATCTTTAGACGTTTGGCCACGGCGGGCAAAAGCGAGCCCTGCATCACGATGGAGATGATGGCGACCATAAACACCAGGTCAAAAAGGTCGCGACTGCCCGGCGCGCCAGACACCACGGTGAACAGCGCAAAGACCACCGAGGCGGCACCGCGCAGGCCCGCCCAGGACACCAGGCCAATCTGCCCCAGGCGTCCCCGGCGCGGCGGCATGATCGCGCACACCGCCACCGGCCTGCCAATAAAGAGCATAAAGAGCACGAGGCCCAGCGCCGGCAAAATGGCCTGCGGCAGGCGGGCGGGGGTCACCAAAAGGCCAATCAAAAAGAAGATCGCCATCTCGGCCATCTCGGTGAGCACGTCAAAGACATGCACCATCTCGCGCTTGGAGGGAATGTCCGATGCGCCCAGTACGATGCCCGCCAGGTACACGGAGAGAAATCCGTTGCCGCCCAGCTGGCTGGGTACCGCAAACGAGAGCAGCGCGATGGCGATAAGCACGATGGTTTCGCTTTGAGACTCGAGGTTCATGCGGCAGGCAAGCTTCATACCAACCCAGCCAAGCGCCAAGCCAAACGCCGCGCCAAAGACGATCTGCTGCGCGATGAGCACGGGCAGGTTGACGGCTTCGCCCAGCGCCAGGGCACTAAAGACGGCAGTGAGCATGTAGGCGAGCGGGTCGTTGGAGCCAGACTCGACCTCGAGCAGCGAGTCAGTGCCGCCCTTGAGCGAAAGCCGGTGCTCGCGCAGGACGGAGAAAACGCTTGCGGCGTCGGTGGACGAGATGACGGAGCCCAAAAGGAGTGCCAGCGGCCAGTCAAAGCGCAAGGCAACATGGGCAAACACCGCGGTGAGGCCGGCGGTGATCACTACGCCTGCGGTGGAGAGCAAGACGGCGGGGGCGGCCACCGGGCGTGCGCGCTCGATGTTGGTGTTAAAGCCACCGTAGAACATGATGAAGATGAGGGCTGCAGTACAGACGCTCTCGGTTGCCTTGAAGTCGTTAAAGTTGATATGCAGCGGCCCACCGCTTCCCAAGAACATGCCGAGGGCGATAAAGATGAGCAGCGTGGGGAAGGGAAGTTTGGCTGCGATGGGCTTGAGTAGGATGCAGGCGATGATAACGGCGCCTACAAAGAGCAGAATCATGTTCATGCGGTCTCGTCTTTCGAGCGATGCAGCGAGGTCGCTGCCAGGGCGATACAGTCCAACGCTTTTAATCCTACCCAGATGGTCGATTGAAAACCGCCGGCGCACCCATCTGGCGCCACCGTCATGAACTCTCAACTGGATATACCTCAAACTTTGTCAACCTGCCCTTGTGCGTATACAATAACGTTCAAGTTGACGTTTAAGGATGGTGCCCCATATGGCGACGTATATCACCTCCGATGCCCACGGGCATCTGCGCGCCCTCGACCAAGCGCTCGAGCAGGCCGCCCCCGGTGCGGACGATACCGTGTACGTGCTGGGCGATATGATCGATCGCGGTCCGGAGCCGGTGGGCGTCATCAATCTGGTGCGAAGCTTGCCCAACGTTCATGTTTTGATGGGCAACCACGAGCGCCTGATGCTCAACGCTATCGAGCGCGGAAGCCAGATGGATATCTTTACCTGGGAGCGAAACGGTGGCTACACCACGTCCGCCCAGTTTGACGCCCTGCCCGTCGCGGAGTATCGCGCCGTTATCGAGTGGATTCGCGAGCTGCAGCTATCCGATGCGATTGAAGTGGGGGATAGGACATACCTGTTGGCGCATGCTGGCATAGAACCCAGGGCTTTTACGTGCTGGCTCGCGGGTGCGGGCTATACCGGCGAGGACGGCTATGCGGACGTTCCCATTGATGTGCTGCGTCAGGCCATGGCGGCTCAGGATGAAGAGGATCTTCTTTGGATTCGCGAGGCCTTTTGGGGCGTGCCTACGGGGCTTGTGGGCCCTGACGGGCGAGGCCCCGTGGTGATTGCGGGGCACACGCCTTCGAGTTTGCTGTTTCGCTATGCCGCAAACATGTGTGGCACGGGCTGCAACAAGGACGGCCTGGGCTGCATGGTCGAGGTGGGGCCCAGGCATGATACCGGCGGCGTGGCCGACCATCTTGCTATCGATTGCTCCGCTGCGGCGGGCGCAGGCGTTGGCCGCGTGGGCGTGATGCGTCTGGACGATCGCCGCGTGTGGTACGGGGACATCGCCGAGGGGGAGTAGTTTGGGCCGTGTTCCCGGCTACTTGTAGTGCGGCCTGCGCGCGAACGGGTCGCCGGTGGTGCGCGAGATGATGCCGCGGATGCGCACGTACTGCAGTGTGAGCAAAACGAGCAGCAGCGCCATGACCGCAAGGTAGCTCAGCACGGCGCCCAGCAGGCCAAAGATGCGCACCAGCACGATTGAGAGCACGATTGCCGCGCCAAACGAGATAAGGTACGGCTTGGTTGCCAGGTCCTGGTGGCGCAGCACGGTGATGATTTGGTACAAAAAGTCGATTGCCGCGGTAAGGCCTCCGGCGGCCACCATGAGAAACGCGAGCATACGGTACTTGGTAAAGTCGATACCGTACATAAAGCTTATGATACCGATGCCAATCCAACCCATGAAGGCGATGACGGCGAGCGTGAGCACAACCACAACGGCCAGCACGGCAAGCATGATGAGGTCAAAGCGGCGACGCCTGCGCGGGTTTGACCAGATGTTTGCCAGACGCAGGAGCTGAGGCTTGTACACAAAGCCCACGGCGAGCAAAATCGCCTGCGCAGGGAAGAACAGCGCACTGAAGTAGAGCTGCGCGTCGTAGCCCATCATGCTTTCCATGGCAAACTTGGGGCAGCTTTCAATAAGGTTGAACAGGAAAAGCGTCGAGAAAAGCGGGAAACACTGGCGAAAGAGCCCGCCCACCTCGCGTATGCGCCACGGGCCGGATTTCTCCGTCTCCAGTAACGACAGCGGAAACGTCATGAATACAAGGGAGAGCACGGCCACCACGCCCGCGGCGACGCAGGCCACAGGCAGGCTGCGCGTGATGAAAAGCATCACGCTAAAGATCGCGACCACGGCAACCGAGCGCAGCGCCTGGCTCATGCCTGCAAGGTAGAGCTTGTCTGCCTGCTGCAGGCGTCCCTCGTAGACATCGGCCATGCCGTCGACGATCTTATATACATAGATGCCCATAGAGAGCGTGAACATCGCCGCGTCGTAGGCGCGCAGCATGCAATAGGCGATACCAACGAGGAGCGCCAGAAGCGAGGTGAGCCAGCGGTTGAGCTGATAGGAGGAAAACGAGGTGGCCTCGTCGATGTCGGATACCTGGAAGGTGCGCACGCCGAAGTTCGAAAGAATCATCAAAAGCGTGCCCGCCACAAAGGCCATGGAGAACATGCCCGCCTGCTCGGCGCCCACGAGCTGCGTGCATACAATGGTGAGCAGCGGGAAGACCATGCCCCAGATGCTTGTGCCCACGGTGTTCCAGATGTAGTCGCGCCCGGTGGAGCCGGATTCGTATTCTGCTTCCTGTTCGGAAAGGGACCCCTCGTAGATAGCGCCAATCAGGCGGTTCCACCATTGGTTTACAAGGCGTGCAAGAGGGGAAGGCGGACGGTTGCGTCTGTGCTGCCTGTTGCCGGCGCCTGCAGCGCCCGGTCGTGCGGCGACGCGTCTGCCGCTCGATGCTTTGTGGTTCGTTTGCCGTTCGTTTTGTTTCGGGCGGAGTGTCACGCTCGAGACCTCCCTTGTGTTTGTTAGGTCGATTATAGCGCTTCAAACGTGTCAACTCTGTTTCTCGGCATGATTTCGAGGAGCTATCGAAATTATTTCGGTATCCTTTTGAACCGGATCTTTTGAACCGGATCCGACACTCAGCGTACTGTCGAAACAAGTTCATTAGGGAGTTTATACCTATGGATGCCATAGCCTTTGTGCTTGCGCTCGTGCCGATTTTGTGGCTCGTCGTTGTCCTGCTCGTGTTTAAGTGGCCGGCCTGGAAGGCCGCGATTGGATCGTTTGTCCTTTCGTGCGTGTTGGCGCTGGGGGTGTGGAAGCTTCCCGCCGATCAAGTTGCCACCGCAAGCCTCGAGGGTTTCCTCATGGCCCTGTGGCCCATCGTCCTTGTTATCATCGCCGCGGTCTTTACCTATAACCTGTGCGTGAAGACGGGTGCCATGGATGTCATCGGCGGCATGATCACCTCCATTTCGAGCGACCGTCGTCTGCTCGCGCTGCTCATCGCTTGGTGCTTTGGCGGCTTTATGGAGGGCATGGCGGGCTTTGGTACCGCCGTCGCGATTCCCGCGAGCATGCTTGCGGGCCTGGGTTTTGCCCCCATCCCCGCCGTGCTGCTGTGCCTGCTTGCCAACGGCGTGCCCACGCCGTACGGCTCCATTGGCATTCCCACCGTCTCTCTCGCGGGCCTTGTGGGTCTCGACTCGGCTCATCTTGCCTTTGTTCAGATGGTGCAGCTTGCTCCGTTCTACATCGTCGCCCCGTTTTTGATCGTGCTTGTTGCGGGTAAGGTCGAGGGCGCGAGCGTCGCCGACCGCCTGCGCGGCGTTGTTGTGCCCACCCTTGCCGCTGGTCTGGCCTTTGCGCTTCCCACCATGGCGGTTGCCGCCTTTGTGGGTCCGGAGCTTTCTGTGGTCGTGGGTTCCATCTGTGCGCTTGCGGTTACGGCGCTGCTTGCCATGCGTGCCGAGCACTCTGGCAAGCTCGACAAGCGCTTCCATGTTGCCGTGGAGCCGCACGAGGCGCTTACGCTGGGCGGCGCCCTTCGTGCATGGTCTTGCTTCATTCTTATTTTCATCTTGCTTATGGGTACCTCGAAGCTCGTGCCGTTTGTGAACTCCGCACTGGCTCCGCTTTCCTCGAGCGTTCAGGTCTTTAGCGGCAAGAACCCGGGCACGCTTTCCTTTATGTGGGTCAACACACCGGGCATTTGGATTTTCCTTGCGGCCATCGCGGGCGGCTTTATCCAGGGTGCGCGTCCCGCGCAGATGCTTGAGGTTCTGGGCGCTACCGTCAAGCAGATGATGCCGACGGTCATCACCATGCTCTCTGTCCTTGGCTGCGCCAAGGTGATGGGCTATTCGGGCATGATCTCGTCCATCTCGGCTTTTTGCATTGGCGTTGCGGGTGCGGCGTATCCGTTCATCGCCCCGTGGATCGGTGCCGTGGGCACGTTTGTCACGGGTTCCGGCACGTCTTCGGCAATGCTTTTTGGCCCGGTGCAAAAGCAGGCGGCAGACGCCTTGGGCACCGACCCGTACTGGATGGTTGCCCTTAACATGCTGGGCGTCTCGGCGGGTAAGATGCTCTCTCCGCAGTCTCTCGCCATTGGCCTTGCCTCGGTACGCGTGGTAGGAAAGGATGCCGAGCTCATGCGCGCGATCATTCCCTATGGCATTGCCTTCCTTGTGCTCATGAGCATCCTTGCGCTGGCCGGTGCGGGGCTGGTGCTTTAAGCCGTACAGCTCGTTTTACCGTTTCTTTGGCAGGCCCGTCTTCGATTTGCGCGCAAGCGCATCGAGGGCGGGTCTGCTTTTGTATGTCAAGGAGGCTTGCCCGAGGTGCGATGTGCCGCGGTCTTGCGAATTCGGCGTATGCCTTGGGGCGCGCGTTGCAGCTCCTGGGCATGCGAGGGGCCATGCGATGCGTTCGCCTAGCGCGGCCAGCGCCTCGCCGAGATGTGGTGCCGCCCGCCGCGTACTTGGAGTACACCCAAAGGAGCACTTTGAGCAATAACGCGCCCCGTGCGCGACGTGGAGAGGGTGGTTTGGATGAAGAAGGCAGCGCTCGATCAGGTTTTGACCACATGTGGCATAACCGGGGAGGCTGCGGCTGGCGCCGAACCCGCCCGCTATGTGGACCTTCCTGTAGCTTCCCTGGTAGAGCATGCCATTCGTCGCGATGAGGGCGAGCTTGCGTCAAACGGCGCCCTCGTTATCAAAACGGGCGCCTACACGGGCCGTTCGCCCAAGGACCGTTTTATCGTCGACACGCCCGAGGTTCACGACAAGATCGCGTGGGGGCAAACAAATGCGCCCATTAGCCAAGATGTCTACGAGCGCGTACGCGATGGCGTAGCGGCCTATCTTTCTCGGCGCGACCTCTTTATCACCTGCGGCCTTGCCGGTGCCGACCGCAACTATGCGCGTACGTTCTTTGTGGCGTGCGAGCGTGCGAGCCAGGCGCTTTTCATCAAGCAGATGCTTGTGCGGCCGCGTGTGCGCGAGCACGTGAACTTCGAGGAGCCGGACTTCCGTGTGATGGTGGCGCCCGGCTATGAGTGCGACCCCGAGCGCGATGGCGTGCGTTCCAAGGCCGCCGTCCTCATCAACTTTACCGAGCGCATGATCGTTATCGCGGGCACCGGTTTTTCCGGCGAGATCAAGAAGAGCATCTTCTCGGTGATGAACTACCTGTTGCCGCTTGAGGATAACGTGTTGCCCATGCATTGCTCGGCGAGCATGGATCCCATCAGCCACGCCACGGCCGTGTTCTTTGGCCTTTCGGGCACGGGTAAGACCACGCTTTCGGCCAACCCTACGCGCCTTTTGATCGGTGACGACGAGCACGGTTGGAGCAATGTGGGCGTTTTTGATATCGAGGGCGGTTGCTATGCCAAATGTGACGGCATGGACGAGTACAGTCAGCCCGAGATCTACCAGGCCATCCGCTTTGGCGCCATGGCCGAAAACGTCGTGCTCGACGAGAATCGCGATCCCGACTACGACGACCTTTCCATCACGGCAAACACGCGTGTCGCCTATCCCATCGAGCACATCGCCAATGCCTGGACGCGTGGCGTGAGCCTTAACCCTAACGTGGTTCTCTTCCTCACCTGCGATGCCTTTGGCGTACTTCCGCCCATCTCACGCCTTACTCCCGAGGGGGCGATGTATCACTTTGTGACAGGCTTTACCTCCAAGACACCCGGAACGGAGCAAGGCATCACCCGACCGCAGCCCACCTTCTCGGCCCTTTTTGGCGAGCCGTTTATGCCGCTCGATCCTATGGTCTATGCCGACATGCTTGGCGAGCGCCTGCGTCGCAGCGATACGCGCGTCTACTTGGTCAACACCGGCTGGATAGGCGGAGACTTTGACCACGGTCATCGCATCGAGCTTGCCTATACGCGCGCTCTTGTAGCACGTGCACTTGATGGGACCATCGAGGAGGCCGATTTCATCCATGACGAGATTTTCAACGTCGATATTCCGGTGACGTGCCATGGTGTGCCCGACGCCATTCTTGTGCCCCGCACCTACTGGAAGAGCGCGTCGCTCTACGATTCTTCTGCCCACGAGCTGGCAGCTATGTTCTGCGAGAACTTTGAGAAGCGCTATCCGCATCTGCCGGATTCCGTTCGCAACGCCGGCCCGCGTGCGTAGGTTATGTGCCTGCTGTGGGAGTTGTTGACCTGTTAACACGCAGTCATACAATGGTGAGCTGTCAATTTGAACTAGGGGAGGGACACGTGGATACGGCATCTCGGGACGAGGCGCGCTTTGAGGACTTTACGGGGCTCATCGCGGCCATCAACAAAGAGGTGACGCGCATCAAGAGCGTGGAGAGCGCCAAACTGGGGCTCACCGGTGCCGACATCATGTGTCTGTACTACTTGGGCAAGCACCCGCAGGGCATGACCGGAGCCGAGCTTGCGCGTGCAGCCAGCGTGACGCGCGCCGCCGTCTCGCGCACGCTCGCGCGCATGGAGCGCGAGGGCTTTGTGGAGGTTCAGGCAGAGCAGGGTGCCACGACGCGTTACCGTGCCGCCGTGGTGCTCACCGAGCGCGGTCGAAAGAGCGCACAGGGCGCCGATGTCGCCATCACTCGCGTGCTCGACGAGGTGTATGCCGCCCAAAGTGACGAAGAGCGCGAGCAGATGTACGCATCGCTTCGCTCTGTGCTGGGGCGCCTGCGCACGATTTCGCGCGAGGACAGGTAGGCTCCCCTCCAAGCAGGAAGGCATCGCCGCATGGCTGTACGTATCATCACCGATTCTGGCTGCGACATCGTGGGGGCGGATAATCCGCAGCTCGATGTCCTGCCTCTTTCCATCACCTTTGGCTCGACCGTCTACGCAGATGGCGTGGACCTTTCGCACGAGCATTTTTATGAGCTGCTGGTTGAGGGCGACGAGCTGCCCAAGACCGGTCAGGTGAACCCTTATGCCTTTGCGCAGGCGATCGAGCGTGCCGAGCACGACGGGTTCGAACCGCTGATCATCACGCTTTCGGCAAAGCTTTCGGGCACGTATCAGAGTGCTTGCATGGCGGCCTCCGAGGCATCGTCGCCCGTGCGCGTGGTCGACTCCGGCCACGTTACCGTGAGCGAGCGCATCTTGGTTGAGTATGCGCTGGGCCTGGCGAAGAAAGGTCTTGGCGTCGAAGAAATCACCACTCGTGTTGAGGCAGCGCGTGAGCGCGTTGTGGTCATCGGCCTTTTGGATACCCTCGAGTACCTGCGCCGCGGCGGTCGTATTTCGGCTGCGGCAGGGGCTTTTGGCGAGATGCTCTCTATCAAGCCCGTCATCACCATCGAGAACGGCGAGGTCAAGATGCTCGGCCGTGCGCGTGGCTCCAAGAACGGCCGCAATTTGCTCAACCAGCAGATCGAGGCGAGCCGCGGTATCGACTTCTCCATGCCGGTTGCCCTGGGCTACGCGGGCCTTTCGGACGCCTTGCTCCGAAAGTATATTCACGATAGCCGGGCGCTGTGGGAAGCGTATCCAGGCGACGAGTTGCCGGTGCATACCGTGGGTGCAACCATTGGTACTCATGTAGGACCGGGCGCCATCGCGCTTGCGTATTTTGAGCCCGAACAGTAACGCTTGCCTTTTTGGTATCAGTTGATGTCATGCGGGGTAGTATGGAGTTCGTCCGTACTGCCCCGTTTTCAATACATGGAGGACAACCATGGCGTTCAAGGAACTTCCGCTCGGCGAGGTCTCGCTCAATCCCTTTACCAGGCTCGATAAGGAATGGGGGCTTGTGGCTGCCGGCAACGCGGACGCGTCCAACGCCATGACGGTGAGCTGGGGCGGCATGGGTACCATCTGGAACAAGCCCGTGGTGACGATCTATGTTCGTCCGCAGCGCTACACCAAGCAGTTTGTCGATGCGAACGACCACTTCACGCTTTCCTTTTTCGATTCGCAATACAAGCAGGCGCTGAGCGTCTTGGGAACAAAGTCGGGCCGCGATGGCGATAAGATCGCCGAGGTTGGCTTCTCGCCGGTGCAGCTAGATGGCACCACCACCTATGAGCAGGCAGACCTTGTCTTTGTTTGCCGCAAGCTCTACGCCGATACCATCAAGCCCGAATGCTTTGTCGATGCATCTGTAGACGAGCAAAACTATCCCCAGCGCGACCATCACACCCTCTATATCGCCGAAGTCGAGCACGTCTACCAGCGCATCTAATCGAGTCCTTGGCGAGTCTTTGACGTTGTGGCCTACGCCTCGCATCCCGCTCCCAAATGAAGCAGAAAATCCCATTTAGACGGCACCTAGCCCGTTCTAAATGGGATTTTCTGCTTCATTTGCGATGTGGATTGCAGTGCCGCCCCGTCACCGTGGCGCACCATCCCTTTCTTCCGCCACCAAACCCCGGTGGGACAGAACTCCCGTTTTGCTACAATGTGGGGCTGAAAATCCCTAGAACCAAGAAAGCCGGGTCCCATGATCAAAGCTGCCTTTTTCGATGTCGATGGAACGCTGCTTAATTCGTCGCACAAGATGCTCGAATCCACCAAGCAGGCTCTGGCGCAGCTTCAGGCAAACGGTATCCGGACGGTTCTTGCTACGGGTCGCGGCTCGTTTGAGCTGCCGCCGTGCATCAAGGGCCGCTTTGACTCCTATATCTGCTTTAACGGTCAGCTTTGCTTTGACAACGAGGGCGACTATCGCGATTGTCCCATCGACCCGCAAGACGTGAACGGCATCATTGGTGCTGTGGAGGCGGGGATCTTTGACGTCTATGCCCTTACGCGCACGGAAAGCTTCTTGAGCCGTGCCAACGCGCGTACCGAGGATTTTGCCACCAAGCTGGGGCTTTCCACCAAGGCAAACAACATCTCTCGGCTCAAGGGCGCTGCCGTGTATCAGTTCTGCGCGATCGTCGACACTCCCGAGGAGCATCTGGTGCGCGAGGCTGCAACTCACGTGCGCACCACGCGCTGGACGCCGCTTTTTTGCGATGTGATTCCGGAAGAAGGCGGCAAGGGCACGGGGATCGTCGCCACGTTCGAGCGCTACGGCATTGCTCCCGCGGAGGCCATCGCCTTTGGTGACGGCGAGAACGATCTAACGATGTTTGACGAGTGCGGATGCTCCGTTGCCATGGGCAATGCGTGGGACCTGGTGCGTGAGCGCGCGGATTATGTGACCGACGACATGGATAACGACGGCATCTGGAACGCCTGCAAGCACCTTGGCCTTATCTAGGGATTTGCCTAGGCGGTTGCTTGGGTATCCTCGTTTTGGGTTTTCTTCTCCTGGCAGCTGGGGCAGATACCGTAGAAAAGGGTCTCGTGCCGCGTGATTATGTAGCCCGTTTGCCTCTCGACCATGCCATCGAGCGTGTGGTCATGCTCTATCATGGCGTCGCAGACGGCGCCGCAGCTGCAGCAGATTACGTGCGCGTGCGGGTCGCAGCGACGGTCAAAGCGATTGCCGCCCGGCACTTCGATGCTGATGATATCGCCCGTCTCTTCCAGCAGGTTGAGGTTGCGATATACGGTGCCGCGGCTCACCTTGGGATTTTGCTCGTGAACGTCGCGGTAGATATCCTCGGCAGTGGGGTGGTCGCCGTGGGCGCGAACGATGTCCAAGATCAGCGTGCGCTGTTTGGTGTTTCTGCGTTGCATGGGGTGCCGCCTCCTTACCCGTGCATGGTTACCTACCGCAACTATAGCAAATAATTGCGATTCATTCCTAATAACTTTTTAGGTGGCGGTGAGGCTAGAAGCGCACCTCAAAGGAGGTTTCGGTATCTTCAAGCTTAAGCTCGCGCGCGGCAGAAAGACGGATGTTCGCGCCCCAGCCGGCATAGCAGTCTTGCAGGTCGTCCATCAGCGCCGATATCTGCACGCTCGGCCCCTGCAGCTCCATATCTACCGATCCGTCCTCGCGATTGATCACCCAACCGGTGAGATGGCGCTCGCGCGCGATGTTTTGCGTGGTCCAGCGAAAACCGACACCTTGAACCGTACCCGTATAGTGCAGGCCCCAGCGAACAGGAGAGAAGTCGCCCGCAGCGCCGCGTTCGCGCAGCTTTTGCGTAAGCTCGCATTCAAGTGTGCTGCGGGCGATTTTCTTGCTGCCGTCCGGTCCGGTCAAGCGGCGGAATTTGCTGAGGAACTTCATGGATGATCTCTCCTTCGCAGGCGATGGGTGCTTGCGTTTAGGCTTGGGTTCCCGTGCGATCTGTGGGAAAGACGATGCCCGCCTGTGCACGAGCCCGGTCCATCACGTCCATGGTGGCGAGGGTGAGATCGCGGAAATGCGCCATGGTGCCGTGGGCCCCGCATGCCGCCTCAAGTGCTGGCGTGCCTGCCTGCACCTGCTTCACCGCATGGATGAAATCGGCAAGTTCGTAGCACATGCTGTTATCCGTCTGCGGCAGGTCCATTTCTTCGGTGCTGCCTGAGCTCGCACGGGTCCTGGCTGCCATGCGTACAGCCACGCCCATCATATCGATGCGCATATGGCTGGGCATGGAGATGGAATCGAGCGTGATGGTGCCGCGTTCGCCCTCAATCTGCACGGGCGAGAAGTCCTGCGTGAACTTGGAATAGTGGAGTGTCGCCACGGCGCCCGGGTAGGTGCACATGATGGTTCCCGCAGCGTCGATGGGACCGTGGGTGATGTCTTGGGCTTGCGCATCGATGAAAATGGGGGCGAAGGCGATGGTCTCGGGTGCGCCCAAAAGGTCGATCATGGGCTCCACGCTGTAGACGCCCATATCCATAAGGCCGCCAGATGCCATATTGCAGTCAAAGATGTTGGTGTGACGATGCGCGAGGATATCGTCGTAGCGCGAGGAGTACTTGCCAAAGCGGATGGTGGCGCGCCGGATGCGCCCGATCTGCTCGAGGGCGTCCTTAAACTGATAATAGGCCGGATCATGCAGGGGGCGCATCGCCTCGAGCGCAACAACGTTCGCACGCTCGGCGGCGTCGAAGACCTCTTGGGCCTCGCGGCGGTTTGAGCAGAAGGATTTCTCTACCAGCACGTGCTTGCCGGCGCTGATGAGTGCAAGCGCCTGAGGTGCATGACAGGCATTGGGGCTGCCGATGTAGACCGCGTCGATTGCGGGGTCCGCGGCGAGCTCTTCCACCGATGCATAGCCTCGCTCGCCGCCGTGCTTCTGCGTGAAGGCGTGCGCGCGCTCGGCATCGCGCGACTGCGCGCCAACAAAGGCGGCGCGGTCGTTAGCGTTGAGCACCTCGATGAAGTTCTCGGTGATGGGGCTCGTTCCGATGGTCGCGATGCGAAGCATATTGCGCCTCCTGTGGTTTGGCGAAGTTTGTTCCCATAATACCGCCCCGGGGCTCGCCGGCGGCGTTGCGTCAGTCTGCGTCACCCTCTACAAAGCCGGTGTCGACGATGCGCGGGCCTTTATCGGCAGCGACGGTGGCAAGCTCGTCGCAGCGCTCGTTGTACTTGTGGCCCGCGTGTCCCTTGACCCACAGGAAGGTAACGTCATGCGGCTCCTTGGCTGCAATCAGGCGTTTCCAAAGATCGGGGTTCTTCACCGGTTTTTTGGCCGCGGTCTTCCATCCGCGCGCCTGCCAGCCGGCAATCCAGTTTTTGTTAAAGGCGTTCACCACGTACTGCGAGTCGGAGTGCAGCTCTACCTCGCAGGGGCGCTTGAGGGCCTCGAGCGCGGCGATGACGCCCATGAGTTCCATGCGATTGTTGGTGGTGCGCTCGTAGCCGCAAGAGAGCTCGAGCACGTGCTCCTTGCCGGAAGGGGAGGTGTAGCGCAGTACGGCGCCGTAGCCTCCGTGTCCGGGGTTGCCGCGCGAGGCGCCGTCGGTGTAGACGATGACTTTCAAAGTTCCTCCTGCAGGGTCGTGTGTGCTGGGGCCATTATACGGCGCTACCGTGGGCGCCGTGGCGGTCGCAGCGGGGCGCCATAGGCTTTCTTCGAGTCGAACAAACTATGGGGCTTTCTGGGGTGGCAAGGCGTGTTCGGTGCGTGTCTGGGGCGTGCGGTAGAATGCTTCGAGCAGAGAAATCACGCACATACGCTTGCCGTCGCGCATATCAGGGAGTTGCTTCACATGGCCTTCGTTCACCTTCATAACCATACCGAGTACTCGATGCTCGACGGGGCAACGCGCATCTCAGACATGGTGAAGCGCGCCGTCGACCTGGGCATGCCCGCCGTTGCCATCACCGACCACGGCTACATGTACGGCGTTCCCGAGCTGGCGCTCGCCTGCGATGCGGTGAACCATAACGCGCCCGATTACAAGGTGTGGAGCCACGACAAGGCCTTTTTGGAGAAGGGCCGTCGCGATGAGCTGGAGGAGCCCAACCGCGAGGAGAACCCTCAGGGCTGGGAGCAGTACCACAAGGATATGGAGCTGTGGGATAAACAAGGTAACATCGACGAGCTCAAGCCCGCGCCCGTCATCAAGCCCATCTTTGGCTGCGAGGTCTATTTCACTCCCGACGACACCCTTGCGCGCGATCGCAAGCCCGAGCTCTACCACATGATTTTGCTCGCCAAGAACCAAGAGGGCTACGTCAACCTGATGCAGACGGTCTCTGAGGCCGCCGTGCAGGGCTTTTACTACAAGCCGCGCGTGACCCTGGACAATCTGCGCCGCCATGCAAAGGGCCTTATCTGCAGCTCCGCCTGTATCGCGGGCATCATCCCGCGCTACATCGACCGCGGCGACATGGCCGGCGCCGTATCGTGGGCAACAACCCTGCGCGACCTCTTCGATCCCGGCGATTTTTACATCGAGATCCAGGAGCACGGCATCACCACCGACAACGGCATGACCGACGAGCAGCTGTCTCATCATCTCATCGAGATCGCGCAGCAGATCGGTGTGAAGGTTATCGCCACCAACGATTTCCATTACCTTACGCGCGAGGATGCTCCCATCCAGGACGTGATGATGTGCATTGGCACGGGCTCCAAGATCGACGACCCCAACCGCATTCGCATGACGGGCTCCGAGTTTTACATGAAGACCGAGGAGGAGATGCGCGCGCTCTTCCCGTATTGCCAGGAGGCCATCGACAATACGCTCGAGATTGCCGAGAAGTGCGATGTCGAGCTTGACTGGGATTCCATCATCCTACCGCGCTTCCCGCTGCTCGACCCGGGCGAGACGCACGAGAGCCAGTTTCGCCGTGAGTGCGAGAAGGGCCTGCGCAAGTATTACGGCGAGGACTGGGAGACGCGCTCCATCAACGGCGTTTCCATCAAGGAGCGCTTCGAATACGAATACAAGGTTATCTGCGACAAGGGCTTTGCCGCCTACTTTCTGATCGTTGCCGAGTACGTTAAATGGGCCAAGGAAAACGGCATCGGCGTTGGCCCGGGCCGTGGCTCGGCCGCAGGCGCCATCGTTGCCTACGCTATGAACATCACCTCGTTTGACCCGTTGGAGAACGGCCTGATGTTCGAGAGGTTCCTGTCCCCGCAGCGTACCGAGATGCCCGATATCGATATGGACTTCGACGATGAGCGTCGCCTCGAGGTCGTGGAGCACGTGCGTCAGCTCTACGGTCCCGAGAAGGTCACCCACGTCATCACCTACTCGACCATCAAGGCAAAGCAGGCTATCAACGACTCTGCCCGCGTGCTCGATTACCCCGTGTACGTGGGTCAGCGCTTGTCCAAGATGGTGTCGAGCGACCCCTCTACCAAGCTGCGCCAGGTACTTGAGCAGCAGCCGGGTAAAGAGGAACTCTACAACCCCGATTTTGCCGATGCCTACAAGAACGATGAGGACGCGCGCCGCATCATCGACACGGCGCTTTCCATCGAGGGCCTCACACGCGGCGAGGGCGTGCATGCCTGCGCCGTCCTGATCTGCCGCGACCCGGTGAACGAGCACGTGCCCACGAAGCTCGATACCAAAGGCGGCGTCGAGATCACCCAGTACGAAGGCCATACGGTTGCCGATATGGGCCTGCTTAAGATGGACTTCCTGGGTCTTCGCACCCTCACCGTTATCTCTAAGGCCAAAGCCAACATCAAGGCAAACTACGGTATCGATATCGACCCCGATACCATTCCGTTCGATGATCCCGAGATCTTCAAGCTCATGGGTTCGGGCCATACTGCCGGCGTGTTCCAGGTCGAATCCGCCGGCATGACCGCCACTATCAAGAACATGAAGCCCACCGAGTACAAGCACGTCGTGGCATTGATCGCCCTGTATCGCCCGGGTCCTCTGGGCGCAGGCATGGTCTCCTCCTACATCAACCGTATGAATGGCAAGGAACCGGCGGTTTCCTACGACCCGCGTCTGGACGACATCCTGGGCGAGACCTACGGCACCATGGTCTATCAGGAGCAGGTTATGCTCATCTCCGTCGAGATGTGCGGCTTCTCCAAGGGCGAGTCCGACTCGCGTATCCGTAAGCCCGTGGCCAAGAAGAAGATCAAGCTGCTTACCTCTACGGTCATGCACTGGGAGGACGGTTCGGACGAGACCACCTACGACCATTGGATGAACGGTGCCGTCAAAAACGGCTACAAGAGGGAGACCGCGCAAAAGATTTGGGATGACGTTTTGGAGTTCGCCTCCTACGCCTTCAACAAGTCGCACTCTGCCGGGTACGCCATTCTTGTTATGCAGACGGCCTGGCTCAAGGCTCATTATCCCAATGAGTACATGGCGGCCGTGCTTACCTCTTATACCGGCAAGACCGAGAAGATCGTGCATTACGTCTCGGCCTGCCGCCACGACGGCATCGCCGTGCTTCCGCCAGATGTCAACGAATCGGGTATCGAGTTCACCGCGACCAAGGACGGCGTGCGCTTTGGCCTCGCGGGTATCCGCGGCGTGGGCGAAGGCGTGGCAGAGGTCATTATCGAGGAGCGCACCAAGAACGGTCCCTACAAAAACCTTCACGACCTGGTTGACCGTGTGGATTCGAGCAAGGTGAACCGCCGCGTTATCGAGGCTCTCATCAAGGCAGGCGGCTTTGACTCGACGGGCTATCCGCGCCGCCAGCTCATGACGTTCGTGGACAAGAACAACCCCGAGAATATCATCGACTCGGCGGCTAAGCGTCAAAAGGACCGTGCGTCGGGGCAGACGTCGCTTTTTGACATGTTTGGCGATGTGGAGGGCTCCGGCTTTGAGATTCAGGTTCCCGAGCCCGACGGCCAGGAGTGGGACCGCCATATGAAGCTCTCGTTCGAGCGTGAGGTCTTGGGCATCTACGTTTCCGACCACCCGCTGCGCCCCTTTGAGTATGCGCTGGGAAAGGCGCGCGAGTTCTCGCTTTCGCAGATCGATACCGGTGTGGAACGCATGAGCCCCACAGGTGAGGGCATGGTCAACGTCGAGATTCCCGAAGGCAAGCCCTATTGGTTTGCGGGCATGGTTGCAAGCGTGCAGAAGATGGTCACCAAGAAGGGCGCCGCCATGGCAAAGGTGCAGCTTGAGGACATGGAAGGCGAGGCCAGCGTCATCATGTTCCCCAAGGTGTTCGAGGCTGCCGAGGAGTTTTTGTATGGCGAGACCGACCCCGAGACAGGTGCTGTGCTTTCCGACGCGTTTATTCGCGTGCGCGGCAAGCTCGAGCGCAGCGACCGCGGCGATCAGATCATCGCTGTGGAGGTCATGCCGCTGGAGCTTACCGAGGAGAGCAATCGACCCAAGGTCTTTGAGGTAATGATTCCTTCCAATCGCTTTAGCCAGGGCAACATGAGTCGCTTGGCTGCGGTGTTTGCGGCCAACCCCGGCGGCGACCGCGTGGAGCTGTTTGTGGAGCAGGCGGATGGTCAAACCATGCGTGCCGAGATTCCTGTTCGCGTGAATGCCAAGTCGATCCCGCTTTTGGCCGAGACGCGTGGCATCGTAGGCAACCAGGGCCGCGTTACCGTCATCTAGCCCGTGACAAAAAGTCGACAGGTTTATTTTGTCACGTAGGGTACCTAACTAATTGTCGCGGGGTCTAGAGGGGAGAGCTGGCATGCCGTTTTCTATCGTGAGGTCCGACATTGCTCGGCTGGGCGTTGACGCTGTTGTCAATGCCGCGAACGAGGGGCTGATCGCAGGCGGTGGCGTGTGCGGTGCGATCTTCTCTGCCGCGGGCTATGAGCAGTTGCAGGAGGCGTGTCGCAGGATCGCTCCGTGCCCCACGGGCGGCGCCATGGTGACGCGGGGTTTTGATTTGCCCGCGCGTTGGATTATTCATGCGGTGGGGCCGCGCTGGATAGATGGCCACCATGGCGAGGAGGGCCTGCTGCGCCGCACTTATCGCTCGGCACTTGACCAGGCGGCTCGACTGCGGGTTACAAGCGTCGCCTTCCCGCTCATCTCTGCGGGTATCTACGGCTATCCTCCTGCCGCTGCTCTCAACGTGGCGTGCGAGGAGATCGAGCACTTCTTGAGCGATCGGGCCGGTACCGCCGCTGGAGACATGCATGTGGTGCTTGCTATATACGATCGCCGGGCCTTTGCGGCGAGCCTCGATTGTTATGACGAGGTGGCGCTGTGCATTCAAGATGCCCAGGGTGAGGAATCCTTTTTCGCATGCGACAGCGCCGTATGCGCGCAAGCCGCGGAGAAGTCTTGCGATCTCGGCTTTGGTCCCGGTTTCGACCTTGACCTTCATGCCCTCGCTGCCCCCGCCGCGTCGTCACGCCGTCAAGCCCGTGCATGCGCCCCGCGCACAATTGACGAGATAGAGATCGCCGAGCTGCTCAATAAACTCGATGCCTCGTTTTCGCAGACGGTCCTGTCGCTTATCGATGCCCGCGGCCTGACTGACGTCGAGGTCTACAAGCGCGCGAACCTTTCGCGCCAGCTCTTTAGCAAGATTCGCCGAGACCAAGGATACAAACCCACCAAGGCTACGGCGGTGGCGCTCGCCATCGCGCTCGAGCTCTCGCTTGACGAGTGCAATGACTTGCTCGAGCGTGCCGGCTTTAGCCTTTCCACGTCGTCGAAGTTCGATGTGATCGTCCGCTACTTTATCGAGCGCGAATGCTACGACATCTACAAGCTTAACGCGATGCTCTTTGCATTTGACCAGCCGCTTTTGGGGTCGATGTAGCCTTACATGGCGCCTCGCACCGCACTCGTGTCATTGTGGCTGTGCGTTCACGATCGCATCGATGTCGCTTGGCGGTTTACCTCTCGCGGCGCCTCGCCTCCTATCTTTGAGACACACGGAAGGGCATCGGGTCCTCCGCGCACCTTAAGGAGGCAATCATGAAGAAGAACCTGACCGAGCTCGTATTCATCCTTGATAAAAGCGGCTCTATGTGGAACCTGTCAGACGACACCATCGGCGGGTACAACGCGCTGCTCAAACAAAACAAGATAATGGAGGGCGAGGCGCTCGTATCCACGGTGCTGTTCAATCACAAATCGCAGGTGCTGCATGATCGCGTGCCCATCGAGGCGTGGCTCCGCTGACCTCGCGAGATTACGCGCCGAGCGGATGTACAGCGCTTCTTGATGCCGTGGGCGGCGCGATTCATTATCACGAGCACGTGCAGCGCATTCTGCCACCCGAGTTGCGCCCTGAACACACCCTGTTTTGCATCACTACCGACGGCCTCGAGAACGCGAGCAAGGAGTACAGCTACGCTCGGGTCAAACACATGATCTCGGCGGCACAGGAACGCGGCTGGGAGTTCATGTTTTTGGGCGCCAATATCGATGTTGCCAAAGAGGCGGACCGTTTGGGCATCCGCGAAGACCGGGCCATGCCATACGAGCCAACGTCGGACGGCATGTCGTTTGCCTTTGATACGTTGTGCCGAGCCTCTGCTGCCGTGCGATGTGGCGAGCCAATCGATGTCGATGATCACTAGCGCTACCAATCGGTTTGGTCGTCGCGTTTTGTTGCCGGGGGCGACGGTTCCTTTTGTACTTTCCGTCATTCGTCCCTTTAGCTGATGTTGTATCGCAAGGCCGCTGTCGAAGCATTTCGGCAGCGGCCTTTTCTTTTTTCAGCCTTGCCTACGCCTCCTCAATTTGCTATTCTAAGCAGCGGGGTAATACATAGTAATACTAAGTAATACCAATATGACATAAACGAACTAGGTGCGAGTTCAAGCCCAGCCGCATACTCGCGCACACGCAGCACATCGATCCGCAAAGGAATCGACATGGCAGAAAAAATGACCCCAGTTGTCGCGAAGGTCCTGCCCGAGGAAAAGGCAGCCTTCGCGGCAGCAACCCAGCTCGTGGGCACTACGCCGTCAAACGCAATACGCATGTTCATTGCGGCGTTCAACCGATGCGGTACGTTTCCCTTTGACATATCTCCCGCCGGAGCGTTTGGGCGCGAGGTGGATGGGAACACTTCACCCGAGGTGAGAGCATGAGCGAATTAAATATCCCGGCTTCCCGCGAGCAGGCCACACCGCCTCGAATCACCCCTGCGGATGCCGTCAAAAACGGCGTTGCATATCTACTGACAGACCTTGGCGTGTTCGGCATCGTCGAGGGCGCGCAGCTCATCGTCGGCTTTGTGTGGGGTGTGGGCTGTGCGGCCCTTTGGGCTGTAGGATTTTTCACTGGAGACGTCGAGGCCGTATTCGACGCCAGCCTTGTCTATGCCCTCGCGTTCGCGCAGCTGCTAACGCTTACCGTGACCATGCCTTGGTGGTGGTGCCGTATCCGGCCGCGTTCATTCTCGAGCGCGCGAGACCGTAGGCTTTCGCGAGGCGGCACGTCGTTCATGCGCATTGCCGGCATCATCTTGCTTGGCGTTGCGATGCAGATGATCATCTCCTACATCCTCTCGCTGGTGTTGCCCATGTTTCCCTCGCTTGAACAAGGCTACGACGAGATGATGAACGACGGAGCGACGAGTGAGCTGAGTGCCATCTCGCTTTTGGTGGTTGCCGTGGGCGCCCCTATCTCCGAGGAAATCGCATGTCGTGGCCTTATGCTCGAGTTTTCCCTGCGTGCGGTCTGTCCTGAATGGCACGATGCTTGGTGTGAACGCACCTGCCGGCATCGTGCACGCCTTCCCTTGGGCGACGCGAGCGCGATGCGGGTTCCTCCTGCGCGCTTTTGGATTGCGAACCTCATCCAAGCCGTGCTCTTTGGCATCCTGCATATGAATCTCGTGCAGGGAATCTATGCGGGAGCGATGGGCCTTGTCTTTGGCTGGGTTTTTTGGCGCAGCGGAAAAATGCGCTACAACATCGGTCTGCACCTGGTGCTTAACTTCTCGTCATACTTCGTAGGCGGTATCGATACCGTACTTGGCCTGCTTGGACCCATGGCCGAGCTTGCCGCTTTCATGGCGATGCTGGCGCTTGGCACCACTTTGTTCTGGCTTGGCACAAAAGAGGGGCAAGATCCCCCGAAGGTCTTGCCCCTGTAATTACGTTAACCGCGGCGACCTTGACGATTGGCCCCTTGGCGTCCCTGGGCTGCGCGATTGCGTGCTGCTGCATTTTGCGCGCGGTTCATCTGCTGGGCTCCGCCTGGCCCGCGATGCTGCTTTGAGGCCGCGCCTGCTTGCTTGTGGCGGCTATCGGCATGCGGACGATTGACCCCACCCGTACCCTTGGCTTTGCCGCTGCTCTTCTTGGGTGCGGCGCCTTCATGCGGAGGAACGGGTCGAATAAGACAATGCTTGTCGTAGCCAATCAAATCACGCCTGCCGGCGGCAATAAGCGCTTCGCGCACGAGCTTGTAGTTCTCGGGCTTGCGGTATTGGATGAGTGCGCGCTGCATCGCTTTTTCGTGAGGATCGCGCGCCACGTAGACCGGTTTCATGGTGCGTGGGTCCACGCCGGTGTAGTACATGCAGGTGGACATCGTGGACGGCGTGGGGTAGAAGTCCTGCACTTGCTCGGGCATATAGCCCATGTCGCGTACGGCGCAGGCGAGTTCCACGGCCTCTTTCATGGTCGAACCGGGATGCGAGCTAATGAGATAGGGCACCACAAACTGATTGAGTCCGTATTCCTTATTGATCTTGTCAAAGCGGCGGCAGAAGGCGTCATAGACGGCGCGACTGGGTTTACCCATTACGCTGAGCACGGCATCGCTTACATGTTCTGGCGCTAGGCGCAGCTGGCCGGAGACGTGATGCTGCAGCAGCTCGAGCATAAATTCATCCGAGGCGTCGGCCATGGTGTAGTCAAAGCGAATGCCGCTTCGGATAAAGACCTTCTTGATACCGGGAATCGAGCGCAGGTCGCGCAAGAGCTGCGTGTAGCCGCTCTCATCCACCACCATGTTCTTGCAAACGCTGGGCCACAGGCAGCGCTTGTTCTTGCACACGCCGTGCTTGAGTTGCTTATCGCAAGCGGGACGGAAAAAATTGGCGGTGGGGCCGCCCACATCGTTGATATATCCCTTGAACTCGGGATCGTGGGTGAGCGCCTCTGCCTCGCGCATGATGCTGTCGTGGCTTCGCACCTGCAAAACGCGACCCTGATGGAAGGTGAGCGCGCAGAAGCTGCATTCGCCAAAGCAACCGCGGTTGCTCGATATAGAGAAGCGCACTTCGGAAAAGGCGGGGATGCCGCCCGCTTTGTCGTAGTCGGGATGCCAATGGCGCGCGTAGGGGAGTTCGGCCACCTCGTCCATTTCCTGCGTGGTCAGCGTCGCCGAAGGCGGGTTTTGTACTACAAAGATACCGTTGGGGTAGGGCTCTACCAGGCGTTGCCCCGTGATAGGGTCCATGTTTTGCTGCTGGATGTTAAAGCTCTTGGCGTAGGTGAGCCGGTCGCTGTTGAGCTCATCCCAGCTTGGGAGCAGGTGGTAATCGTACACGGCATCGAGCGCGCCTTCTCCGCTTGTGCGATAGACCGTGCCGTCGACATATGTGATTTGCTCGACGGGCAGACCGGCGTCGAGGGCATCGGCAATCTCGATGATGGCGTGTTCGCCCATGCCGTAGATGAGCAAGTCGGCGCCCGAGTCGAGCAATACCGAGCGCTTGAGCTTATCCTGCCAGTAGTCGTAGTGCGCAAGGCGTCGCAGGCTTGCCTCGATGCCGCCAATGATGATGGGCGCTTTCTTGTAGGTGCGGCGAATGAGGTTGCCATAGACCGTTACCGCTCTGTTGGGTCGTCGTCCCGCCTCGCCGCCCGGGGTGTAGGCATCTGTGTGACGGCGATGTTTGGTCACGGAGTAGTGATTGACCATCGAGTCCATATTGCCGGCGCTTACCAAAAAGCCCAGGCGCGGCTCGCCAAGAATCGATATGCTTTTGGGGTCGTTCCAGTCTGGCTGGCAGATGATGCCCACGCGATAGCCGTGTGCTTCGAGAATGCGGCTGATGATGGCCATGCCAAAGCTGGAGTGGTCAACGTAGGCGTCGCCGCAAATATAGACAAAATCGCATGCATCCCATCCACGAGCATCCATATCGGCGCGTGAGACGGGCAGGAACTTTTCGCGTCCGGGGCGCGGGACGGTGCACTTTTTGGACGATGCCGTTGCTTTGCGAGGCGCGATCGCGCCCTCGGCCGTCTTCTTGTTTTTATGTTCGACCCGCTTTGCCATGAGCATCCTTCATACGCTTTTCCCTTTGAGGATTGATTGTACCAATTGGGTTACCCAGGCGCGTGTTCACGCGCTTTTCACAGTCGATGCGTTAGGATAGGGCACATTACGCTTGTCGGATAATGCAAATTGGGGGACACGCTTTCTATGCAGCGTGCAAAGCAGATTTCGGAATCAATCGAACTCGGTGCTATCTTGGCGCTCGCGGGCGGCTTCATGGACGCCTATTCCTATATCGGTCGCGGAGGCGTGTTTGCAAATGCGCAGACCGGCAACATTCTTTTGGTAGGAATCCATCTTTCGCTCGGAGAGTTTTCCCAAGCGCTGCGATTCTTGCTTCCCGTTGTCTCGTTTGCCTTGGGCATCATGCTTTCCGACCTGATTCACGAGCGTTTCTCGAGCCTGTTTCACTGGCGCCAGGTGACGGTATTTCTCGAGGCCATCATCCTTTTTTGCGTGAGCTTTATCTCTGGAGACCTCAACCTGCCTGCGAACTGCCTCACTTCATTTGCGTGCGGCATGCAGGTGGAGTCGTTTCGCAAGATCCATGGCAAGGGTATCGCGACCACCATGTGCATTGGCAATCTACGCTCCGGGCTGCAAAACGTGGACGATTACATCATCACGCACAATCGGGGCTTTCTAGAAAACGGCGTGCTCTATTTTGGCGTCATTTTGTGCTTTGTGCTGGGTGCCGTGCTGGGTAACTGGTGCATCGAGCATCTTGGCCTTCACGCGATTGCGGTTGCGGCAGCCTTGCTGGCGCTGGCTTTTGCCATCATGTTTATCGATCGCGAACATTCGTATGGGAAGACGAGTAAGTAGCTTGCTGCCCTCTCGAGGTCGTTGGCGTTGTGTTTGAACTGCGCCGCGGGAGCCGTTGAGCGATATTCCTATATACGAACGAATTGTTCAAAATACGAACTGCTTGCCCTTTAGAGTTTTTACCTGCGGAAATAGATCTTCCGAACCATCCTTGATAGCAAGCTGGGAACGCCGATTGTCCAAGATATCGCTTGATGTTTCTGCCGAGCGGGTATATTGAGTGCCGTCAGGGGATGGCGCATCGTCTGCGTCCATCCGCATTGAGGAGCCAGGAGGCACATATATGGCTAACCGTTTCGTTCTCAACACCATCTCTTACCACGGTTCCGGCGCTATCAAGGAGATCCCGGGCGAGCTCCAGCGCCGCGGCTACAAGAAGGTCTTCGTCTGCTCCGACCCCGATCTGGTGAAGTTCGGCGTTACCGCTAAGGTGACCGACGAGCTCGACGCCGCCGGCATCGCTTGGAGCCTCTACTCCGAGATCAAGCCCAACCCCACCATCAAGAACGTCCAGGACGGCGTCGAGGCTTATCAGGCCGCCGAGGCCGACTCCATCGTGGCCATCGGCGGCGGCTCCTCCATGGACACCGCCAAGGCTATCGGCATCATCATCAACAACCCCGAGTTCGCCGACGTGCGCAGCCTTGAGGGCGTTGCTCCCACCAAGAACCACGCTGTGTTCACCATCGCTGTGCCGACAACCGCCGGTACCGCTGCCGAGGTGACCATCAACTACGTCAT
>UMKB01050377.1_pt1 | contig 24943 bp, 25 predicted proteins | sample 1966171 | NCBI WGS metagenome assembly UMKB01 (sample SAMEA4836164, study PRJEB28245) | human gut metagenome | biome: gut microbiome; material: fecal sample | place: Denmark | collected 2008 | reverse complement strand
AACAAGGATTATAGAGGTTGTTTTAAATGAAAGAGCCGTGTTAAATCGTAAAAATATGTATCAGAAAATTTCTTTTATAATAAAGGAAGTCATATATTTGCCAATGTGATAAGTGATGAAAACTAAACTTTAACTAATATTTGAAAAATAGTTAACCTGTTTTATTAAAGTCTTAAATCTATGTTTAAAAGATTCAGATCTGTCAGTATGCTGCTCTTTCTGGGCGGTATTTCAGTAGGTGTTGCACATGCAACTCCTTCGATGCTGGAAGCGAATGTCGTACAGCAAAGTAATGTGTGTAAGGGTGTTGTAAAAGATGCCCAAGGTGAAACAATCATCGGAGCTTCAGTCGTTGTTAAAGGAACGACAAACGGAACCATTACAGGATTCGATGGTGACTTTACTCTGGAAACTGCCAAGAAAGGCGATATCCTTGAAATCTCTTTCGTCGGATATGTTTCTCAGGAAGTAAAATGGAATGGTGAACCTTTGAAAATTACCTTAAAGGAAGACACAAAAACACTGGATGAGGTGGTTGTCGTAGGATATGGTGTTCAGAAGAAGGCCAATCTTTCGGGTTCGGTAGCTTCTGTAGATAAAGAGCAGTTGCAGAACCGTCCGATTCAGAACGTGAGCAGTGGTTTGCAGGGTTTGATGCCGGGTGTAACCATTACCGGTACGAACGGTGCTCCGGGTATGGACAGTGGTAGTATCCGTGTACGTGGTACCGGTACTTTGAATACCGCTTCTCCTTATATTCTGATTGATGGTGTGGAATCTGAAACCATGAGTTCCATTGACCCCAATGACATTGAAAGTATTTCTGTTTTGAAAGATGCTGCTTCTGCTGCCATCTATGGATCTAAGGCAGCGAACGGTGTTATCCTGATTACCACCAAGCGTGGCTCGACCGGCAAGCCGAAAATTTCGTATAGTGGCTATGTCAGCTTCCAGAATGCTACCAATATGATCGACCGTCTGAGTTCTTACGAATATGCCAGCATGTATAATCAGGCTTTGCAGGCAGAAGGTAAGGCTCCCCGTTTTACAGATGAAGAAATCCAGAAGTTCAAGGACGGAACAGATCCTCTTTATCCGAATACAGACTGGTATGACCTGGCTTACAAGACCGGTATACAGCACCGTCACAACCTGAATATTGCCGGTGGTACGGAGAATGTGCGCTATATGGGATCTATCGGTTATTTGAACCAGACCGGTGTGCTTCCTAATGCAGGACGTGAACAGTTCAATGCCCGTACGAATCTGGATATGAAGATCACCAAGCGGTTGAGTGCCAAATTGAATCTGGCCTATATCAAGAATGCATATGATGATGCCAGCTCTGCTTACTATGGAGGTAGTTCTGACCAGATTATCCGTCAGCTGAACCTGATCGCTCCGTGGATTGTAGCCCGCTACGATGACGGTACATGGGGTACGATTTCTGATGGTAGCCCGATTGCATGGCTGGATTCCGGTATGAAGGTAACGCGTGACAACCACAACTTTACGGGTATGGCTTCATTGGATTATAAGATTCTGGATTGCCTGACCTTTACGGCAACAGGTTCGTATGTAAATAATATGCAGAACTATACTTATTTCCAGAAATTCATCCAGTACAATGCCAACAAGGCTTCCGATCCGAACTCCCTGGATGAACGTTATTATACCTGGAACCGTACAAACTATGACTTGCTGTTGAATTACGACCAGACTTTTGGCAAACATAACATCAAAGGACTGGCCGGCTGGCATACTGAAAAGTATAATTACAAGGAACTGACTGCTTACCGTAAAGATTTCCCGAACAATGATCTGACTGATATCAATGCCGGTGATGCTGCTTCACAGACTAACTCCGGTTATACCAGAGAACTGGCAATGCTGTCATGGTTTGCCCGTGTCAATTATGATTATGCAGGAAAGTATTTGTTTGAAGCCAATATCCGTGCGGATGCTTCTTCCCGTTTTGCAGAGGGACACAGATGGGGCTATTTCCCTTCATTCTCTGGTGCGTGGAGAATCAGTGAAGAATCATTTATGGAAGGTGCCAGATCTTGGCTGAGCAACCTGAAGATCCGTGCTTCCTGGGGTATGTTGGGTAATCAGGATGCTTTGAGTGACTATTATCCGGCTTTGAATACATATAATATCGGAGCCACTTATCCGTTTGGCGGTGCCTTGAACTCCGGTTATTACCAGTCTAGCTATAAACTGAGTACAATTACCTGGGAAAAGGCTACGACCTGGGGTGTTGGTCTTGATTTTGGTTTCCTGAACAATAAGATCAACGGATCTCTTGACTTCTATAACCGTAAGACGACAGGTATTCTGATGCAGGTTTCTGTTCCTACCGAATTTGCCTTGAATCCTTATACTGACAATGTGGGTTCAATGAATAATAAGGGTGTCGAACTGAATATCGGTTATAATGACCGTTGGGGAGACTGGACATTCGGTGTTGCTGCCAACTTTGCTTACAACAAGAATGAAATCCTTGATCTGGGTGGTGCTGACTATCTGGATACCGGCTATAACCAAAGAAATGCTGTCGGCCAGTCTATTAATGCTTACTATATTTACAAGACTGACGGTTTCTTCAATTCACAGGAAGAAGCAGATGCCTTTACCGCTAAATATGGTAATCCGTTTGGTGCCGGTGGCTTCAAGGCTGGTGACCTGAAATATGTGGATACCAATGGTGACGGTAAACTGAATGGGGATGACCGTGTATATACAAACAGTACTGAACCGGTTTATACATTTGGTTTGAATCTGACTGCCGGATGGAAAGGTTTTGACTTGTCTCTGATGTTCAACGGTGCAGCCAAAGTTGCCCGTCTGTTCGACTCACACGAAGTATATGGTGCCTTCTCCGGTGATGCCGGTCACCCGGCAAGCATCTGGAAGGATGCCTGGACTGAAACCAACAAGGATGCTTCCATGCCGCGTATCTTTACAGATACAAACTCTCCGAGCAGTTCACGTAGCGCACAGTCTACTTTCTGGTTGCAGAATACGAACTATCTGCGTTTGAAGAACCTTCAGTTCGGTTATACCTTGCCGAAGAGCCTGCTGAGCAACTGGGGTGTTGAAAACGTACGTTTCTACTATTCTGTAGAAAACCTCTTTACAATTGATAATATGAAGATCAGCATTGACCCGGAAGCTACCAGCCAGCGTCTGTCTTCTTATCCGTTGCTGCGCACTCATGCATTTGGTGTTAACATTACATTCTAACTATAACTATTAAAAACTCATTTTGATATGAAACGAATTAAGCAATATATAATGTTTGGAGCGGCTGCACTGATGACAGCTTCGTGTTCAGACTTTTTGGATACCACTCCTTATGATGCTTTGTCTCCAAGCACTACTTGGAAGACTGAACAGGATGCCGAGAAATTTGCCATCGGATGCTATTCCGGATGGGAAGACGGAGGACGTCTGCTTTACATGGACTGTACATCTGACTTTGGTTACAACAATTTCTCCTGGGAAGGATACAAAGACCTGGCCAACGGTAATATGACACAGGCCAACAGCGGAGCCAGCTTTTATGGTTATACAACTATCCGCCGCTGTAACACATTCCTGAACAATGTGCAGAGCATTGAATTTGCTGATGAAGCAGTAAAGAAAGACCTGATTGCACAGGTGAGAGTGCTCCGTGCTTATAAGTATTTCATCATGAACTGGGCTTATGGCGGTGTGCCTATCATTGATAATTATGATACGGCTGAAGATGCTCAGGTTCCCAGAAATACGGAACAGGAAGTGCGTGATTTCATTGCCAAGGAGCTGGATGAATGTACTCCTGACCTGAACAAGATGCCGGCTGAAAGAGGACGGATTGCCAAGGGGGCAGCTCTGGCCTTGAGAATGCGTGAAGCTTTGTATTATGATGACTGGGCAATGGCAAAACAGAAAGCCGAAGAAATCATTGCCATGGATGAATATGATCTGGAAGATGATTATCTGAAGCTGTTCCAGGTGGCAGGACAGGATTCTAAGGAAACAATTCTGGCTGTTCAGTATATTCCTAATACTTATACACTGTACACCATCGGACAGATGTATAACAATGGTGACGGCGGATGGTCTTCTATCGTTCCGACTTACAACCTGGTAGATACCTATGAAATGAAGAACGGTATGACGATCGATGAACAGGGTTCAGGTTATGATGCAACCCATCCGTTCAAGGATCGTGACCCCCGACTGGCTATGTCTGTTATCTATCCGGGTGCTGACTATGTGAAAGCCGGAGGTGCTGCTGCGGTATTCAATACCCTGGACAAGACCATTAATGGTGAAAGCAACGCAAACTATATGACTTCTGCTGATAATGCTTCCAAGACTGGTCTGACCTGGAACAAGTATCTGTCGCCGATTACCCAGTATGCAGATATCTGGAAATCCAATGCTTGTCCTATCGTGTTCCGTTATGCAGAAGTGCTGCTGACCTGGGCTGAAGCAGAAAATGAACTGAATGGTCCGTCAGATGAAGTATACAAGAAGATCAATAAGGTTCGTGAAAGAGCAGGCATGCCGGATGTAGACCAGGCTAAATATGCAACTAAGGAAGCTTTGCGTGAACTGATTCATCGTGAACGTGCCGTAGAATTTGCCGGTGAAGGTTTGCGCCGTGCAGATATCCTGCGCTGGAAGACTGCTGACGGTAAGATGCTGGCTGAAAAGGTGCTGAACGGACGTCTGGAACGTAGAATCGGTACAGTCGATGCATCTGTAAGTGATCCGGGATTGCGTGCTACCATTACTTTGAATCCTGATCCGACAGAAGTGCTGATTGAAAACCGTTCCTTCCAGCCGTTCCATCGTTACTTCCCGTTCAGTCAGGGTGATATCGACAAGAATCCGAAACTGGAACAGAATGAAGGATACAAATAAATCACTGATTCCTGACTAAGAAACAGATAGTTTCAGGAAATCAGTCAAAGGTGACAGGAGCTGTGTCAGACGGATGGCACAGCTCCTGTTTTTTTATGCCAGCAGGTATGGATTTCAGGAGAGTAAGAATCCTGCCTTTGTTTGGATCCGGGAGAAGTAGGGAGAAATTCCGACGGAGGGTGAGCAGATAATGCTGATGAAATGAAAAGCCTGCCGGTAGTTTCCGAAAAAGAAAGGTATGGAGTGGAAACACTGAAAGCTACCTTTATTGCAAGGTTGATTGCGGTAAGAGCATTTAAATACCAGAGAAGGTTGGGGAAGTAGGGATAAAATAAAAGCAGGAGGAAAACCTTGGATAGCTGTTTTCCCCCTGCCTGATTGAATTTCAGATGAATGTTGTCCGATTAATGGCTCAGCATATCACCTGTAATCTTAGTGAACTTGTCTTGTCCTTCTTTACGCAGTTTGATGCTGCCGTCGTTCCAGTTTGAAGGCCATCCGCCGATGATGTGTCCCAGGAACACTGCCTTGATTTCGTGCAGACCTTTGGCCAGAGCTACGGATGAATCATGACGAGAGAAGCGTTTCACTTCACCACCGTTGTTAACCAGCAGTTTGCCGTCGATCCATACTTCTTCCAGATCAGAAGAAATGTAGTAAACGCCATCTTCCGGGATATTTACATAACCGGTAGCAACTGAAGCATATTGTTTAACGCCACGCATGGATTCCGGAGACGGTGTCTGTGCGGTCAGTGCGCGTGTTTCTTCGATTACCTTGGTTTCTCTGGGCTGAAGTTTTGCAGCTTCCAGATCTTTCACGTTCAGGAACATACCGTCGAATACCTGCATATTCAGGCCCGGAGCAGTCTTTTCCACTTCTTTAGCAGGAGCCAGTGTCTGTTTTTCTACCTGGATGGTACGTACAGTGCTCAGCTTGCCGGAAGGAAGTGCAGAAGCGATCTTCAGGGTTGTATTTTCAGTAAATGTCAGAGGAGCCGAGTAAACGGTTGACTGTGCAGTCGGTTCGCTTCCGTCGGTGGTGTACACAATTGTCATCGGACGTGAAGTGGTAAATTCCAGTGTAGCCTTGTCAGTGAAAGCCACAAAGTTACATGAACCGTTCGGCTGTTCTGGCATCGGAATGTGGTAATTTACATTGTGTTCATCCAGACGTACATAAGCGTTGTTGATACGGCGTTCGAAGTCTTTGTAATCCTTGCGGTTCAGATTGGTCCATCCGATTTCAGCAACTGCAATGATACGCGGGAAGATCATGTATTCACGGATAGCTTCGCTATACATATATTCAGACCAGGTATTTCCCTGTACACCCAATACATAATCACCTTTACCCATGGCAGCCAGTGTGTCGGGTACCGGGTTGTAGCTGTAAGTCTTTTCCAGTGTAGTATAACCGCCGATGGTTACCGGTTCGATCTTGGAATCACCCTGGTAAGCGTCCAGATACATACCGTTTCCACCCGGAGTCATGATAACCGTATGGTTCATGGATGCAGCAGCGATACCTCCGTCTTCACCTCTCCATGACATAACGGTTGCGCTCGGAGCCAGACCTCCTTCAAGGATTTCATCCCAACCGATGATTTTCTTTCCTTTTGTTGCCAGGTATTTTTCCATGCGCTGGATGACATAACTCTGCAGTTTTTCTTCTGCTGAATGATTCTTGTCGGCAGTCAGACCTTCCTTACGGATGCGCTGCTGACAGAGCGGACAGTTCTTCCAGCTTGTCTTCGGACATTCGTCACCACCGATGTGGAAATATTCGCTCGGGAACAGAGGCACCATTTCGTCAATAACATCTTCCAGGAACTTGAACATGTCTTCTTTACCCGGACACATGACGATGTCTTCCACGCCCCAGATGACACGCGGTGTTCCAGCTTCTCCCTTGCAGGAAAGTTCGGGATAAGCAGCAATGGCAGCCATTTCGTGACCCGGGAGTTCCAGTTCGGGAACTACAGTAATGAAATGGTCGGCTGCATATTTCACGATGTCTTTGATTTCTTCCTGAGTATAATATCCGCTGTGTTCTGTTCCTTCGCCTTCGACACGTTTGGAACCGATTTCTGTCAGTTTCGGATATTTCTTGATTTCGATACGCCATCCCTGGTCGTCTGTCAGGTGCCAGTGCAGGCGGTTGATCTTGAAGAGTGACAGTACGTCAATAAACTTCTTGACATTTTCTGCCGGCATGAAGTGACGGCAGGGATCCAGCATGATTCCGCGATAGCCGAAGCGGGGTTCATCCTTGATGCTGACTGCCTGTGCAGTCCATGCAATTCCACTTACTTTCTGAGCACTCTCGATTTCTGCAGGCAGCAGCTGCATGAAAGTCTGCATACCATAGAAAAGGCCTTGAGGAGTCTTTGCGGTTACGTTGACAGCATCGCCGGTAACATCCAGCTGATAGCCTTCATCGTTTACGTCCAGTGATTCATCCAGTTTCAGGGTGATGTTTCCACTTTCGCCTACGGTAATGTCATAACCGGTGGCGGTTCTCATTTTAGCTGCAAAAAATTCTGCAATGGTTTTGGCTTCGGGTGAAGCTGCTCCCAAAGAAGTACTTCCTGAAAGACGGAAAGCACCTTGCTGTTGTACGAGACTCTGAGGCATCGGAATGATGTTGATGCCTTCATTGTAAGACTTCACTTCACCGGGCTGGCCGCTACAGGCTACCAGTAAACTGAAAGATGCACTTGCGCAAAAGGTTAATAAATGATTCTTCATACGAATGTGTTAGATTAAAAAACAATTTCTCGCCAAAGTTAGGACAAAGAATTAAGATATGAAAATAAAGGTTTGAGAAAAAAAGGAAAAGGAAAGATTCCGGAAGAATGAAGGGTATGATTCTAATAAAAATCCTGTCATTCCCCTTATAACCGGAGAGTGACAGGATTCCTGCATGCTGTTTCTGTTATTTTTGTTTCCGCGGCTGGCCTTTCAGTAATTCCCGGTGGAATTTCATTTCGGCTTTCTGAACCTGATAAATCTTTTTGGCCGACAGGAACTTTTTGTATTTCTGGACATATTCCAGTTCCAGCTGATCGGTTGCTATCCGTGCCTTGATCACGTCTTCCACAATCTTGGCGTATTCGGTTTCCGTGGTATTGGGATCTTTTCCCTTGCGCATTTTCTGCCAGGCTTCCTTGTTTTGTTCCTGCTTCTTGTCCTGCAGTTCAAAATAAAGCGGGAAGAACCTGGCTGCTTCCTGCGCATTCAGTCCCGCCTTTTCTGTGATAAAGGCCTGCTGGCGGCTGCGGAACTCCTCTTTGCTGAAATGCCCTTTCTGTGCATGGATTCCAGTCAGACAGCAAAGAGCCATCAGGGTGAGGATATAGAGTTTTCTTTTCATGGGTCAATGAATTATTTATTGATAAATTTCTGTATTTGCATCAGTCAGGTATTGGTAAAGCGTATAATCATCCATCATGGTCTGGTTGACAATGGGATCAATATATTCGTCCGGAATTTCGGAGAAAGTCTCTGTATGTCCGTTCTGGCTGGAGACCGGATGCTTGGATTGATTCACCATGACGCGTACGCCGAACATCAAGCCACAGAACATGGCAGCCATGTAGACCCATGGTCTTACACGTTCCCACATGGTAACTTCGGGCTGAGGCTGGCTTTCTTTTTCCGGAAGCTGTTCCATCACTTTGCCGGCAAGATTTTCAAAATACCCTTCCGGTACGGTAAAGGGATTCGGAGCGCCGTATTTTTTTCGTAATTCGTTTTCTTCCTTCATGGTTGTTGTTTTTATGTATGTATTACTAAGATATGATTTTGTTCAAAAGGTTTAATCGTGCTTCTCGAAAAATTCTTCAATTTTTTTCACAGCGTGATGATAGGAGGCCTTCAGGGCCCCGACGCTGGTACCCAGAATCTCTGAAATCTCTTCATATTTCATTTCCTGAAAGTACTTCAGGTTGAAGATGATGCGCTGTTTTTCCGGGAGCTGAAGAATTGCCTTCTGGAACAGTTTCTGGGTTTCGTCACCGTCAAAATAAGGATCGCTTTCCAGTTTGTTGACCATAACTGCTTCCGTATCATCTATGGAAAGCTGGTCTTGTGCCCGTTGTCTGTTCAGAAAATTCAGGCACTCATTGAACGCGATCCGGTAGAGCCAGGTCGAGAGCCTGGCATCTCCCCGGAAATATTCCAGATTACTCCAGGCCTTGATGAAGGTATTCTGCAGCAGATCGTTGGCATCATCGTGCGAAAGCACCATACGCCTGATTTGCCAGTACAGTTGTTCGCTGTAGGCTTTGACCACCTGCTCAAATGCTTTCCGGCATTTGGACGGATCCTGAAGCTGTTGGGCTATTTCTTGTTCGTTATAGTTGCTCATGACAATGAATAGATGCTTTTTTCTTTGTCTGGTTTAATGGGTTTTGTTTTTATTAACTTCCCGGCTTTCCCTTCAGAGTTCGATTTTCAGGTTTTCCTGTGCCAGAATGGTTTGCGGGAAAATGGCTGAAGCTTCTTTCAGCAGTAGGCTGTCATCTTCATAGCGTGCCGAGAAATGTCCGATCATCAGTTGCTTCACTCCGGCTTCCCGGGCGATCAGTGCTGCCTGTTCTGCGGTGGAGTGTAGGGTAGCCTTGGCCCGTGCCAGTTCGGAGGTAGTGAAAGTCGCCTCGTGAAAAAGCAGGTCGACACCTTTGATCTGTCCGGTGATGCGTGGCAAATAGCAAGTATCCGAGCAGTATGCATAGGTGCGGGGCGGGTCGGACGGGATGGTGAGCCGTGCATTGGGAATTACGGTTCCGTCTTCCATCTGGTAGTCTTCTCCGTTCTTGATCCGGTTGATCAGATAGAGAGGAATGTGATAAAAATCAATCATCTCGCGTATGATGTGATTGGGAACCGGCTTTTCGCGGAACAGAAAACCGCAGGTAGGCAGCTTATGGCGAAGAGGAATCGTTTCTACACTGACGGAACGGTCGTCGTAGATGACGGCCTGTTCTCCGGGATCAATCGCGTGGAATACCACCTTATAAGTCATTCCCTTGCAGAAGTAGTTGAGTTGCGGAGCGAGCAGTTTTTCCAGTTCGGCATGGGCATAGATATGCAGGTCGGCGGTACGTTCCAGCATTCCGAAGGTAGAAATCAGTCCCATCAGGCCGAAGCAATGGTCGCCGTGCAGATGGGAAATGAATATGTGGTTCAGTCGCCCGAAACGGAGTCGTGACCGGCGGAGCTGCACCTGAGTGCCTTCTCCGCAGTCGATCATGAACAGCTTTTCGCGGATGTTTACCACTTGCGATGTTGCCGAATGCCTCAGGGTAGGCAGGGCCGATCCGCATCCTAATATGTGAACGTCGAACTTTTCCATGCCGACAAAGATACGATTTTATTCGAAAATCGTATTCCGCATGTCGCCGGTTTCTGCAAATGCAAGATGCATTTTCAGTGCGTTGCGCAGGGAGAGGGGAGTGTGACAGGATGTTCCGTCCGACAGTTTCACGTAGTCCCACAACAGCTGGCGGTAGTCCGGGTGAGCACAGTTTTCGATGATGCATTCCGCACGTTGCCGCGGCGATTTGCCCCGCAGGTCGGCTACGCCCTGTTCCGTGATCAGGATGCGCACGTCGTGTTCGGTGCTGTCGGTGTGCGAAACCTGAGGCACGATGGAAGAGATGAGTCCGCTTTTGGCTGTCGACGGTGTCGTGAAGATGGACAGATAGGCATTGCGGGCAAAGTCACCGGAGCCGCCGATTCCGTTCATTATCTGTCTTCCAAGCACATGAGTACTGTTCACATTGCCGAAGATGTCCGCTTCCAATGCCGTATTGATGGCGATGACCCCCAGCCGGCGGATTGTTTCCGGATGGTTGGTAATCTCTTGCGGACGAAGCAGAATCCGTTTGCCGAGCGTATCCATGTTGTCATATAGCAAGTCCAGTTTGTCATCAGAAAGTGTCAGCGAACTTCCGGTGGCAAAGCAGATACGTCCGTCCAGCATCAGGTCGATGACCGAGTTCTGGATCACTTCCGTAAACATGGAGAAAGGAGGAAGCTGCTTGTCGGCTCCAAGCGCTCCCAGTACGGCATTGGCGATGTTGCCCACTCCGGACTGAAGTGGAAGGAATTCGTGGGGAATGGCTCCTTTTTTCCATTCCTGAACCAAAAAGTCTGCCACATTGCGTCCGATCTGAAGAGTCGTTTCGTTTTGCGGAGTAAAAGGAGCTATGGCATCCCGTTCGCAGGTACGGACGACACCGGCTACTTTACGCGGATCAGCCTGAATACTGATTGTTCCGATCCGGTCGTTTACGCGATAAACAGGGATTTCACGCCGGTGAGGCGGCATATCCGGCAGGTAGATGTCGTGCATGCCCGTCAGGTGATCTTCATGCGCTTCATTAAGCTCAATCAGGATCTTGTCGGCCATTTCCACCAGTGTAGGTGAGATGCCTACGGATGTACTCAAAATAATTTCTCCGTTTTCAGTGATGGCTGAGGCTTCGATGATGGCTACATTGATTTTTCCCAGAAATCCATAGCGTACGTCCTGTCCGATCAGCGAGAGATGCACATCAAAATAACGTGCGTTGTTAGTATTGATGGCTTCACGCATACTTTTGTTGGACTGGAAAGGAGTACGGAAAGAAACCGCCTGTACTTCTGCCAGTGCCTTATCTATCTGATTTCCCGTAGCTCCGCCTGTGATCAGTCCCACCTGGAAAGGATGGCCCTGCTCATGCAGTTCCCGGGCACGTTCGGCCAATGCTGCCGGAATAGCTTTTGGGGTACCTACCGAAGAGAATCCTCCGATTCCGACTGTATCCCCGTGACGTATGATGCTGGCAGCTTCGGCTGCCGTTAGAAAAGGATAATTCATAATTTAGTTGTCGTTGTATTTTTTTTCGGGCACAAAAGTAAAATATCACTTTATATTTTCAAATAAAAATACAATTAAAAATGCATATTATGCAGAAATACCTTTAAAATGGATAATAAATGTAATATTTATAAGAAAAATAAAGAAAAAAGCATTTAGAAAGAGGATTCGTTTTAAAGAAGGTATATTTGAATTTATTTGTTCAGCAAGTGCTTGCTGCCTGAGAAGAAAAGAGTAAAAAACGCCTGTGGAATGAAAAAAAATCCCGAATTCGTTTTGCAACTTCAAAGAAAGCAGTAAATTTGCATCGCTTTTCCAAGAGAGCGTTAGAGATAAAGCCGAAATAACTCAGTTGGTAGAGTAACTCATTCGTAATGAGTAAGTCGCGGGTTCGAGTCCCGCTTTCGGCTCATAAAAAGTCAGGGAATTAAGTCTGTTAAAGCTTGATTCCCTGACTTTTTTATGGATCAATTAATACTTCACTTTTAATTCAGATATGCTTATTTGAAGTTGTGTTACAGATAGATTCTTCACATTGAGACTTATAATAATGTCCATCAATTTGAACGGCACAACAATCATATTTTATATTTCTTTAAGTCGTAATACTCGTTCATTCATTCCTTCTATTGTATGCACAATGATATATAAATCGGAGGTTTTTTCATTGACACAGAAAAATCCTATTTCTTCATCAAAAGAATAGTGTCCGATAACGTTACCATCCCAATCAAGTTTAACAATTGTAAATGTCTCATGAGGAATATAAGAACCACCCTTTTTTTCGACTTCAACGTGACTCCGTTTTAAATAAAGGTAGTTTTCGGAAGGAAAGATAAAGGATGTTCCATTGTATCCTTCTTCCAAAGCAAGTGCTTCTCTTTCTTCATTTACCCTTGGGACTGGGTTTTCTGAAAATTGAATAGATTTCTTCAGGTTTCCTTGAAAGTCGTATAAATGAACTAAGTCCATATGATACATGGCAGTAACGATCACGTTTCGTTCTGGATTAGCTGCAATGTTTGTTGCGGAATAATAATTCATATTAGCTTTTAATCCTTCAAGGAAAGGTCTGTATTTTATCTCTTTTATTGATTGATTATTTATAACTCCTTCAAATCAATATAATACACCTCATCTGTATTCATATCTATCGTATATAATCGTTTTCTTACCGGATCGCTCCATACACGGAAAAATGATTTGTCGGTTGTAAGCTTATAGACTAATTTCCCGTGCCAATCAAACACATGTATCGTGTTAAAGATAGGTACTTCTACCCCAAAACGGTCGTCCCACGGTTCTTTGCCCCAATAAGTGGCGTAGATGTAATTATCATCGGCATGTACATGGTTATAGAAAACATTCATAGATTCCATAGATGTTTCCAAAAGAGAAAAGTTGGGATTGTTTTTTATCCGGTAACTGGTAATTTTGCCTGTTTGAGTATCTATGATATTTATTTGAGGTAAATGTCTCATGACTTGTACAATTTTTGAACCGTCGGGCTTTATTGCGTCCCAAGTATAAAAAAAGAAATCTAACGGACTCTTCGCATTGGGATTTTGTATTGATTTTGTTTTGTAGATAGGAAAATCCTGTATCAGTTGGTTGGTGTAAATCGTTCGTTTTTCATAATGAGGAGTGGTTGCCTCTTGCGAATTTATTTCTTCAGCAGGCTTATAAGCAAATAAAACATTCTCAATCTGGTAAAATGAAAAAAGGATGTGATTATTATCATAAGGAATGATGGTATCGTATGTTGTTGTACCTTTTTTAATAGAACTACTTAAATCCCAAACAAGTAGCTTTTTTTCATTGGGAGCATGCAACAATGTCATTAGTTTATCATTCTTCTTAAACAATTGCGAGATACAATTTGTGGATATTATTTCTTTATTCCCTTGTCCTTTTTTACAGAAATAACCAATTTCTTTACCCGTGTCTATATTGATGATATTAAAAAAGTGCTCGGGATAACTCGGACTCCAGCAGATCAATAAGGAATCATATGCTGCGATTATTCCTGTGGCAATTCCTTTTATGGGTACATGCGTACTATTGATATTCTTTGATATAACATTCTTGACATTTACCTCTTTTATTTCGCCATTGAAATATTGGCTGTCAATGTCGCTACAGCAAGGTAATAAGCTAATGATGATGAAGATGATTACTATTTTCATAACTGAATTTATAATGATGATAGGATTGTGTACTTTGCAGTTGGTCACATCCGGATGCGGTAATCGGTTGTGTCCGTTACAAACCGGGTGAATACCGGTTTCTCCGGGAAACGGATTTCTTTTCCTTGCCATTCCTTGACCAAGTGGAGAAGCTGTTCTTTCTTATTGTCCTGACAGGAGGCAAGGAGAAGTAAGACTAAAGATAGAATTGCTGTTTTCATTGTCCTTTTTTTATTGGATTTAAACATATTCGGATATATCAATACGTAAGATAGCGGGTTCAGGCTCATAACAAGAAACATAGATAGTTTTCTCATCTTCTGAAATCTCTATTTTTCCTAATGAATCGTTATTGGTAACCCGGAAATTACGCAGTAATTTTCCATTGTGATCAAACATGAGTATATGGTTGAATATGCGTTTCTCATCTGTTGGCAAACAACCTTTATACACGGCAAAGATATAGTTCTTCGTCATTTTGATGCTACAGAATCCCTCTTTCATGGATTTATCTAACTGATTGTCCTTAAATTTGAGGGGTTGTAAATAATATTTCCATTTCAGGGTGACATCTTTTTCTCCGGTTTGTTCGTAGCAAGCCAAATAACCGAAATTTTTCATAGCTTGTACGAAGGTGTTACCATAAGAAGCCAATTCAGATGTGAAAAGTCCCAAACTGTACTCATTTTGATCGGGTACGACACCTCCAAAATTATTTAGAGAGTCCAGTTGTAAATTCATAAGCATAAGGGGCTGCGGGGTATTGTTGATAGAGTTAACCACTACTTTTCCATTCTCCAAAAAAGTTCCATAACCAAATGTATATTTAAAACGGCTAAAAGCAAAATCCTTTACAAAGGATAAACTGGAAATACCTTCTTGCTCCTTAATATCATATTGGTGGACTATAAAACGATTTTCATCATGGATAAATAGTTTATCTTTACATCTACCCCAAGGGATCGGATAATCACCAAATTCACCGGGTCCGTTACCTCGTGCTCCCCATTCTTTAATCAGATGTCCATCTTCCGGATCTAAGATTAAAATTGGATAGTCTCCTTGATAAACAAAAATATACAGGTTGTTATTTATTAAGTTTATGTCCAAAGGATTTCCCATAATTACTTCATTGGGATAACTGACGGCTTCAATGGGGATTTCTTCTCCTAAATCCAATATGTATGGATTATTTGTTGTGCATGCCGTACAAGCCAAGAACATGATAAAAACAAAAAGTTTCTTCATATTGCTCATTATTTATTTGATTATATCTGAAATTTTCATGTTACAACAAAACTAAATGTTCTGAAAATCCAAAGTGTAAAACATATTTATGTATTTAAGTTTTGCAGTTCTTCGTTTTGATTCTTGTAGTTTTTGATGATTATTCTTTTGCTATGAATATCATATACTAGAGATGATCAGTGCGAATGACAATGTTGTCAAGAATACGATTTGTCTTTTCATGAGATAATTCGTTTAAAAATCTTTGACTTTGATTCTAAATAATACGGGGTTGTCATCTTCTTTTAACGACGAACAGATTTGATCCCAGGCCGGATATTTCTGTTGAAGTGTTTCCCGGTCTGTTGCGGATAAACGTTGATATCCCTTCATTAAAATGCGGGGTTTTATTTCCCAAATGATGTCGTCTCCATCCATGTTATGCGGAATCCGTTTGCCGGTAACTGTTATTACATTTCCTTTGAGATACATATCATCTACAAGTTTTTTGGCGGTCATTATTTTCTTTGAACGCTTTGAATAGAGGGATAAATAACCTTTGTAGGCTTTGTCGGTGATCCCTATATAAAGAAAGTCATCACCGACTCCGATAGAAGAGGTTTTCGAATAATCATCCAAATGGCTGAGCTTTTTTTCCCAACTTATTACGTCGTCTTGTTGGCTCAATTGGTATATCCGGAAGTTTTTTAGGTGTATAATCAATGTAATAGGACGGGGTTATTTTACTCAAATCCGAAGAAATCGAATAAATTGTGTCACAATATGGATAACTTAAATAGAAACAACTGTCGGTAGAAAAAAGAGCACGCCATGTCCTTAAAAACTGACATTTTAAAGCACCGTTTTTTCCCGGATCAAAAAAGAAGTCCTGTTTCCCTTCATTGTTTATTCTTAAAAGCAAATGTTTTTGGGGAAAGCTGAGGAAAGTTAGATATTCATTATTTCTTGTGGGTAGTATTTCCACAGGGGAAAAGTTACCTTCAGTAGGAGGTGTTTCTATTTTTTTTGCGTGTAGGAATTGACCTTGCAGATCAAAATGCAATAATCTTTGATAGTCTCCAATGACAATGTGGTTATCATTTGCAATGGTAAAGTCCTCGAAATCGAGATATTCTCCCGGTCCAACGCCTTGTTTACTTATTTTTTTGATATATTTTCCGTTTTCATTGAAAACAAAAAGTTTTGGGTTTTGCATACCGTTCGTTGATCGGATATAATATTTCCCGTCATTAAAAATGACTCGTGTAATTTCTCCGATTAAATTATCTTCTGTTGTTTCAAGGGGAATCAATTCGATGGTATCAACAAAAGCAGAGAAAGGCAGTTCCGCTGTATAATTGCTGAAGACAGGAATCGTTTCGATTGTACTGTTCTTTGTAGAATCCCCTTTATGTTGACAAGAGAGAAGGGAAAACGACAGAATGATGAAGAGTATACTATTTTTCATGATTTAAGTGTATTAAAATGTCCTTTATCCTGCTGGTAATTATTCATAGGTGTTAATTTAAATTGTACGAAACAATAGAGAATATTTCTTTGTCACCAGATTGTATCTGATTTCGTATAATATATACTTTTTTGATGTCTTTATCTATACAAAATTGGCCAGATACGCGGTCTTTAAAAATATAAGAATGAATAAGTTGGCCATCCCAATTTAGTTGGATAAGTGTAAAGGTTGTATTATTTTGAGGTGTTGTGGTCTGCCGCAATAAAAAGCAAAAGTCTTCAGTAGGATATGTACGGATAATACCGGAATATCCGTTTGAAAGATCTAAAAATCCTGTTTCTTGATCTATTTTGGGTGTACAATCGTTTGTAAAGCAAAATGTATTGATCCGTTCCCCTGAAAAATTATAAATATGGAACATGTCAAAGAAATACATTCCCACAATAATCCTGTCTTTTGACTCATTTATGGCTAAAGAAGGAGCATATACATAGTTTTTATCTTTCACTTGTTTGGAAAGGGGCGGATAACATTCTGTTTCTAAAATTTGATCATTTTGTTGGTTATAAATGAAAAACATCTTTCCTTTTTCTCCATCCATTTTTCTGCCGACAATATATTTGTTTGAGAAATTTAACTCGCTACTTATAAAGATGGGGTCGGGATACGGTATATATTCTTCAAGGTTTATTTTGCCTCGGTTGTTTTCTATTTCCATGATTTTCTTCAAGTTGGCTGTTTGTAAAAGTATTCTTGATTTGTCTGTAGATGAAATAAAATTAGGGCTTATTAAATCTTTAGGCCCATAGCCGACATGGCCAAGCACTGTATCTATTTGGTGTTTGTTTAGGTTCACTATACATAAGCATGTGTCTGTTTTTGCGCATATTATATATGCTAAACTATCTTTGATAGATAATTCAACCGGATATCTGTCATCAAAATTATAAATAACTTCTGCCGAATCTAACAAAATGGAGTTAGATAGATTTATTTGTTCGAAGTTGTATTTTTCCTTGTTACAGGCTATGAGGAAAAAACAACATAAAAATATTATATATTTCATCTTGTATGAATTTAATCTGTTAAAAGAGATCTGGATCTAAAAAGATTCATATCTCATAAATTAGATTTTAATAGCATTTACTGATAGTGCCAGGCACACATCTTAATGGTTTACAGGGGTGAGCACAATGTATCACTTCTGGTTTACTAGAGTCAAATTCTCCATTATAACAAGGATCTCCTGGTTTAGGATCGTTTTCTCCACTAGCCAACGCTTCCATATTTTCCATGGCCAGATCAGATAATTCTATTTCTTTATTCTGCTGGTAATTCCAACCAGCGATAGTAATTGTTGCGATAACTGCTGCTTGCATATAATGTCCATTTCCGGATTGACTCTCACACTATAAATAGTACCGCCCGGATCTATGACAAAATAGCATTTCATGCTTCAACCCCTGATTTAGCTTAAGGCATACCGTAAAATAAAGAAAGCTTCTTCATTTTGTAACTCTCCTTTTTTTATACAATACAGGTATCTGTCTTGATCTATACAAAAGCCGGAAGTCATTTCCTGCCCCACTTCCCAAACATGAGTCACCATTCCATTCCAATCAACTTGTACGATTTGATTATTCATGACATCATCTGTTTCACCATTTTTCAGACTACGACGAAAATAAGCATAACCAGAAGTTGCATAGCATTGAATATAACCCACATAATTTTTTCGATTTAATAGTTTACGAAACTGCTCCTCATTATTATCACCATCTTTATCTAAACAAATGACATTTTGTAGTTTTCCTTGCAAGTTATACACCTGGATCATATCAAAATAATACATTGAAACAAATATTTTATGCAAATTCAAATTGCATAAGACATTTGCACTATACATTAGCCATAAATTATCTTTCACTTTGTCTGTTAAAGTTGATGAAAGTTCCGGATACACAGGTACATTGGTTATTTGGCTTGTGCGTAAATCACAGATCTGAAACAAAGAATTTTTCTCTCCAATATGTTTTCCCACCAAGTACTTCTGATTTAAATTCAGACTTCCCCATCCTAAATAATCTTCAGGCAATTTCGTAAAAGAGCCCAATGAATCAGAATATGCTACGAATTTGTTTCTTGTATTCATATCGTACATTTCAATACCTTTCAGTATTGCTTTATTCTCATAATTGTTACGCACAAATTCAGGAGAAAGAACATCCTCCGGACCATTCCCTACCGTCCCTATCCGTTTTAACAACTTGCCAGTCCGTTTATTAAATAAATGAATACAAGTATCTGCTTTGGCCATAACAACATATAATACATCATCATATATATCCATTTCCACAGGATACTCCTCCATCAATGTAAGGACAGTATCTGGTGAATTCAGCTTTTCCGCAGAAATCACTCTGCTACTATCTGTGTCAACTCCAGCTTCATCTGAATGAGAAGAGTCTCTTTTTGAGAGACACGATGAAATAAATACAAACAATAAAAGGACAGAAAATAACCGTTTCATACTCTATTATTTTATTATAAAAAACTTACAAGCAATAAGATGTTCCTGACCACCAATGGATATCCAGAGGATCATACTTACATGGAGTTCCACACTTTACAGCCTTAGGCTTATCTGCATCGTAATTTGCATTTTCCATGGCCAGATCAGATAATTCTATTTCTTTATTCTGCTGGTATGACCAACCAGCGATAGTAATTGTTGCGATAACTGCTGCTGCGTCTAATGCTTTTTTCATGATGATTAGATTTTAATTTATAAAGAATATCGGTGAACCTTTCTTTCTACAAATCCACCCTTTATCAAGTGTGGTTGCACATGGCAGAAGATTCAGAACGCCATTCCTACATAAACTAGTGCTTTCTTTTTCATGAGACTTTAAACTTTATTATTGCATTTTGATTTTTTGCAAAATTATTGATTTGAAAGTTAAATAACCAAATAATTTTGTTTATATTTCGCGATATTCTTTGTCAAAGTTGTAATAGCCTATAACTTTGTAAGTTATACGGAATGAATTTATATGTCGTCAACAATTTGTCAACAGTCTAAAAGTAATAATGGAAAAAAATAAACAAGTAAGGGTATGTAAAATAGGCTCTTTGTGTAGTGTCTTTTTTTGGTTGATATTTATTGTAATAGTATTTTTATGGCAAAAGCAAAAACGAGAAGAAACCATGAGTAACCTTTTTGATAAGGCTATACAAATAGAAAAGTCTATTTATATTAAAAGGTTGATCAATGAGCAAGTTCATAGTTTTCCTACAGATAATAATATTCCTAAACATGAAAAAGATGAATGGATTGACCAGTACTATTTAATCCGTAGTGATCCTAAAAGAGAACGTTTGGATAGCATTTACTCTGCATTATTGAATGAAAACGGTATCAAGACGGATGTTCAAATATTATGCACGTTTGATAAAACATCGACCTTTACTGGGGCTATGAATCAAATAGAAAAAGCCGTAGCATTGCCTTCTGTTTCATTTTCTATAAATGACGATGAGGAGAAAAACATCGTCTTATCTCCCTATTATACTAATAACTTTTTGTGTGAATTTTTAATTCATCCTTATAGCTATTTGTCTTTTTTCACTTGTTTATTTATCTGTTTAGTTTTTATATGGTGTGTTTGGAAGATAAAAAAAACGGAAAAAGAATTTAATCAAATGGTAGATATTCCTGTACAAAAAATTAATTTAGATGAATCCAGTATTCCTTTGTATAATACCGGCTGGATATTTCATCATGCAGATGGTATGTTGAAAAACGAAGAAGGCCTAATAATACATTTAACTCCCCTGGAGACCAAATATTTGGCAGCCTTTCTGAAATCAGAAAAGCATCTCCTTAGATACATTGATATTTGCCGATCAATTTATAATGAACCGTATGAAGATGAAAGTTGCGTGACTCGTGTGGATAAGCAACGTATAGGGCAAGCTATAAATCGCTTGCGTAAATCATTAGTAACCGTTCTTGGCATAGAAATAAGATCAATTAGGAATGGGTATGAGTTAAATGTTGTGCCCCTTAATAAAGAATAACCGGGTTATTATTATCCAAGCTTGTAGTATATAACCGTTCGCCTTGTAATGCCAGTCCGAACACTGAATGATCTAGCACTAACTTTCGCAGCGGTTTCCCTTCCTGCATATTCCGTATCCGTTCTTTAAACGAAACCCCGTCGAAAACTGCATGGATGCAACTGTCGGCTACTTTCTACGTTCTTTTGATTCAATCTTTACTTTTCTTCCATTCTTTCACCTTCTCCCTCATTTCCCGGATGGCTTGACTTTCTACTTTGGGCTTTTTGTGCCAGACCGAATCAGCCATCTCTTGCCGTTTATCCGGCTGGTAGAAATCAGGCTCTGCGTAGAGGTTGGCCAGCAGGTAATACGGATAAATGCGTTCGGGCAATATGTCAATCGCGTGCAGCAGTAGTCTTTCGGCTTCGGGATAGTTGCCGGCTTCTTGTTCGTTCTTTGCCAGAACATATCGGATCATGGGATCGGAACTGTAACGTACGGCTTGCCGGAGATATTGGCTTCCTTCTTCCAGCCGCTCACTGTGATTGAGGCATTGGGCCGCTTCGAACAAGTATCTGGGATTCTGTTTCAGTATGTCATAAAGTGCGACATATCCTTCGGTGGCAGCCTCGTAGGCTTTGTTGTTGTGTAACAACTTGAGCCGGTTCCATTGTTCGTAGGCCTTGTAGCGGTCTGTCGCCGATGTGCACACGAATAGGCTGCATACAGCCATGACGATCATCCCTAATCGTTGGACAGAAAGCCAGTTGTTTTCTGCCACATATTCTGTCGGAATGGCATAAGTCCAGAATGCCCGGCCCGTGACCAGTCCGTCGGCCAAGTTGTCGGCCGAGACGAACGAGGTAACTGCCAGTGCCAGGCAAAATAGGCTGACAAACAATAATATGAGATAATTCATTAATCTATTCATGTCGTACTTTATGATTCTATTTCACATCTAACAGAAAACGGTCCTGTTGATTTGGTAGATACCGTTCCTGATGGAAAGGGTGTCTCCCGGCAAGGCAATACAGCGTTTGACATAGTATTTGAAGAGGTGCATCTCAATCTTTTCCCACGTGTGGGGATGGGGAAAATGAAAGACCAGCAGGAAGAGCCATAGGACAACCTGTCAATGCCTTTCTGTATCCATTTTTTCAGTACCATTGTATCATTCCATTTTTCATGCAAGGATTACGGAACAGAGGCGGAATGTCTAGCCGGTTGATTTCGGGATCGGCGAATGGTCCGTCCAGATGGTATTCAAAAGTGGCGGCATTGTAGATGGGCATGGAAACAGCCTTCCGGTTGTCGCCTGCGTATTCCAACGCCATGTCGAGCCTGTCTTTGAATTGGCAGGCTGTCAAAAGCAATAGAAGTATATAGACCGTTGTTTGTTTCATTGTTTAATGATGAACTTTATAATATTTGAAGAAGGTTTAGAGGCAACATATATAAATTATCATCATCTGTATATTTCTTCAAAAAGAGTCCGATGCTGCCATATTCTCAATATTGCATAGCGTAGGCAGCTTGATGGCTTCAAGAGTTACCCGTTCGGTTATATTATCCCATTCGATTTGTGTGATAGGAACGTTTTTATTTCCTGTTTTTAAATTATTACAACTTGATAATAGGATGCAACACAAGAAAATCGTTAAATAAATTCTTTTCATTTCTCTATGATGTTTTTACCGTTTGTCTCTATTAGGTATTAACCTACCCTTCCCACGAAGGTGAGGGTAATTTCTTTTTCGGTGATATTTCCGTAAATGGTGACGGTGCGGAGGAAATCGCCGGGCTGTTCGGCCTGATAACTGACGGTGATTTCCTTCGTCTCGCCCGGTTGTATTTCTTGCCAGTCATATCGGGCGGTGGTGCAGTCGCACGAGGTGGTGATACCTTTCAGTCGGAAAGTTTCCGTTCCTGTGTTGCACAGGCGGACGGTTTGCTCTTTTGTGCCGTTGGCAGGCACTGAGCCTAAATCGTATTCCAGGGTATCGATTTGTAGGTGTGTGGCGGGCAGGGAAGAGGCGGCGGCCCCTGTCAGTTCCTTGAGGTAGAGATCCCAGACAGACAGGTTGTGTATCGGGTTACCGATTACTTTCACGTGGTTGTCCCGGTCAACGAGGAAGCTCTGGAAAGTCATCTCTCCGGGAAAGTGGTTTAACTTATAAAAATGATTGTCGGTATCGATACAGACGGGCAGGGTGAAGTTATCCCGTCTTAGGATATAGCGTAGTTCATCATTGTCTTTCGATTGGAAAAAGAACAGGAAGGGGACATTCCCATCCGTGGCAGAATCCACTTGGGCGATAAACTCTTTCCATTTCCGTAATTGCAGTTTACAACTGACGCACCCGATGGAATCGACATAGACCACGACCTTATAGTCCGCCGCAGCCGGGATGCGGTAATCGGTTGTGTCCGTTACAAACCGGGTGAATACCGGTTTCTCCGGGAAACGGATTTCTTTTCCTTGCCATTCCTTGACCAAGTGGAGAAGCTGTTCTTTCTTATTGTCCTGACAGGAGGCAAGGAGAAGTAAGACTAAAGATAGAATTGTTGTTTTCATGATATTAAAAATAAGTTGTTTATAATTCAATTTCAATAATGCTGTTTTCTGGATTTTGAACAATCGCATAGAATGTATTGTCTTTACCAGATGCAGCCAAATTATAACGAGGCATTCCCAAATTAACTATTTTAACTAGATTAAAATCATAGTCATAAACTCCTACAGTATGCCGCTTGGGTGAAGTTTGGCTTTTGTCATTACCTGTATAATCTGGGTCGTTCATAATACTAATGATGAAGTCTTCAGTCAGACAACACCCAACCAAACAATTTTTCCCGCCTTCTTTGACTTGCATTTGGTCTCCATTTATTATGTATTCAGGATTTCCAAAAGTTCTTTCATTTAGTAATGATATATTAGAAGAGGTTACTTTAAATGTAGCTGCATAAGGAAGTACTTCTAAATAGAGTAATAGTATCTGATTTTCATGGTTATATACAATTTTCCCTGAATAGAAATGTTCCCGGTTTGCTATATCTGAAGAGAAAGGTAATTTACCAGCAGATGCTATTTCTTTTCCATCGGGTGAATATAACGTAATAACATGGTCTTTTGTAGGATCATATGTTATGAAATTTCCATTTTTACACAGTTGTATAGATTGATTTTTTCCGTTGAAAACATTAAAGCTCCTAAATTCTTGTTTAAACTGATTTTCGGAAGAGCTAACAGCTGTTTGAAATGTTCCATATCTATTCCATGTCAAGAACTTATTTTCTCCAAAAGGGATACATTCTGGTAAAATAAATTCTTCTGGACCATTTCCAATCTGACCTACTTCCGATACAAGATGTCCTTTTGTATCGTAGATTTTTATAAAATTAGATACTTGTCTAGGATCTTGTAATACCAAGTAATCACCAATACAGATGAAACTTGCAGCACTTTTAATGAATAAGCTATCAGTTAGTACTTTTGGGGATACTTGGATTCGTTCTGTTTTTACTGGCTTTTGACTGCAAGAAATACAAAAAGTACAAGCAATGAATATATTTAATAATTGTAGTTTCATAATGTCTTTGTAATGAAAGGATGAAAAAATAAATGAGAAAAGACAAAAATTAAAAGTAAAATCATTACATAACTTTTGTCTTTTCTCGTTTAATAGATTTTACTTAGTTACATAAATCACATGAACAGTCTGTTTTTGATGCATAAATGTATGGACCACAAACTTTTGAACAGATTGTTGCATAGCAACCTGTTGCTTCATTAAAATCTTCGTCACTTTCACCTTGAGCCAACGCTTCCACGTTTTCCATGGCCAAATCAGATAATTCCACTTCTTTATTCTGCTGGTATGACCAACCAGCGATAGCGACTGTAGCGATAACTGCTGCTGCGTCTAATGCTTTTTTCATGATGATTAGATTTTAATTTATAAAAACAACTGCTTTGGAAAAATTTCTCCGGAAAGCAGTGTAAATGATTATATTTGTTTTTTCATCTGGAGAATATATAAAATGGGATTAACATCTTCTGAAAGACGGGTTGAGTCTGTTTCGGATGTTAATTCGTTTATTTCTTCTGGCTGTATAATGACGACAAAGTCATTTTTAGCTGAAACATATTCCGGCAATATATATTTTTTACCTCATTAGTGTCCCGTTAAAATCGGGACAAATTAATATTAAT
>UMKB01035315.1_pt1 | contig 25074 bp, 17 predicted proteins | sample 1966171 | NCBI WGS metagenome assembly UMKB01 (sample SAMEA4836164, study PRJEB28245) | human gut metagenome | biome: gut microbiome; material: fecal sample | place: Denmark | collected 2008 | reverse complement strand
TCAAGAGCACACTTAAAGATTTTGAGTCTTATTTCGTGGAGCAGGTCATAAAGGAAATGAAGGATTCCGTGACACTAAAGAGTGATGATGAGGATTCCTCTATGTCGCAGTACAAGGATATGTTCATGGACACTGTCATAGAGCAGATGAGTGATACGATAGTGGAGAAGTCCGGAGAAAACATCACACAGCAGCTTTATGAGCAGATGAAGCGCAATTATAATATATAATAATAATTGATAATAAAAAGCCGGTTCGGCATGCTTGCATGTGGTTACCGGCTTTTTTAGTGCAAACTTAGTAATTGCAGATACGCATGCTCTAGGGTATAATATTAAAAAAATAAAACTATTCAGAGTCACAATAAAAACACACAGATACGGAGAAGTTCAATTGGAAACCGAAACAGTCACAGGATACGTTGATCATATAATATACAGAAATGCAGAAAACGGGTATACGGTACTTGTTCTTGTAGTGAACGAGGAGGAGCTCACATGTGTGGGTACTTTTTCGGACATTGCTGAGGGTGAAAATATAGAGGCTCACGGTGAGTATACAGAGCATGCCACCTATGGCAGACAGTTTAAGGTAGTAAGCTTTGAAGAGAAAGAGCCGGAGGATGAGATGGCTATTGAGAGGTATCTGGGCTCAGGAGCCATACATGGTATAGGACTTGCGCTCGCAGCACGTATTGTCAGGCGATTCAAGAAGGATACCTTCCGCATCATAGAGGAAGAGCCGGAGAGGCTTGCTGAGGTAAAGGGCATTAGCCAGAGAAAGGCTATGGAGATTGCGGACCAGGTCAATGCAAAAAGAGACTTAAGGGAAGCCATGATTTTTTTGCAGCAGTACGGCATCAATATGAATCTGGCTGTGAAGATATATAATAAGTATGGCGGAGAGATATACAGCGTGCTCAAGGAAAATCCATACCGCATGGCGGATGATATCGACGGAGTTGGTTTTAAAACTGCAGATGAGATAGCGGCGCGGGTTGGCATCAAGACTGATTCTGATTTTAGAATAAAAAGCGGTATACAGTATGTTTTGCAGCAGGCTGCCATGGACGGACACACATATCTGCCGATGGAGGAGCTTACGAGGCGTGCTGTATATCTGCTCGGAGTGGAAAGCTCGCAGGTTGAGGCACATTACATGAATCTGGCCATGGACAGGAAGATTGTCATGCAGTTAAAGGATGATATAACCCAGATTTATGCTAACACCTTTTATTATATGGAGGCAAACACGGCAGCCATGCTAAAGCAGCTTGATGTGACGTATGATGTGCCGGATATCGAGATAGAGGCTGCAATCAGAAATATAGAGAAAAAGACAGAGATGGAGCTCGATGAGCACCAGGCTGAGGCGGTGAAGGAAGCAGTCAGAAATGGCCTTTTAGTCATTACCGGAGGACCCGGAACAGGAAAAACCACCACTATCAATACTATTATCAAGTATTTTGAGCTGGAGGGCATGGATATTTTTCTGGCTGCACCGACAGGCCGGGCGGCAAAACGCATGAGTGAGACGACAGGCTACGAGGCACGCACAATCCACCGTATGCTTGAGTTAAACGGCGGCATGGACACAGGAAGCACAGCTGGCTTTGAGAGAAATGAAAGGAATCCGCTCGAGACGGATGTAATCATCATAGATGAGATGTCGATGGTTGATATATCACTCATGTACTCATTGCTAAAGGCGGTTGTGGCAGGTACGAGACTCATACTTGTAGGAGATGTGAACCAGCTTCCGAGCGTGGGACCGGGCAGCGTGCTAAAGGATATTATTGATTCAGGTGCCTTCCACACGGTAAAGCTTACAAAGATTTTTCGTCAGGCGAGCACGAGCGATATTATAGTAAACGCCCACAAGATAAATAATGGAGAAGAGGTATCGTTAGATAATAAGAGCATGGATTTCTTTTTTCTAAAGAGATATGATGCCGACAAGATAATAAATGTTACATTACAGCTGATAAAGCAGAAGCTTCCTAAGTTTGTAAATGCTACAGAGTATGATATACAGGTGCTTACGCCTATGAGAAAGGGACTCCTTGGAGTGGAACGTCTAAACGGTATATTGCAGGCGTATATGAATCCGGCAGACAAGAGCAAGCGCGAAAAAGAATACAGGGGCACGATTTTCCGCGAGGGCGACAAGGTGATGCAGATAAAGAACAACTATCAGATAGAGTGGGAAATCAGGACAAAATTCGGACTTTGTGTGGATAAGGGCATGGGAATCTTCAATGGAGATACAGGTATCATTGAGGAAATCAACGATTTTGCCGAGACCATGACCATATCATTTGACGAGGGCAGAAAGGTGGAGTATCCGTTTAAGCTTTTGGAGGAGCTTGAACTTGCATACGCGGTTACTATACACAAGTCGCAGGGAAGTGAGTACCCGGCGGTCGTTATACCTCTTTTGAGCGGCCCGAGAATGCTTATGAACAGAAATTTGCTTTATACGGCGGTTACAAGAGCAAAGAAATGTGTTACCATAGTGGGTGACGAACAGACATTTTATGAGATGATACAAAACAACTCACAGCAGAGACGCTATAGTGGGCTTAGAGACAGAATAGTGGAGGAGACTATCTGATGAAAATAAGAAAACTTACAAATGAAGAGATAAAAGGGGCATGTGCCTTTGCGGTAAGTATATACAATATCGCAATCAGAGGCTGCTTTCGGACACAGGACAGTCATCGATATTTTGATGAATATATGGATGCAGACAGGCTGACGGACGAGGAAAGGACCGGTGTTCTTGTAGTATTTGGTGCGTTTGATAGCAATGTGCTGTGCGGAGTGTGTGGCATGACAAACGAGGGGCATATCACCATGCTGTATGTGCATCCACAGTATTTAAGACGTGGAATTGGCAAAAAGCTTCTGGAGAGAGTCAGGATATATGCGCGCATGCAGCTTAAGCTCATGCAGGTGTCTGTAAATGCAATGCCGGCATACATGGCAGACTATTTCAGGCGTGTGGGCTTTAAGAGTGCATATCAGGGAGGTTTTTGCAATGGACAAGGCGATATGTACGTTCCTATGACAGCAAAAAGTATATATCAGGTGGAGTATACACCGCGACATATAGCTGATAAGACTTTTATTGCAATTTCAGTTGGCTTCACATGTCTTGTATTTGTCTCAGGCGTGATATATGCGGTATGCGCGGGACTTACTCCGTAACGCTAAGATGCAGTTTTAATGGGCTGCAATAGTTGCCGGTCATACTTTGGTGTGAACAGTAACTAATATTGTATACATAAATATGCATATTTATGTAACAAAAAACAGTTGAAAAATCGGCTGTATTATGATACACTTTTTACAATTTAAGCAGATATACTATGCAATTACACTTTATAAGAAAAAGAGACGCCCTCTTTTTTTTTGCGCAGACGTAAGGTTAGTTGCAGCTAAGAAGCTTATGGTTACAAAGTATAATACGAAAGGGCAGGGTAAAGATGAAAGCATTTTTAATTCTTGAAGATGGTAATGTATTTACCGGAACCAGCATTGGTTCAACAAGGGAAGTCATTAGTGAGATAGTATTTAATACATCAATGACAGGATATCTGGAGGTACTTACAGATCCTTCCTATGCAGGACAGGCTGTTGTAATGACTTATCCACTTATCGGAAATTATGGAATCACACCGGATATGGAGTCAGAAAGACCATGGCCGGATGGATATATAGTAAGAGAGCTGTCGCGTATGCCAAGTAATTTCCGCTGCGAGGGTACTATACAGGATTTCCTTGAGAAAAACGATATTCCGGGAGTGGCCGGCATTGATACACGTGCGCTTACAAAGATTCTCAGGGAAAAGGGTACTATGAACGGAATGATTACCACAAATGAGAATTACAATCTCGATGAGATTATTCCAAAGCTCAAGGCATATACTACAGGCAATGTGGTTGACAAGGTCACATGCACTGAGAAAAAGGTTTTAAAGGGCCAAGGAAAGAGGGTTGCCCTCATGGATTTCGGTGCCAAAAACAACATCGCCAAATCACTCAATGAAAGAGGCTGTGAAGTTACAATTTACCCTGCACACACAACCGCTGAAGAGATACTTGGTGACAATCCTGACGGAATCATGCTCTCAAACGGACCTGGAGATCCAAAGGAGTGTGTAGATATTATAAAGGAAATAAAGAAGCTTTATGACAGCAATGTGCCGATTTTTGCAATCTGCCTCGGACATCAGCTCATGGCACTTGCAACAGGCGCAGATACACACAAGATGAAGTACGGACACAGAGGTGGAAACCATCCGGTTAAGGATCTTGCAACAGGCCGTGTTTATATTTCTTCCCAGAACCATGGATATGTGGTGGACACAGATAAACTTGACCCTAATGTAGCTGAGCCTGCATTTATAAATGTCAACGATGGCACTAATGAGGGACTTAAGTATGTGAACAAGAATATCTTCACAGTTCAGTTCCATCCGGAGGCATGCCCTGGACCACAGGATTCAGCATATCTTTTTGACCGCTTTATTAACATGATGGGAGGTAACCAGTAATGCCAAGAAATAATGATATTAAAAAAGTATTAGTTATCGGTTCCGGTCCAATCGTAATCGGACAGGCCGCAGAGTTTGACTATGCAGGAACACAGGCCTGCCGTTCCTTAAAAGAGGAGGGCATTGAGGTATGTCTGGTAAACTCAAACCCGGCAACTATCATGACTGATAAGCAGATTGCGGATCAGGTATATATCGAGCCACTTACTCTTGAGTCATTAAAAGAGATTATCATAAAAGAAAAGCCTGACAGCATCCTTCCTACACTCGGTGGACAGGCAGGACTCAATCTCGGCATGGAGCTCGCTGAGTGCGGCTTCCTTGATGAGCAGGGAGTAAAGCTTATCGGAACAACAGCAGAGACCATCTTCAAGGCTGAGGACCGTCAGGCCTTCAAGGATACCATGGAGAAAATCGGTGAACCAATCGCGGCTTCACAGGTTGTAAAGAATATCGAGGACGGTATTGCATTTACCAACAAGATTGGTTACCCTGTAGTTCTTCGTCCTGCATTTACACTCGGCGGCTCCGGCGGTGGAATTGCTCACGATGAGCAGGAGCTTATAGATATACTTTCAAATGGACTTCGCCTGTCACGTGTCGGAGAGGTTCTTGTAGAGAGATGTATCGCAGGCTGGAAGGAAATCGAGTACGAGGTAATGCGTGATGCCAACGGCAACTGCATCACAGTATGTAACATGGAAAATATCGACCCGGTCGGTGTGCATACAGGAGATTCAATCGTAGTAGCACCTTCGCAGACACTTGGAGATAAAGAGTATCAGATGCTTCGTACATCAGCGCTCAATATCATCAACGAGCTTCAGATTACAGGAGGCTGTAACGTACAGTATGCCCTCAATCCTGACTCATTCGAGTACTGTGTTATCGAGGTAAACCCACGAGTTTCACGTTCATCAGCACTCGCATCAAAGGCTACAGGATATCCTATCGCCAAGGTTACAGCCAAGATTGCACTCGGCTATCACCTCGATGAGATCAAGAACGCTATCACACAGAAGACATACGCAAGCTTTGAGCCAATGCTTGATTACTGTGTAGTCAAGATCCCAAGACTTCCGTTCGACAAGTTCCTCACAGCAAAGCGTACACTTACCACTCAGATGAAGGCTACCGGAGAGGTAATGAGTATCTGCAACAACTTCGAGGGTGCCCTTATGAAGGCTATCAGATCTCTCGAGCAGCATGTTGATTCACTTATGTCTTATGACTTTACAGGTCTTACAGATGATGAGCTTGAGAAACAGCTTGCAGTTGTTGATGACAGACGTATCTGGGTTATCGCAGAGGCACTCCGCCGTGGAGTTAAATACGAGCATATTCACGAGATTACTAAGATAGATCTTTGGTTTATCGATAAAATCGCAATACTTGTTGAGATGGAGAACCGTTTAAAGACAGAGGAGCTTACAGTTGACCTGTTAAAAGAGGCAAAGCGTATCGAGTTCCCTGACAATGTTATCTCACAGCTTACAGATATTGATGAGGCTGATATCAAGAAGATGCGTTACGACAACGGCATTGTGGCAGCCTACAAGATGGTTGATACCTGTGCCGCAGAGTTTGAAGCAGAGACACCATACTACTACTCAGTATTCGGCAGCGAGAATGAGGCGGCAGAGACAAATCCACAGAAAAAGGTGCTTGTACTTGGTTCAGGACCTATCCGTATCGGACAGGGTGTTGAGTTTGATTACTGTTCAGTTCACTGTACATGGGCGTTTGCCAAGGAAGGCTGGGAGACAATCATCGTAAACAACAACCCTGAGACCGTTTCAACTGACTTTGATATTGCTGACAAGCTCTATTTTGAGCCACTCACAGCAGAGGATGTTGAGAGCATTGTTAATATTGAAAAGCCTGACGGAGCTGTTGTACAGTTCGGTGGACAGACCGCCATCAAGCTTACAGAGGCACTTATGAAGATGGGTGTCAAGATACTTGGAACAAAGGCTGAGGATGTAGACGCAGCCGAGGACAGAGAGCTCTTCGACGAGATCCTTCAGAAGACAGGTATCCCAAGAGCAGCAGGTGGTACAGTATTTACAGCTGAGGAGGCAAAGAAGGTAGCAAACGAGATCGGTTACCCTGTACTTGTCCGTCCTTCATACGTGCTTGGCGGACAGGGTATGAAGATTGCATGGAATGATGATGAAATCGAAGAGTTTATCGGCATCATCAACACAATCACACAGGATCATCCAATCCTTGTAGATAAGTACCTTATGGGTAAGGAAATTGAGGTTGATGCAATCTGTGACGGTACAGATATCCTGATTCCGGGTATCATGGAGCACATCGAGCGTACAGGAGTACACTCAGGAGACTCTATCTCAGTTTACCCTGCACATACTATCTCAGAAAAAGCAAAAGAGACTCTGGTTGAGTATACAAAGAGACTTGCACAGGCACTCCATGTTGTTGGTATGATTAATATCCAGTTTATCGATATGGACGACAACATCTATGTTATCGAGGTAAACCCACGTTCTTCAAGAACAGTGCCATACATCAGCAAGGTTACAGGTATTCCGATTGTAGACCTGGCAGCAAGAATCATCATGGGTGAGACAATAAAGGGCATGGGCTACACACCTGGACTTGCTCCGACAGCCGATTACATTGCAATCAAGATGCCGGTATTCTCATTCGAGAAGCTGCGTGGCGCTGAGATTTCACTCGGACCTGAGATGAAATCAACAGGAGAGTGTCTTGGAATCGACAAGACCTTCAATGGTGCGCTTTACAAGGCATTTGAGGGTGCGGGAGTCGAGCTCCCTAAGTACAAGCAGATGATTATGACTGTAAAGGATGCCGACAAGCCTGAGGCAGTAGGCGTTGCAAAGCGTTTTGAGAAGCTTGGCTACAAGATTTACGCCACAAGAAGCACTGCAAAGTACTTACAGGAGCACGGAGTAAATGCTCTTCGTGTAAACAAGATATCACAGGAGTCTCCAAACGTCATGGATCTTATCCTCGGACACAAGATAGACCTCGTAATCGATACACCTACACAGGGTAACGGAGACAAGACAAGAGACGGCTTCCTTATCAGAAGAAATGCAATCGAGACAGGTGTTTATTGTATCACAGCCATGGATACAGCCAATGCACTTGCACATGCATTAGAGACTGCTTCTGACAAGAAGACACCGGTTGACATTGCAACAGTTAAGAATCTTTAAAAGTATATAGAATATATTTTATCCCCAGACAGTATATCGGATATGCTGTCCGGGGATTGTTTATAAAATGAAAAATATGCAAAGTTTAATAGAATTTTGACAAATTATTAACAAAAGCAATTGATTTTTACATAAATTTGTAGTATAATAACTTTGTTAAAAAATTAACAGCACGGATGTGCAATACAATTTAAAGGAGATAATATAATGGCAAAGAAAGTTGTAATCGCAAGTGCTTGCCGTACAGCAATCGGCAAAATGGGCGGAGCATTAAGCAATACTCCAGCCGCAGATTTAGGTGCAATCGTAATTAAGGAGGCTTTAAACCGTGCAGGTGTTGCTCCTGAGATGGTTGACGAGGTTAAGATGGGTTGTGTTATCCAGGCAGCTCAGGGACAGAACGTAGCTCGTCAGGCTTCTATCAAGGCAGGACTTCCAATCGAGGTTCCGGCTATCACAATCAATGTCGTTTGTGGATCAGGTCTTAAGTGTGTAAACGACGCTGCTACAATGATCAAGGCCGGTGAGGCTGATATCGTTGTTGCCGGTGGTATGGAGAACATGTCAATGGCTCCTTACGCTATGACAAAGGCACGTTTCGGATACAGAATGAACAATGCAACAATCATCGATACAATGGTTAACGATGCTCTTACAGATGCATTCAACCACTATCATATGATGATCACAGCTGAGAATGTATGTGATAAATACGGCATCACTCGTGAAGAGCTTGATGAGTTCTCAGCAAACTCACAGCAGAAGTGTGAGGCAGCTATCGCAGCAGGCAAGTTCGATGATGAGATCGTTCCTGTACCTGTTAAGGTTAAGAAAGAAATCGTTGAGTTCAAAAAGGACGAGGGACCTCGTGCCGGAACAACAGTAGAGACTCTTTCTAAGCTTCGTTGCTGCTCAGGTAAAGAGGGCGGACTTGTTACAGCCGGTAACGCATCAGGTATCAATGATGGTGCTGCAGCAGTAGTTGTAATGAGCGAAGAGAAAGCTAAGGAGCTCGGTGTTAAGCCATTAGCTACATGGGTAGCAGGAGCACTTGGCGGAGTTGAGCCTGAGATCATGGGTGTTGGACCGGTAGCTTCTACAAAGAAGGTTCTTGCAAAGACAGGTCTTACAATTGATGATTTCGATCTTATCGAGGCAAACGAGGCATTTGCTGCACAGTCAATCGCTGTAGCAAGAGATCTTGGTTTCGATATGAGCAAGGTAAATGTAAACGGTGGTGCTATCGCACTCGGACATCCTGTAGGAGCTTCAGGCTGCCGTATCCTTGTTACATTATTACATGAGATGCAGAAGAGAGGATCTAACAGAGGTCTTGCAACACTTTGTATCGGTGGTGGAATGGGATGTTCTACTATCGTTGAGAAGTACTAATTTTCTTTGCCAATAGATATATGAGGGGATGCAGGTGCATCCCCTTGTAGTGTGAATTAGTTTATTCACATCAGTTTATATATATGATTAAGTTATGCTGCAGAGGCTTAGCACTTAAAGCTTTTGCACCATAATATATTTTAGGAGGAATTAAAATGAAGGTTGGAATTATCGGTGCTGGTACAATGGGCCAGGGAATCGCAAAAGCATTCGCACAGGTAGATGGATACGAGGTAGCACTCTGCGATATTAAGCAGGAGTGGGCTGAAGGCGGAAAAGACAAGATTGCAAAAGGATATGCAAGACTTGTAGCAAAAGAGAAAATGACACAGGAGAAGGTTGACGGCATTCTTGCAAGCATCACTCCTGGTTTAAAAGAAGATCTCTGCAAGGATTGTGACCTCATCGTTGAGGCTGCTTTCGAGGATATGCAGGTTAAGAAAACTACATTCGCTGAGTTAGACAAGATTGCTAAGCCAGAGTGTATTTTCGCTTCAAATACATCATCACTTTCAATCACAGAGATTGGAAACGGACTTACACGTCCATTAATCGGTATGCACTTCTTCAACCCTGCTGACCGTATGAAGTTAGTAGAGGTTATCGCAGGTGTTAACACACCTGTTGAGACAGTTGATGCAATCAAGAAGATTGCAGAGGAGATCGGCAAGACACCTGTACAGGTTAACGAGGCTGCCGGTTTCGTAGTAAACCGTATCCTTATCCCAATGATCAACGAGGCTGCTTTCATCAAGATGGAGGGCGTTTCAGATATCGCCGGAATCGATGCAGCTATGAAGCTTGGTGCTAACCATCCAATGGGACCATTAGAGCTTGGAGATTTCATCGGACTTGATATCTGCCTTGCAATCATGGACGTTCTTTACAATGAGACAGGTGACAGCAAGTATCGTGCATGCCCACTCCTTCGCAAGATGGTAAGAGGCGGAAACCTTGGATGCAAGAGCGGCAAGGGATTCTACGTTTACAACGCAGACCGCACAAAGACACCTGTAGACGCAATGTAAAAGAGATTAAAACAAAATATAAATTTCAAGGAGAATAAATCATGGATTTCACTTTAGATCAGAAACATGAGATGGCTCGCGACCTTTTCAAACAGTTCGCAGAGACAGAAGTTAAACCTCTTGCACAGGAGACTGACGAGACAGAGGTATTCCCAGCAGAGACAGTTGCTAAGATGGGAAAATATGGATTCATGGGCATTCCTGTACCAAAGGAGTACGGCGGACAGGGCTGTGATCCACTTACATACGTTATGTGTGTAGAAGAATTATCAAAGGTTTGTGGTACAACAGGCGTTATTGTATCTGCTCATACATCACTTTGTATCGATCCTATTATGACATTCGGTACAGAGGAGCAGAAGAAAAAATATGTTCCTGACCTTGCTTCAGGCAAGAAGATCGGTGCTTTCGGTCTTACTGAGCCGGGCGCTGGTACAGATGCACAGGGATGTCAGACAAAGGCCGTTTTAGACGGAGACGAGTGGGTTCTTAACGGATCTAAGTGCTTCATCACAAACGGTAAGGTTGCTGATGTTTACATCATCATCGCTATTACAAGCATCACAGAGGACAAGCGTGGACGCAAGAAGAAGAACTTCTCTGCATTCATCGTAGACAAGGGAACACCTGGATTCTCATTCGGAACAAAAGAGAAGAAGATGGGTATCCGCGGATCATCTACATACGAGCTTATCTTCGAGGATGCACGTATTCCAAAGGATGCATTACTTGGAAAAGAGGGAAGAGGTTTCCCAATCGCTATGCATACACTTGATGGTGGACGTATCGGAATCGCTGCTCAGGCACTTGGTATTGCAGAGGGCGCATTAGAGAGAACTATCGAGTACACAAAGGAAAGAAAGCAGTTCGGCCGTTCAATCGCACAGCAGCAGAATACACAGTTCAAGCTTGCAGATATGGCTACACGTATCGATGCAGCTAAGTATCTTGTATACGCAGCAGCTATGAAGAAGGCAGAGTTTGCTAAGAACCCTAAGGTTTCTTACTCAGTAGATGCAGCAAAGGCTAAATTATTCGCAGCAGAGACAGCTATGGCTGTTACAACAGAGTGCGTTCAGTTATTCGGTGGATACGGATATATCCGTGAGTACGATGTAGAGCGTATGATGCGTGATGCTAAGATTACAGAGATCTACGAGGGAACTTCAGAGGTTCAGCGTATGGTTATTTCAGGCTCATTACTCAGATAGTTAAGAGAGCTATCATAACTGTAGAGCTACTTAGAATAAATAAAGGAGAACAAATACATGAATATCGTAGTATGTATTAAACAGGTTCCTGATACAAAGGGTGGAGTAAAATTCAATCCTGACGGAACACTTGATAGAGCTTCAATGCTTGCAATCATGAATCCAGATGACAAGGCTGGTCTTGAGGCAGCACTTAGAATCAAAGACGAGACAGGCGCAAAGGTTACAGTTCTTACAATGGGACTTCCAAAGGCTGATGCAATCCTTCGTGAGGCAATGGCTATGGGCGCTGATGATGCAGTTTTAGTAACAGACAGAGTACTTGGTGGAGCTGATACATGGGCTACATCTACTACAATTGCAGGTGCATTAAGAAATCTCGATTATGATTTAATCATCACAGGCCGTCAGGCTATCGATGGAGATACAGCACAGGTTGGACCACAGATCGCAGTTCATCTTGGACTTCCTGTAATCTCATACGCAGAGGATATCAAGGTTGAGGGAGATTCTGTAGTCGTTAAGCGTCAGTACGAGGACAGATATCACGTAGTTAAGGCTAAGATGCCTTGTCTTATCACAGCTCTTTCAGAGTTAAATGAGCCTAGATATATGACACCGGGCGGAATCTTCGATGCATTTGACAAAGAGGTAACTGTCTGGGGCAGAGCTGACCTTAAGGATGTTGACGATTCAGATCTTGGACTTAAGGGATCACCTACAAAGATTGCTAAGGCATCTGACAAGGTACCTAAGGGAGCTGGAGAAAAGGTTAACCTTGATCCAACAGAGTCAGTAAACTATCTCATGGAGAAATTCAAAGAGAAACATATCATCTAGTATGGAGGAACCAAAAATGGGTTTAGAAGAATATAAGGGCGTATATATCTACGCACAGCAGGTAGACAATAAGCTTAGCGACATCGCCTTTGAGTTAGTCGGTAAAGCTAAAGAGTTAGCAGCAGATTTAAATACAGAGGTTACTGCAGTACTTCTTGGATCTAACGTAAAGGCTCTTGCAACAGAGCTCGGTGAGTACGGCGCAGACAAGGTAATCGTTGTAGACAATCCTGCACTTGAGACATACAGAACAGAGCCATACGCACAGGCTCTTGTATCAGTAATTAACGAGTACAAGCCGGAGATCATGTTAGTTGGTGCAACAGCTATCGGACGTGACCTCGGACCAACAGTTTCAGCAAGAGTTAAGACAGGTCTTACAGCTGACTGTACAAAGCTTGAGATTGGTGATTTCCCAATCAATGCTATGCCTGGACAGGAGCAGAAGCACAACCAGCTTCTCATGACACGTCCTGCATTCGGTGGAAACACAATCGCAACAATCGCTTGTCCTGACAACCGTCCACAGATGGCAACAGTTCGTCCTGGTGTTATGCAGAAGCTTCCTAAAGAGGCTGGCAGAGCAGCAGAGGTTATCGAGTTCAATCCTACACTCGAGGAGAACAACCGTTATGTTGAGATCATGGATATCGTTAAGGCAGTTGGCAACGTAGAGAACATCATGGACGCTAAGGTACTTGTATCAGGCGGACGTGGAGTTGGAAGCGCTGAGAACTTCGAGATGCTTCGTGACCTTGCTTCATGCTTCAAGGGTGGTATGGTATCATGCTCTCGTGCAGCAGTAGAGAACGGCTGGTTAGCACAGGATTATCAGGTAGGACAGACAGGAAAGACTGTACGTCCACAGATTTACTTCGCAATCGGTATCTCAGGAGCCATCCAGCACGTAGCAGGTATGGAGGAGTCTGATCTCATCATCGCCATCAACAAGGACGAGGATGCTCCAATCTTCGATGTAGCTGATTACGGCTTAGTAGGAGATTTAAAGAAGATCGTTCCTCAGCTTACAGCAGCTCTTAAAGAGGCAAATGCTGACGCATAATCGCATAATAATGCAATAAAATTACATTACTAATACATTTAAACACAGTACTGTTTATCGCAGTGCTGTGTTTTTTTTGTGCATAAATATAGCGTAATCTTATAAATATAAAGAGTTTTTTGGGGAAATAAGTAATTTTCTTAATAAAAAACATCCGTGTGTAAATCGCAAAGGATTTGACTCGGATGTTTTATTTGGAAATTTGTTTGATATTAGAAAGCCCTAATATATAGTCAGCGGACACATTATAGTATTTACATAAAGCAAGCAAATGGTGAATCGGTAGTTCATTTGCTCCGCGCTCATATCTGGCATACATTGTCTGGGATGTACCCAGATAATCGGCTATTTGCTGTTGGGTTTTATCGCTATCTTCCCGTAGATTGCGCATTCGTTGAATGTAATCCATATTCCCCCTCCGTACATGTACATATAACTTAACATAATAAAGATGTTTACTATTGAATTTAGTAAATATTTGTACTATAATTTATGTAGGAAAGATGTCACAGGATTATAAAGAAAGGTAGGTATTAATATGGCTTTAATAAGATGTCCAGAATGTGGAAAAGAAATAAGTGATTCGGCACAAGTGTGTCCAAATTGTGGCTGTAAGACAGAGTTGGGAAATCAAAATGAAATTATGAAAACTTCTTTACTCGCGGATATAGGTTTTACAGTTTTAGGAATAATATGTGCTATATTTGCATTTGTAGCTTACTATACAGTTAGTACGGATGCATTTGTAGTGTTGATTATTTTGGCAGCTGTTTTATTTATTATTGGCTCAGTCTATGGAAGATTAATAAGAAAAAATAATAAGAAATAATATCTTTGAGAGGCGTAAGATGAATAAGAAGATAATAACTATAATATTTACTCTAAGTACTATGCTTTTTCTAGTTGGATGTTCTTTTACAAACAATGAATCAAATGGGAGTGATAAAAATTATACCTATAATGATTTAGACGAGAATCAAAAAGAAATCATAGATAATGTGTATGCTGAATTAGGTGATTGGGGATATACGTATGAGCCAAGTGCTATTCCGGCGAGTAAGATAAAGTTTTTTTATGAGGATTCGAAATTGATATTTGCGGCTTTTCATGATTATGGGGGTGGAAATGGTGGAGGCTCTTATTCAGTATATGAAATAGATGAGAATTCTGGAACTGTAAGTGGACATTCATATGACACGTTAAACGAAAATGATGTACTAAATAAACGAGTTTTAGCTGTGGAACTTTTATCGGGAGAAAGTTTTGATGTTGAAGCTTCCGAAGACTCGCAAAAAGATATTTTGGCAAATTCATATGGTAAAGCTGTAAATGAGTAATAATATGACTATAACTGAATTGGAGAAAATTAAAATGGGCTATTGCGGTAATTGTGGTGAAAAAATAGAAAAAGGAGCTAATTTTTGCGGTAAATGTGGTGCGGTTGTTGAGAAAGAACAATCAGAACATGTTTATGATGTTATAGCACCAAAGAACAATAGCGCTAGAGTATGGAAAATTATAATCCCTAGTCTTATTGTTGGAGTAATTGTAATATGGGGATTTATGCAATTGATGTCTGTATCGGATAAACCGTGTGACTGGTGTGGACATAGTCCGACTGTAGCATATAAAGAAAGCGATGGTTCTTACTCTTATGTTTGCAAGGAATGTAGAAAAAAATGTGCATGGTGTGGTAAAAAAGCCACACGACATTATGAGAATATGATGCATAAGGAAGTTTTTGTATGTGAAGAAACTTACAAGGAAATGCATGATGATTAACAAATGCTATTTGTGTAGGAAGGATGGTAAAATAATGAGGAAGAAAACTGTAAAAATACTTATGGGTATAGCGTTGATATCAACATTACTAGGAGCATGCTCTACAAATAGAAGCACACAGAATGAGCAGAAAACATTAAATACGGAAATATCTAAAATTGTAAAAAATCATTCAGAGAGTACATATGAAGAAAATACAAAGGAAAATACCGAGAAAGTAGTAGAGAAAAATACCGAAGACAATTTATATCTTACAACTGATTATAAAGTTGAAGATTATTGTAATGGATATTTTATTGTATCCAAAATGGATGGGAGATTGTTTGGTGTAATAAATTCTAAAGGTAAGGAAGTTATTCCATTAAAATATGATGAGGTGAGTTTTTATAATAGACAAGAGGTTGAGCAACAGGGAGCAGATACTTTATTGTTTCAAGCAAGCTATCAGGATGAAGATTATTTATTAGATACTGAAGGTAAGGAATTCGATTCAGAAATGGAAATTAAACCTCTTCTGGGGAAAATTGATAGTAGTATAAAATATTATTCTAGACCATTAAATATGAAATATGTTGATAAAGAATATACTAATGGAGATGTAGAATATGCATCAGGTAACGGAGAAATTAATTTTTATGATAAAAATAAAAGCAAGGTTGGAACGTTTTCGACAGGCTACCCAATTATAGAGTATTATCAATTAACAAAAGATTATTATTTAATTGATTCATATGAAGGAATTAACGATTATCATGTTTATCTGAATAATAAGGATAATACAACGATTTGGGATGGTTATGCAATTAGTCATTCTTTAAGAGTTAATATTATAGACAATAATGTATTGATAAGTGTTAATACACCAGGAGATGAAAAAATATATTGTTTGGCATCCGATGGTAGTATCTCTGAAGTGACCGGATATTATACAGATTATACTGGAATTCACAAAGGACAGAGTGAAAATAGACCAAGATATACAATTGGAAAAGATGATAATATTAAAATTAAAAGTTATGATGACACATGGTTGTTAGAAGGTGATGATATAGAAATATGTAATGATAGATATTTTGCATTGGATCCAATAAGTTCTGAAGGTTCAGTATGTAGATATTTCTTTCTAAAAAATAGTGATTCTAAAGTTGTATTATTAGATGCAGATGCTAATATTATTGATACTAATGATTTATTTACATGGGGGAACGATTATGAACCTTCACTTAAAGGGAGCTGTATATCTGATGATACTGTTATAGCTGGATCTGATGCATTATATATAGCTAGACAAAACGGTGATAAATATGAAGTTTATAGATTTGCAGCAGAAAAATAATCAGATATATGATATAGATAAATAGTAAAAAAGTGATTCATGATAAGTGTAATATTCCGTGAATCACTTTTTTATTAAATTAAGTGGTAGAAAAAATAGATTCTTTTATGGATGACTATACAGCAGATGAATATATGAGGATGAGAAATTTTCTATAGAATATGACATAAGAGAATTTATAAATCACTAACATGAAGCGTATCAGAAACTGATTTTGGATGTGCAAAATGAGATAAGTGAGGAGATATCAATAATGAAGAGAGTGATTAGTTTTTTTCTTTGCGCAATTATGCTAATGTCATCTACATATACGGCATTGGCTAAAGAAACAACTGATATATCTTATAATACGCTTTCTGTTGAGTTCTCGGATAACCTTGGAACAGCAGAAGATCTTAATGTAATGGTGACAGAAGAACATCTTTATGTAGATGCAGAACAGTTGGGAGATAGACTTGGTTATCAGGTTGAAGTTGGAAATGAATATGTAGCAATTTACAATAAAAATTTTAGTAATACAGTTCCTTATGGTCTTACTACTTTTTATTATGATAGTACAAAAGTAAGACATATGTTATTTAATAAAATGGTTGATTATGAAGCTCCATTTAAGATTGTTAAGAATTCTGATGGTGTGTGGATTCCATTTGAATTTAGTCTTTTATTATTAAATAGTTCTGATGTTGTGCTTGATAATCAGGTGCACATTGAAATGCCACAAAAAAATATCGTAGATATTTATATGGATATATTAAAAAATAATGATAGATATTTATTTGATTGGAAAAGCGATGCCGGTGCTTCAGAAGGTTCAATATTTGCCATGGGGACAGGAGCATATTTTGTTCAGGTATTTAGTGGTATTTTGGATAAAGATGGAGCGTCGTGGTCTCAATTAATAGATAGTTTTTACCTGAAAATGGATAGCTATGATCGAAAATATGCAGAGAGCTTTGCTAGAATGTTTTGTACATACTCAGATGAAGAATTAACTCTTAATGCAAAAGCAATGAAAGAGAAAATGAAACCTTTTAATGGTGATAATTGGGTTGCAAAATCAATAAAAAAAGTTGACGATATTATAGATGATAATATTGGAGATTTATCTGAAAAAACAGCTGATTTAAAGAAAAAAATTGATGTAGAAAATGGCACATCTGTAGCGAAGTTTAACAAATCATATCAAGAACTTGATAAAATGTGTAATACAGCAGATTATTTTTCAGATATGACAGATCCATTTTTAACCGCTTCAAAAGAATTTAAGAATGTTACCAGCTTTTTGGATGTATTTTATAAGATATCGGAAGTTATTGGTTATGCCAGCGAGTTTAAAAATCAGGACGAATTTGCAGTAAAATCATTAGATATATTAATAAAAAATTCTGATTCGAGCTGTGTTATGTCTAAGGCTATGAAAGATAGCATGGGAGATTACAAAAAGACACTGGAAACCGATATTGTAGCATATTCTGCGTATAATTATCTGATGAATAATATGACAGATTTATTTACAGATACTATAGATATATCAACTACAATACTGGATATGGATTCTAAGCTATACTTGTTAGCGTGGGATATTGCTAAAGGGGCGATTCCGCTTGTCAAAAATAGTCTAAGCAATACTGACTGTTTTTTACAGAGTATGTATGCGGGAATTATACAGTCTGACACCTTTAGCACATATATAAACAAACGAAATGTTGTGTTTGGAGATGCTAAGAATATAACACCGGAAAATCTGTATGAACTCTCCCAGTATTGTTATGCATATCTTAAAAGCTGTTATATAACAAGAGATGCAGCAGTAGGTTCATTAACTGAAAAAACAAAGAAAAATAACCCTACATATGAAAGCACACAGAAGATGGTAAATCAGGAAATTGCGGAATATTTGATTAAGCTTAAAAATGCTGATAAAACAAATAAGTATGGGTGCTATGGATTCTTGCCAGAAAACAATGAACAGTATTTGGGTGAGTATGATGATAGTTCAATTATAGATGCTGTGCAAAATAAAAGTGATTTGAAAGATTTTGTGGGAATATGGGTATTGGATAGTGTTGCAACAAATAAGAATAATGATCGATCTCTTAGTTTTATGTATGGAAGTGGATTAACACAGTATGGTGCTGATTTAGAAATTGATGAAAACGGCGATTTTTCGTTCTATATTGGAATAGGACTTGGTGGAAAGGGGGTATGTAGCATTGAAGATGATCATTTAAACTATAACATTAATATGTATGAAGAAAATCAGAATGTTCAAGATACAATGCTTATTGGAAAAGATAAAAAATATTTGGTAATGAAAGATATAAATGATAATTCATATAATCTTTATTGGATAAGAAAAGGCTCTCAAAGTGTTTATAGTGAGGTTGAAGAAGAAAATGTTGGAAAAGATGAAATAGAACTTTCCGGATATATTGGAGAGAACATATCTCAAATAGATCAAAACATAAAATTCACAATTGAAAATGAAGTAGATGCAGGAAAATTTAAACAAAATGATAATGTTTGTTTTGCTTGTCATAAGGACGATAGCATTAGAGAGATTGATATAACTGGCAATGGTGGTTATATGTTATATGGGATTAAATATAATATGGATGTGGATGGCGTAAGAACTATATTGAGTAAAAGCGATATCTGGACAATACAAAATTATCAAACAGATACTATATTTTGTAAAGATAAATCAAATACTTACTATTTTGACATTTATCTGGAAAATGGAAGTGTAAAATCATTATCTTTACATTCTGCGGATAGTTATTGTGGATACAATCATGCAGAATAAACTAATGCGAATAATCTTATTAAATGCATTGCATCTGCGCAAGTTTTGTTTATTAAAATACATAGTAAATCATTTCTCTTAGGAAGGAGCAGCAACATGAAAAAATGCAAATTTATAAAATCAGGAATAGCAATCGCGATTCTAGGATGTTCAATCATTTTTACAGCCTGTGACGTTAATACTGACAAGAAAGTAGAAAAGCAGGCAAACAAGGTGGTTGACGCAGTAGAATCCAAAGATATAACAAAACTAGATGCTATCATTAACGGAACCGATGAAATAAAAGCAGATGAGGAATTAAAAGATTTCTTCGAGACAGACACCGAAACAAATCAGAAAAATGGATTGATGTCTAAAATTATAAAGCATGACACAATCAAGGTGAAAAAGGTCGGAAAAGATACAGTTACATATAAAATAACAGCACCTGATTTTTCTAAGTATTTTACCGAGATGAAAAAGGGTGAAGTGACAGAGGAAAATATAGAATCATTTACAGATGATTATATTTCAAATGCTGAAAAAGTGACTAATGAAGTGGAAATTCCATATACATATAAGGATGGAATTTATTCAGCAGAATACGATACTGAGCAATTTGTCAATGCATTGACCGGCAATTTGGTTACTGCTTATCAGGAGCTAATGCAGGATGTACAAAAAGAGCTTAGTGAGGAGACTGGTGATGAAAAAAATAATTAGTATTTTGTTAAGCGCAATAATATTATTGACAACCGGCACAGCGTATGCGACAGAAACAAAAAGTGCTGATATTTCGTACAACACACTTCCGGTTGAGTTCTCCGATAATTTAGGAACAACAGAAAATCTGGATGCGATGGTAGATGACGGCCATTTGTATGTAAATGCAAAACAACTTGGAGAAAGGCTTGGGTATCAGGTTAAAGCAGGCGATGAGTATGTGGCTATTTTCAACAAAGAATTTAGCAATACTGTACCATATGGTATTACAACATTTTACTATGACAGTACAAAGGTTGGACATAGGTTATTCAACAAGATGGTAGATTATGAAGCTCCATTTGAGACAGTAAAGAATGCGGATGGAGAGTGGATTCCATTTGAATTCAGCCTATTATTGTTGAATAGTTCAGATGTTGTACTGGATAAAAAGATTCATGTTGATATGCCGGAGAAGAATATAGTTGATATCTACATGGATGTGTTGAAAAATAATGACCGTTATTTGTTTGATTGGGAGGCTGATGCCGGAGCGACCCCAGGTTCAATGTTTGCAATGGGGACTGCAGCCAATATGGTTCAGATATTTAATGGTGTGCTTGACTGGGATGGAGCATCATGGTGCCAGTTGATTAATTCATTTAGCATGGATTCGTCAAGTTATGATGCAAAGTATTCGGAATCATTTGCAAAGATGTTCTGTACTTATTCAGATGAAGAATTGAGTCAGGATGTAGATGCAATGAAGGAAAAGCTGAAGCCTTTTGATGGAGGTGAGTGGATTTCAGATTCAATGAAAGACATTGATGATTTGTATGATGATAAGATAGGAGATTTGTCCAGAGCAACTGCTGATTTGAAGAAAAAGGTAGTTGCTGAAAATAAGGCATCTATGATTGCATTTAACAAATCATATCAAGAGCTGGACGAATTATGTTCAAAAACAGATACTTTTAATCATCTGACTAATGTTTTGGATGATTTCTATTCTATAGTAGAAATTGCAGGGTATGCAAGTGAGTTTCAAAATCAGGACAAGTTTGCAGTAAAATCGTTGGATACATTTATTAAGAATTCCAATTATGGCTGTGTTATGTCTAAGGCTATGAAAGATGGCTTGAGTGATTATAAAAATATATTGGAAACGGATATAGTGACATATTCGGCATATAATTATCTGATGAATAATATGGGTGATATGCTTAAAGATGCCATCGATATTTCTACTGCATTACTTGATACAGAATCAAAGATATATTTGTTAATATGGGACATTTCTAAGGAAACTGTTCCTTGGGTGAAAAACGGATTAAGCAATACGGACTGCTTTTTGCAGAGTATGTATGCCGGAATTGTACAGTCTGATACTTTTAAGTCTTATATTGATAAAAGGGATGCTGTGTTCAAGGATGCAAATAATATAACATCGAAGAATCTGTACGAGGTGACACAGTATTGCTATGCCTATTTAAAGAGCTGTTATATCACAAGAGATGCAGCAGTTGGAGCGTTAACTGAAAAGACAAAAGAAGATAATCCGACTTATAAGAGCACACAGAAGATGGTCAATCAGGAAATTGCAAAGTGTCTTGTTAAGCTAAAGGATGCGGATAAGACTAATAAGTATGGTTGTTATGGTTTTTTACCGGAAAATAATAATCAGTATCTTAGTGAATATGATGATGGCGAGTTGTTAAAGTGTGTGGTTTCTTCTGTGGATGGAGAAGAATTATATAAAGATGTTCTAGATATGTATTATTATAAGATTAAAAATCAGAATTGGACTGATAATGATGAGGTTAGTCCATTGTTTAGCAATACATATACGAATTTGAAATCTTTGAATAATGTAGGATATGCATTGATAGATATTGATGGGAACGGAGTTCCGGAATTACTTATAGGGGATAATGAATCTGTATCAGATGGAGTAATCATTGATTTATATACATATATAGATGATAGTATAGTTTACCTTGATACATCAGATGAAAGATATGGGATCAACTTATCTAAAAACGGAAGAATATACAGATATGGCTCTGGCGGGGCGGGGCTTACAGAAGTGGAAGAATGTAAGATAGATATGGATAACCTAAAGCTTACAACGGTAGAAGGAGTTCTGTATGATGAGGACGATGCTAAGGACACACCATGGTTTTATGGTGAAGGAGATGAATATAGTAATTCAAATGGATATGACATTAGCAAGATGAAAAATATTACTGAGGAAGAAGGTAGGAACAAGTGGGATGAATATAGTAACAATATTAAGGGGTATACAATTAGTTTCTTTTCAAATTATACACCGAAAAAGAGCAAAGAAGATATAGATGCCGGTATATATGAAGAATTCATAAAGAATGGCGAATATAATAACTATTTAACTTCGGATTGGGAATATGGTATGCCATCTCAATATGCTGTATTAGATATTGATGGTAATGGAGTTGATGAATTGATTATATATGGAAATGAAAACGAATGGGGAAATATTATTGTTTTTACATATAAAGGTGATACACAGGAGATTGTACCAATTCAAGCAAATCTTTATGACACTGGAGATACATCACGCAAAACGAATGTTATATGGTTTTGTAAGAATATGGAGTATTCACCACAATATCATTCATTAGCATTTACTGATTCACATTATGGAGTAGGTAATGAAGATTATTTGTATTACACGATAAATAATGATGTTTTTGATATTGCATTTGATGTGAGCGCTTTTACCAATTATAATACTGGAGATATACAATATTCTAAAGGTGGAATAAATGTAGAAAGAAATGATATAAGCGAATCAGATTATGAAGCATATATAAACGAATTGAAACCAATTGAATGGAAGAAATTGCCATAATATCAATTTATAATAAAATATAATTATGTTCTGGCTTACATCAGATATTCTTACCCCCCCCGGCATAAATGTCGGGGATTTTTCGATTGTTATATTTCGCAAAATCCGATATACTAAGCTTTATATTGTTTATAATAAATCCAATGTACTCACACCTGTCTTATTCATTCAGAATATTGGGGATAAGATTAGAGGACATGGTGTAAGTTTATGTCAAATGAAGGAATCAGAACTAAATTAACAATTGCAACTAAAAATAGTTGCAATAAATGGAAAGTGTTGTATAATAATAAAAAAGGAGATATATGTTATGGGGAAAAAGGACAAACTGATTAAGAGATTAAAATCACGACCAAAAGATTTTACATTTGATGAAGCAGAAACTTTATTGAAATATTTTGACTTTGCCTATTCAAATAAGGGAAAGACCAGTGGATCCAGAGTTATATTTGAAAGTGAAAATCATGGATGCATTATGCTTCATAAACCACATCCACAAAAAGAGCTTAAGGCTTATCAGATCAAACAGCTAATAGAATATCTTGAGCAGGAGGATCTTATATGAATAATACTATGGAATATAAAGGCTATGTTGGAAGTGTTGAGTTTTCAGAGGAGGATGTAATCTTCTATGGAAAAGTTATGGGAATACGTTCATTAATATCATATGAAGGTGAAAATGCCAGAGAGCTTGTAGAAGGCTTTCATGAAGCTGTTGATGAGTATTTGCTAATATGTGAGCAGCAAGGAAAGGTTCCGGAGCAGGCATATAAGGGAAGCTTCAATGTTAGAATATCACCGGAGCTTCATAAGAAAATTGTTATATATGCAACGGAACATGATATTACTTTAAATAGGTATGTTGAACAGACACTTGAAAAATCTCCTGCAGCAGTGCAGATGTAATTGAATGACATGCCCTCAGGTAATTAATTTAAAATAATTTGCCTGAGGGTTTTGTTATACTACGACATCTAGTCGCATATTATAAATTTACCCCCACATTTATGAAAAATTCAGCTAATTTTACAATTGAGTCATTTATCCCAATGTGGTAGAATAACAAAGTCCAAGAAAAAGGAGCAATTGGATTTTGAAAAGTTAAAAACTTTAGCGCCATGCACCGGCAGGTACGTAAAAATGATGCCGGTTAACGAGGTTTCAGGTTATCGAAAATTCGGCGGATGCCTGGACGCATATATGGATGCGCATCTCGAGCCAAATATGATGGAGACATCAAAACAAAGCGAGAGAACCATAAAAATCAAGTAGCTATTCAGTACAGAACAGTTACATATTTGTACATTTAAAATTATATATCGAAAAGGAGATCTAACACTATGTGTGGAATTATAGGATTTACAGGCCGTTTAGAGGCTCAGAAGATTTTGACGGAAGGACTCGCAGCGTTAGAGTATCGTGGATACGACAGTGCAGGTATTGCTTATTTTAAGGATACAGGCAAGATTTCTATTCGCAAAACCGTCGGAAAGGTTAAGGATCTTCTCGCTATCTGCGATGATGAGAACAATTCAACCTGTGGAATCGGACATACAAGATGGGCAACACACGGCGGAGTTACCAATGCCAATGCTCATCCTCACAAGGTTGGAAATGTCGCACTCATCCACAATGGTATCATTGAGAACTACCACGAGATCGTAAACAAGTTTGATCTTGCAGACTCTCTTATATCTGAGACAGATACAGAGGTAGCAGCGGCTCTTATCAACAAGCTCTATGACGGAGATCCAAAGGCTACTATTAAGAAGGCAGTAGCAGAGCTTCAGGGTTCATTTGCGTTCTGTATCATGTTCAAGGATCAGCCGGGAAAGATTTTTGCAGTCAGAAATGTAAGCCCGATGGTTGCAACATATTGCGATGACGGAGCATTTATTGCATCAGACCTCACAGCGTTTATCAAATATTCAAAGCGCTATTTTATACTTCCGGAGTACACTATCATGACAATGACTGCTGATGGAATCGAAATGGAGGATTTAGAGGGTAAGAAAGTTGAGCCGGATTATCTTGAGGTAAACTGGGATGTAACGGCAGCTCAGAAGGATGGATATCCGCATTTCATGATCAAGGAAATTCATGAGCAGCCGACAGCTATCACAAGGACTATCACTCCAAGAATCAAGGATTCACTTCCTTGCTTTGAGGATGATAATATTCCTGATTCGTTCTTCGAGGATATAAGCGACATAACAGTTGTAGCCTGTGGTACAGCTATGTATGCAGGAATGGTCGGAAAAGCTCTTTTAAAGAACAAGTT
>UMKB01046803.1_pt1 | contig 25604 bp, 19 predicted proteins | sample 1966171 | NCBI WGS metagenome assembly UMKB01 (sample SAMEA4836164, study PRJEB28245) | human gut metagenome | biome: gut microbiome; material: fecal sample | place: Denmark | collected 2008 | reverse complement strand
GTGTGCATGAACCCGGCTATGGTGCTTGCCCAGTGCATCGTAGGCCTGGTGCCGTGGAGCAGCTGCATCCCCTTCATGATTGCCGATATGCTCGGCGGCTTTGTGGGCGCTGTAATCGCTTGGCTTATGTATGCCGATGAGTTCAAGGCTTCCGAGGGCGTCGTCGACCCCGTTGCCCAGCGCAACATCTTCTCGACCAACCCCACCACCGAGGGCACGAACTATGCTCGCAACTTCTTCTGCGAGGCTATCTGCACTTTTGTGTTCATCAGCGCCATCCTTGCTGCCGCTAACCGCGCCGGCGAGAACGTTCTGATGCTCGCCATCTGCGTCGGTCTGATCGTTTGGGCCGTTGGCATGGGCATGGGCGGCATCACCGGCTTCGCCATGAACCAGGCTCGTGACCTTGGTCCTCGCATGGCCTATCAGGTGCTGCCGATCAAGAACAAGGCCGACAACAACTGGAAGTACGGCCTGCTCGTTCCTGGCATTGCTCCGTTTGTCGGTGCCGCTCTGGCCGCACTGTTTGTGCACGGTTTCTTGGGCATGTTCTAGTTTGAGGCTACATAGTTGTCCGCTGACCGCATGGGGTAACTTCCCAGCGCGTCCTCGGACATGCAAAAAGGCTCGCTGCGCACTTCGTGCGGCGAGCCTTTTTGCGTCCTGCGGAATGCGCTGGGAAGTTACCCCATGCGGTCAGCTGCGGGGTCTTTGTTGCGTTCGTACAAGCAACCCAACATATGTATCTGAATTTGGATGGGAGGGGCTTGTTACTGGTAGGGGCGTTGGGCTGTTGTCGATACTTTGGGATGGATTGTGCTTTGGGTTGGGGCGGAACTTTGGGATGAGCTTCTTACTTAGTTGAAGAGGGGTTTTATGGCTGATAGGTAGTCTTTGGCTACTTCGGCCTTATCTGCTTGGAAGTTGTGCCAGGCCCACCATTGGACCATTCCTACGAAGCTTGAGGCTATGTGGTGTAGTAGAAAGCTTCGGTCCATGGTGCCGGCGGGGCCTGCGGGGTCGACGGGGACGGTTTCGGCTGCTCGTGACATGATGGTCTTGCGGAGACAGTCGGCGAAGACGCGTGAGCCGGCGCCGGCTACGAGGGCGCGTACGCCCTGACGGCGCTCCCAGAGGTTGTTGAGGATATGTTCGACCTGCACGAGTGGGTCGTCGAGCGGCGTGCCATCGTCGTCGAGGGCGTGGGTGCAGATGTCGCTCACGAGCTCGGATAGTAGGTCGTCTTTGCTCTTAAAGAGGCCGTAGAATGTCGCGCGGCTTACGTGAGCGCGCGCGATGATGTCGCCGACGGTAATCTTGCCGTAGTCCTCTTCGCGTAGCAGCTCGGAGAACGCCGCAACGATGGCAGCGCGGCTTTTTTCTTTGCGGGCATCCATGGCTATGCATCCACGTGAACGAGCAGACAACGGAGCGTGCCGGAGCAACCCTCGTAGGGGCGCTTGCCGGCGCCGTAGCCGACGGCTTCGATGTGGTAGCGTGAGGGCAGTTGGTCGGACGTACGCAGCGCGGTGACGATGGCGGCGCCCGTGGGCGTCACGAGCTCGCCGGCGACCGGTGCGGGCGTGAGGGCGATATTGCCTGCCTGGCACAGATTGACAACAGCGGGGACGGGAATGGGCATAAGGCCGTGGGCACAGTGGATGGTGCCGTGGCCCTCGGAGAGCGACTCGACGACAATTTCCTCGATGCCCAGGTCATCGAGACAGATGGCGACAGAGCAGACGTCGACGATGGAGTCGACGGCGCCCACCTCGTGGAACATGACGGTCTCGGGCGTTTTGCCGTGAGCCTTGGCCTCGGCGGCGGCGAGCGTGGTAAAGATGGCGAGGGCGCGACGCTTGGCGCCATCGCTTAGCTGCGAGCCGTCGATGATGGCGGTGACGTCCGCCAAAGAACGATGGTGATGGTGGTGGGCGTGATGGTGACCCTCGTGACCATGGCCGTGGGCCTCATGGTCATGCTCGTGGCAGTGCTCGTGCCCGCCATGGTCATGATGTTGGCGCTCGTGCTCGTGCTCGTGCGTGTGCTCGGCGGCTGCTTCGTTGCCGTAGAGCCAGGCCATATCGTGATCGTGGTTCTCGAGCGCCTCTGCAAGCTGGACGTCGAAATCGCAAGCGTCGATGCCATGCTTGTTTACGCGGGTGACGGCAATCTCAAAGCCGCCGACCGGAAGCGTGGCGAGCTGTTCGCGCAGATGCTCCTCGCTGGCGCCCAGGTCGAGCAGGGCCGCGACGGTCATGTCGCCGCTGATGCCCGAGGTGCCGTCGATGATAAGCGTGTGCTGATGGTTGGACATGAAATGCTCCTTAGCGGGCGCAGGACGTGCCGGCGCTCAGATGATTGATAAGACTTGCCTGGTAGGCGGCACCAAAGCCGTTGTCGATGTTGACGACCGAAACGCCGCTGGCGCAGGAGTTGAGCATGGCGAGCAGCGCGGCTACGCCGCCAAAGCTCGCGCCGTAGCCCACGCTGGTGGGAACGGCGATGACCGGACAGCTCACCAAGCCGCCGATAACGCTCGCCAACGCGCCCTCCATGCCGGCGACGGCAATGATCACCTGCGCCTGTGCAAGTTCCTCGGCATGCGCGAGCAGGCGGTGCAGGCCGGCGACACCCACGTCGTAGAGGCGGTCGACCTCGTTGCCATAGAACTCGGCCGTCAACGCGGCTTCTTCGGCGACGGGCAGGTCGCTCGTGCCGGCGCAGGCGACGACGATGCGTCCGTTGCCGGTGGGGGAGGGCTTGCCGCCCACGAGGGCGAGCTGTGCGTCCGGGACATATCCCAGGTCGATGCCGTTGCCAAGAAGCTCAGCGGTGCACGCGGCTTTTTCGGCATCCAGGCGCGTGACCAGGATGCGCTCCTGGCCGGCATCGCGCAGTGCTTCGATAATGGCGGCAATCTGATCGGCGGTTTTACCGGCCCCGTAGACAACCTCGCCGGCTCCCTGGCGCACCCCGCGCGAAAGATCGAGCTGCGCAAAGCCCAAATCGGCGGTCGGAGCCGTCTGGATGCGCGTGAGGGCGTCGGCAGGGGTGACTGCTCCGCCGGCAACATCGCTCAGCAATTGCTCAAGATCTCGCTTATCCATATATGTTCCCTTCGACGGCGCAAAGTCTAGCACTCAAAGGGTATGTTTCCGAACACTAAGACAAAATTGTTCGGAAACTATAGGACAGACTGATTCAATTGTTAGACGGATCGGCTAATCGCGCAGGATGATGTCCATAGCGAGCATCAGGTTGCGCTCGTCGATGGCAAACGGGGCCGCCTCGCGCGTCTTGGGCTTGGCACAAAACGCGATGCCCGTGCCCGCGGCCTGAATCATGGGGATGTCGTTGGCACCGTCGCCGATCGCGACGGTGTGGGCCATATCGACGCCGCACTCAACTGCCCAGTCCAGCAGCTGGATGAGCTTGGACTCCTTGGTCACAATGTCGGCAGCCAACTTACCGGTGAGCTTGCCGTCCACGACCTCCAGACGATTGGCCAGGCAGAAGTCGATACCCGCGGCAGCCACGATTTTGTCAGCGACCTCGTGGAAACCGCCGCTCACCACGCCGACCTTCCAGCCCTTGCTGTGTGCCGAGCGCACAAGCTCCAGCGCGCCGGGGGTAAACGTCACGCGCTCAAAGGTGCGCTCGAACACGCTCTTGTCCAGGCCGGCAAGCAGCCCCACGCGCTCCTCGAGCGCCTGCTTAAAGTCAAGCTCGCCGCGCATGGCGCGTTCGGTGATCTGTGCAACTTGCTCACCCACGCCGGCCTCCTCGCCCAACAGGTCGATGACTTCCTGGTTGATGAGCGTGGAGTCGATATCCATAACGATGAGGCGTGCAGTCATGGTGGGCCTTTCCGAGTGCTGTTTTATTGGGGCATATTGTCGCACGTGACGAGCGCGGGCGGGTGTCGCGGCGCGTCAATTGTTTCGTCTCCGTCAAGTCTTTGGGCAGGAGCCACTTTTTCGCGGCACATCGACGCGAGTGCGATAAGATAGAACGCCATGTCTGGCTGCGCGGTTTACGCAGGCTGGGCAAATCTGTACGACGCCGCCCGGAACGACACGGGGCGGCACAGATCCATAAAGGAGGATCACTGGTATGAGCCAGACCCGTCCCATCGATGAGCATTCCATGCACACCCGTACCTGCGGCGAGCTTCGCTTCGAGAACGTGGGCGAAGAGGTCACCCTCACCGGTTGGGTGAGCCGTCGCCGCGACCACGGCGGCCTTATCTTCTGCGACCTTCGCGACCGTGAGGGCATCACGCAGCTCACCTTCGACCCCGAGCACTCCGACGGCGATGCCTTTAAGATCGCCGAGACCATGCGTCCCGAGTGGCCCATCAAGATTCACGGCGTCGTGCGCGCCCGTGGCGAGGAGACCACCAACACCAAGCTCGCGACCGGCGAGATCGAGGTCCTGACCGATCATGCCGAGGTGCTCAACACTTCCGTCACCCCGCCGTTCCAGATCGAGGACGGCATCGAGACCAGCGAGGACACCCGCCTGCGCTATCGCTATCTGGACCTCCGTCGTCCCGAGATGATGGCCAACCTCAAGCTGCGCTCCGACTTTACCTTTGCCATTCGCGAGGCGCTGCACAACCGTGAGTTCATGGAGGTCGAGACGCCCTCCCTGTTCAAGTCCACGCCCGAGGGCGCCCGCGACTTCATCGTCCCCAGCCGTATCCAGCCGGGCAACTTCTACGCCCTGCCGCAGTCTCCGCAGCTCCTGAAGCAGCTGCTTATGGTCGGTGGCGTCGAGCGCTACTACCAGGTTGCCAAGTGCTTCCGCGACGAGGACCTGCGTGCCGACCGTCAGCCCGAGTTCACCCAGGTCGATATCGAGATGTCCTTCGTGGACCAGAACGACGTCATGAGCGCGCTCGAGGAGGTCCTGGCCGACGCCTTCGGCCGCATGGGCGTCGAGATGCCCACGCCGCTGCGTCGCATGAACTACTGGGAGGCCATGGACACCTATGGCTCCGACAAGCCCGATACCCGCTATGGCATGCACCTGGTCGACCTGACCGACATCTTTGCCAACTCCAAGTTCAAGGTCTTTGCGACTGCCGCAAACGAGGAGGGCTCTGTCGTCAAGGCCATCAACGCCAAGGGTGCCGGTGCCTGGGCTCGCGCCAAGATCGATAAGCTTGCCGGCGTGGCCTCCACGTTTGGCGCCAAGGGTCTGGCGTGGATCGCTTTCCGTGAGGACGGCTCCATCAACAGCCCCATCGTCAAGTTCTTCTCGGACGAGGAGATGGCGGCTCTGCGCGAGCGCATGGACGTCGAGCCCGGCGACCTTGTGATGTTCGCCGCCGGCCCGCGCCTGCTCTCTGACGAGATCCTGGGCGGCATGCGCTCGCACATGGCCAATGCGCTTGAGATCAAGCGCGAGGGTCACGACTTCCTGTGGGTCGTCAACTTCCCGCTGTTCCACTGGGATGAGGACCGCAAGGCTTACGCTGCCGAGCACCAGCCCTTCACTCTGCCGACCGAGACCGACATCGCCAAGATCGAGGCCGACCCGTTGGCAGCCGGCTCCTGCACCTACGACTTTGTCATGGACGGCTTTGAGGCCGGTGGCGGCGGTATGCGTATCCACAACGCCGAGATGCAGATGTCCATGCTCAAGCTCCTGGGCTTTACCGAGGAGCGTGCCGAGTCTCAGTTTGGCTTCCTCATGGAGGCCCTCAAGTTTGGTGCGCCCCCGATGGGCGGTTTCGCTCTGGGCCTGGACCGCGTGTGCATGCTGCTCACCGGTTCCGACTCCATCCGCGACGTCATGGCGTTCCCCAAGACGGCTAGCGGCTCCGACCTTATGTCGGGCGCCCCGAGTGCCGTTAGTGGCGCCCAGCTCAAGGACGTCAGCCTGCGCCTGATGTAGGCGAGCGACTACATATTGCCTGTAACGAGGGAAGGACGTGTGCCTTCCCTCGTTTTTTATGGGACGGGGGTGCGCCGGTAACGTACAATAGCTACCACGTGGCTGGGTTTTGCCGGTCGAATGTGCGATGTCGTGGGAGGGGACATGGTCGAGTTTACAAAGACGATTAAAGATCCGTTGGGATTACATGCCCGCCCGGTTGCGCTGCTCTATGACATCATTGCCAAGCATCGTAGCGACGTGTCAGTCAGCATCGGCGATCGCCACACGGATGGCCGCGACGTTATGGGCCTCATGGCTCTCTACGGCGAGTGCGGCGAGGACATCATCTTCCGCGTTTCGGGCGTGGATGAGGCTTCCTGCGTTACGTCGATTAGAAACCTCTCGCTTTAAGCGTAACAATGTGACAAAGGGACAGTCCCTTTGTCACATTTATATTGGTATCAAAAGGCACCGCAAAGAGATGGTCTTTGCGGTGCCTTTGTTTCGTATAGGAAACTTTTTCGAAATCTGAATGGGGACCCTTTCCAAAAAGTTAACCACGTGCTAGTTTACTATAGCGAACATAGACGTGGTTAACTTTTTACGCGTCGATGTTGAGGACGAACTGACGTTAGGAGCAACTCATGTCTTGCGGACCGCAGATGCCGGCCATGCCGCTTTCGATGGTAAAAGCGGGCGAAACCGTGCGCGTGTCTCGTGTAAAGGGCAATGAGGACATGAAACACCACCTCAAGGACCTCGGCTTTGTCGAGGGCAACGAAATCCACGTGGTGAGCTCGAGTGGTGCCAATATCATCGTCACGGTGCTGGGCGCACGCTTTGGCATCGATTCCAGGGTTGCCATGCACATCATGACCGTCGGTTAGTCAGCAGCATTTCATAAAAACCGAAAGGGGGACAAGAGGATGAAGACGTTGGGTGACGTTAAGGTGGGCGAGAGCTCTACCATCGTCAAGCTTCACGGTGAGGGTGCGCTTCGCCGCCACCTTATGGACCTGGGGCTCATCAAGGGCACTTCGTTCAAGGTCGTGAAGGTTGCACCGCTCGGTGATCCGGTCGAGATCAACGTGCGCGGCTACGAGCTTTCCATCCGCAAGGAGGAGGCGGCCGTCGTCGAGGTCCAGTAAGGGCTCGCGGCGTGTATTTCTGCAGGTAAAGTTAGGTAATTCTAACTTAATGCAGCATCTTTGAAGCACATTATCCAGCCTGCGCGGAGAAAGCAGCGCAGGCACACAAGGAAGAAGGATTGAATGGCGGATTCTCAGATCCATGTCGCGCTGGCGGGTAACCCCAACTGCGGCAAGACCACGCTTTTCAACCTGATCACCGGCGCCAACGGCTACGTTGGCAACTGGCCCGGCGTCACGGTTGAGAAAAAGGAAGCCAAGCTCCTAAGCGACAAGAACGTTACCATCACGGACCTCCCTGGCATCTACTCGCTTTCCCCCTACAGCCCCGAGGAGCAATGCTCGCGCGATTACCTCATGAGCGGCGAGCCCGATGTTGTCGTCCAGGTGGTCGACGCCACCAACCTCGAGCGCAACCTGTACCTGGCGCTTCAGGTTATCGAGACCGGCCTGCCCGTGGTCGTTGCCCTCAACATGGCCGACCTGGTCGAGAAGAACGGCGATAAGATCGACACGGACAAGCTCTCCAAGAAGCTCGGTTGTCCGGTCATGATGATCTCGGCTCTTAAGAACAAGGGCATCAAGGAGCTCTTCGAGCAGGTCAAGAAGTCCGCTGCTTCTAAGGGCCAGGTGCCGGAGCACAAGTTCGATTCCTCCATCGAGGACGTTCTGGACCACATCGAGAACAACCTGCCGGCGAGCGTTCCCGCCAACAAGCGTCGCTACTACGCGGTCAAACTGTTTGAGCGCGACGCGGACGCCTGCAAGCTCATCAACCTCACTAAGGAGAAGGCCGCTCGCGTGGAGCAGCTGGTCGCCCAGTGCGAGCAGGACTGCGACGACGATGCCGAGTCCATCATCACCGGCGAGCGTTACGGCGTGATTGCCCACATCATTGACGAGTGCCTCGCCAAGGCTCCGGCAAAGATGAGCACCTCCGAGAAGATCGACCGCGTGGTTACCAACCGTATCCTGGGCCTGCCGATCTTTGTGGTCATCATGTTCTGCGTGTACTACATCGCCGTTTCTACCTTGGGCGGCACGGTGACCGACTTCACCAACGACCAGCTCTTCGGCACCGACGGTTGGTACGTGCTCGGTCAGGGCCGCGACGCCTACGACGCGGCCGTCGAGGCTGCGGGCGACAATGCCGACTCGGTCGACCCGGCACAGTACGGCCCCTATGTCCCGGGTATCACCACCGTGGTGCACGACGCCCTTGTGGCGGGCGGCACCGAGGACGGTGGCCTGGTCGATTCGCTGGTCTGCGACGGTATCGTCGGCGGCCTGGGCGCCATCTTCGGCTTTGTGCCGCAGATGTTCCTGCTGTTCGTGATGCTGTCCTTCCTGGAGGACTGCGGCTACATGGCTCGCGTCGCCTTCATCATGGACCGCGTGTTCCGCCGGTTTGGCCTGTCCGGTAAGTCCTTCATCCCCATGCTCGTGTCCTCGGGCTGCGGCGTCCCCGGCGTCATGGCCACCAAGACCATCGAGAACGAGAAGGACCGCCGCATGACGGTCATGACCACCACGTTCATTCCCTGTGGCGCCAAGCTGCCGATCATTGCCTTGCTCATGGGTTCCATCATCGGCGATTCTTCCACCACTGCCGCGTGGATCAGCCCGCTCTTCTACTTCCTGGGCGTCTTTGCTGTCATCGCCTCGGGCCTCATGCTTAAGAAGACCAAGCTCTTCGCCGGTCGCCCGACGCCGTTTGTTATGGAGCTTCCTGCCTACCACTTCCCGGCGATCCGCTCTTGGGCACTGCACGTGTGGGAGCGCTGCTGGGCCTTTATCAAGAAGGCCGGCACGGTCATCTTCGCGTCCACTGTCGTGGTTTGGTTCCTGTCCAACTTTGGTAGCTACAACGGTTCCTTTGGCTTCCTGCCTGCGATGGACGGCATCCCCGAGGAGTTCATGGACTACTCCGTGCTCGCCATGCTGGGCAACCTGGTCGCTTGGATCTTCGCCCCGCTCGGCTTTAGCACCTGGCAGGCAACCGCACTGACCGTCTCTGGCCTCGTCGCCAAGGAGAACGTCGTCGCCACCGCCGGCTCGCTGCTGTCCGTCGCCGACGCGGGCGAGACCGACCCGAGCCTGTGGACCGCGTTTGCCGGCATGTTCCCCACCATGGGCGCTTGCGTGGCCTTCGGCGCCTTCAACCTGCTGTGCGCTCCGTGCTTTGCCGCCATTGGCACCATCCGCAACCAGATGGATTCCGGCAAGTGGACCGCGATTGCCATCGGTTACGAGTGCGCCTTTGCTTGGGTAATCGGCCTGTTCATCAACCAGTTCTACAACCTGCTTGTTCTTGGACAGTTTGGTGTCTGGACGATTGTGGCCATCGTGCTGCTAGTTGCGATGCTCTTCCAGATCTTCCGTCCCATGCCCAAGCATGCATGGACCGATGAGGATGAGACCAACACTGCTTCCGCCGCAGTTTCCGCTTAAGTCCGAATAAGGATTAACCCCTTTCCACGAGCCCGGGTGTCCCAGCGACACTCGGGCTTTTTGGTAGGGGAGATGTGGCGTTTCCGCAGATAAAACCGACCAAAATAAACCTGTCCCTTTTTGGCAGGTGGAGAATGGGGTAAAGTAAGTGATGGTTAACTAGAGGAGGCTTGCTATGGCACCTATCGATATTGTTGTACTGGCTGTTATTGGTATTGCGTTTGTCGCCGTGTGCGTGCGCATCTACCGCAAGGGCACCTGCGCCGATTGCGCTCAGGGTGGCGTTTGCACGGGGCATTGCTCCAACAAAAAGACGTGCGCCGCACTTAAGGGCGTGGACAAAATCGCCGAAGACTTGGGCCGCGGTATCAAATAAGGTCCGGACATCCAAGCGCTCCGCGGGCATCCGTTCGCGGGGCGCTTTGTGCATTTGAGGGAGAGCACGGCGAGTCGAAGAGTATTTTTGGGGTATCGTTAACTGGACTATTAATTGGCAACTTATCTATAACGGAGTAACCGCATGAGCGCTCGCGTAACCATGAAGGACATAGCCGCCGAGCTTGGCGTTTCCATCAATACCGTGCACAAGGCTCTGACGGGAAAGGCCGGCGTGAGCGAATCCGTGCGCGCCAAGGTGAACGCCAAGGCCGAGGCCATGGGCTATCACCGCAACACAAGTGCCTCAAGCCTGCGCCGCAAGGATATCAATCTGGTGTTTTGCCTGCCCCGCGCATCGCGCGAGGGAGCGTACTTTTTCCGTTACCTGTGGGAAGGCTGCAATCGCTTTGAACAGGAGGTCATCGACCGGGGCATTACGGTTGAGCGCGTTGAATTTGGCGTGGGCGGCTACGCTGATGCACTCGAGCAAATCGACGAGCGTCTGCAGGTGGGCGAGAAGATCGATGGCTTGCTCGCCTATGCGCCGGGCGACGATCGTGCGACTGAGCTTTTGGGGCAGATCGCCGAGGCGGGCGTGACGATTGAGCTTGTCGACGGCGACCGTCCGCATTTGAATCGTTTGGGTGCGAGCTTGGCCGATTATTCGACGGCAGGCAGCCTTATGGCCGAGCAGGCGGCAAACCTGGTCCATGCTTCTGGGGCCGACGCCCGCGTGCTCCTTTTGACAGGCGACCCATATACCGATTCGCACTATCTAACCGCCCGCGCCTTCCACAATTACCTGCGCGAACGTGATATTCCATGGCAGGTTGAGGATCTTGCAGGTGCCCATGCGCAAGTCAAACAACTCGAGCATGAGCTCGAAAAGCGCTTGGGTGCGCCGGACGCCCCCGAACTTATCTGTAGCGTTTTTGCCGTTGGTTCCGAAGTGGTTGCCGATGCGCTTGTCTCGAGCGGCAAGGCCGGTCAGGTTATGGTGATCGGCAACGACCTGTTTCCCGAAAGCGCCCTGGCCTTGCGCCGCGGTATCTTTACCAATATTGTCTATAAGGACCCGACGAGCCTGGCGTATCGCGGCGCTAAGACGCTGGGCGATTATCTGCTGTGGGGAAGGACCCCGACGGTGCCTGTCCAGAAGGGCGCCGTCGAGATGGTATTTGCCAGCAATGTCGACCGCTACTGCGAACTTGCGGGTATTTAGCCGATTGAGCAGGTACCCCCTCTTGCGACGTGCATTTTTGGGAGTATTCAGCATTGGCATGCCCTGAATGAGGTGCAGAACGACTGTTTTAAGTGTCCCCGATGGCGTAATTTGCCATCGGGGACACTTTTTATGCCGATCGGGCGCTATCTGCGTTCCAAATAGGACGCTGAGGATGGCGCACGGCGCGCTCCAATGCTGAATACTCCCAAAAATGTACGTCGGGACATGACCCACCTGAGCAAAAGCGCTCAAGTTCGGTGTTCGGGGACGCCAACCAGTCCGCAATACATGCAAGTCACAGCTCCAGCAACCGTTGAACGGGCAAAATCTACCGTTCACCCCGTGGTGGTTAGGTGAACGTTCACCTTTTGAGGTGCAATGGATTAGTATAGTGAACGTTCACCTAAAGGATAACGAGCGCGTCGTGCGCCCGCCTTGCCAGCAAAGGGGCTGTTTGATGAAAAACTTTATGGACGATCAGGATTTCCTGCTGAGCACCAAGACCGGTGAGGAGCTGTTCCACAACTTTGCCGAGGGCATGCCCATCGTCGACTACCACTGCCACATTTCCCCCAAGGAGATCTGGGAGGACAAGCGTTTCGAGAACATCACCGAGGTTTGGCTGGGCGGCGACCACTACAAGTGGCGCCTGATGCGTGCCAACGGCGTCGACGAGCGTTTTATCACTGGCGACGCCCCTGCTCGCGAGAAGTTCCAAAAGTGGGCCGAGACCCTGGGTCGCTGCGTCGGCAACCCCGTCTTTGAGTGGAGCCACCTGGAGCTTAAGCGCTACTTTGGCTACGAGGGCGTCCTCAACGGCAAGACTGCCCAGGAGGTTTGGGACCTTGCCAACGCCAAGCTCGCCGAGGCCAGCTTCACCTGCCGCAACCTGATCAAGCAGTCCAACGTCCGCATGATCTGCACTACTGACGACCCCGCCGACAGCTTTGAGTGGCACAAGAAGATTGCAGCCGACGACAGCTTTGACGTTCAGGTCGTTCCCGCCATGCGCCCCGACGCCGCCCTGCGCATCGAGCGCGGCCAGGAGTTTGCCGACTACTGCAAGCGCCTCTCCGAGGTTGCCGGCGTTGAGGTCAGCGACTTCGAGGGCATGAAGGCTGCCATCTCCAAGCGCTACGACGTTGCTCACGAGCTGGGCTGCCGCGCCTCCGACCACGCACTCGATTACGTTATGTACGTCCCGGCTACCGCCGACGAGATCGAGGCCATCTTTGCCAAGGGCCTGGCTGCTGAGCCGCTCACCGAGGAAGAGGTCCTCAAGTACAAGACCGCCTTTATGCAGTTTGTCGCCGGCGAGTATGTCCGTCTGGGCTGGGCCATGCAGCTGCACTTTGGTTGCAAGCGCGACAACAACCGCGCCATGTTTGCCAAGCTCGGTCCCGACACCGGCTACGACTGCATCTCCAACTACACGCCGTCCGACCAGCTCGCCGATTTCCTCAACTCCATCCAGGAGACCTGCGGCCTGCCCAAGACCATCCTGTACAGCCTGAACCCCATCGATAACACCATGATCGATACCGTCATGGGCTGCTTCCAGGAGGCTCCGACCGCCGGTAAGATCCAGAACGGCTCCGCCTGGTGGTTCAACGACAACGAGGTCGGTATGCGCGAGCAGCTCACGGCTCTGGCTAACGAGGGCGTGCTGGGCAACTTTGTGGGCATGCTTACCGACTCCCGCTCCTTCCTGTCCTACCCGCGTCACGAGTACTTCCGTCGCGTGCTGTGCAGCGTGATCGGCGAGTGGGTCGAGCAGGGCAAGTACCCGGCCGACATGGAGCTGCTGGGCACCATCGTGCGCGACATCAGCTACAACAACTCCGTCCGCTACTTCGGTTTTGACCTGGACACCGTCGAGGCCTAAGTTCGCACCGAATCACATTGAACCCGGGGGCGCCGTCGCCACACGCGGCGCTCCCGGCAAGCTTGCACGCTAACAAACGCCTAAGGAGAAACATAGATGGAGAACATTAGCTACGATGCGCTCGAGAAGATCGGCTACAAGGGCTATCTGCTGCCCAAGGACGCTCCCGAGAAGGTTCTACAGTTTGGCGAGGGCAATTTCCTGCGCGCCTTCGTCGACCGCTTCTTTGACATGGGCAACGAGGCCACCGGCTGGAACGGCAAGGTTGTCATGGTACAGCCCATCAGTGGCGCCTTTGGCTTTGCCGATGGCATCAATGCCCAGGACGACCTGTACACCGTGCTGGTGCGCGGCAAGGAGAACGGCAACACGGTCGACGAGTCCCGTGTGATCAGCGCCTGCAGCCGCTGCCTCAATCCGTATCGTGAGGACGACTACCGCGCCATGATGGAGGTCGCCGTCTCAGACGATTTGGAGATTATCGTCTCCAACACCACCGAGGCTGGCATTGCCTACGATCCGTCCTGCAAGGCCGACGACATGCCGCCCGCGAGCTTCCCCGCTAAGCTTGCCCAGGTGCTCCACACCCGCTGGGCCGCCGGCAAGCCGGGCGTCATCGTGCTCGCCTGCGAACTCATCGATCACAACGGCGAGGAGCTGCTGCGCATCATGAACCAGTACGTGAGCGACTGGGGCTGGGAGGACGAGTTTGCGCAGTGGATGGCCAACGACTGCACCGTCTGCACCACGCTCGTCGACACTATCGTCCCCGGCCGCATCCGCGACCCCAAGGAGGCCGCTGCCGTGGCCGAGCGCCTGGGCTACGAGGATCCTTTCCTGGCCGTGCGCGAGCCCTTCCAGATGTGGGGCATCCAGGGCGATGAGTCGCTCAAGGAGCGTCTGCCCTTCGTGAAGGCCGGCCTGCCGGGCGTCTTTGTGACCCCCGATGTCACCCCGTACAAGAAGCGCAAGGTCCGCATCCTCAACGGCGCCCACACTGCCTTTGTTCCGGGCTCCTGGGTTGCCGGCTTTGACATCGTGCGCGATTGCATGCACGACGAGACCGTCCGTGGCTTCATGAACACCATGCTCTACGACGAGGTCATCCCGACGCTTGCCGCCGATCTGGATGTCGAGGACTGCAAGGCCTTTGCCGCCGCCGTCGAGAACCGCTTCGACAACCCGTTTATCGACCACGCGCTGCTCTCCATTTGCCTCAACTCAACCGCCAAATGGCGTGCTCGCGACCTGCCCACGCTCAAGGACTATGTTGCCGAGACCGGCAACCTGCCCAAGTGCCTGTCGACGAGCCTCGCTACGCTCATTGCCTTCTATACGCAGGAGCTCGTTGCTCGCGAGGGTGACGGCCTGCACCTGCGCCGCGCCGACGGCACCGAGTACACCGCTCAGGACGATGCCTTCGTGCTCGATTTCTACGCCGCCCACGCCGGTGCAGACGATGCCGAGCTGGTGCACGACGTGCTCAGCAACGAGCAGATGTGGGGCGAGGACCTTACGCAGATCGCCGGCCTTGAGGAGTTTGTCGTCAACGCGCTTGCCGTTGTGCGCGCCGAGGGCGCCAAGCAGGCATTTGCCAACGCCCAGGCCTAAATCCTTCTGTGCGCCCGCCGGGCAACTGGCGGGCGCCCGCTGACTTCTGCTCAACCTGTAGGGTTAGGACTCTTTGTAATGAATACTATCCAGATCAATCCGGCCGACAACGTGATCGTTGCGCTGTCGCCGCTTGCCAAGGGCACCGCCGTCGCGGTTCCCGGGGTGGGCGAGATCGTGGCCGCGGAGGATATTCCGCAGGGCCACAAGATGGCCGTGCGCGCCATTGCGGCGGGGGAGGACGTCGTCAAGTACGGTCTTCCTATCGGCCACGTGACGGGCGACATCCAGCCCGGTCAGTGGCTTCATACGCATAACGTCAAGACCAACCTTTCGGGCGAGGTCGAGTACGCTTACAACCCGACGCATCCGGTCGTTGAGCCGGTTGAGCCCGAGACCTTTATGGGTTTCCGCCGCGCTGACGGCCGCGCCGCCACGCGCAACGAGCTGTGGATCATCCCCACGGTCGGCTGCGTCAACGAGGTCGCACGTGCCATGTGCGAGCAGGCTCAGGATCTGGTCGAGGGCTCGCTGGAGGGCGTTTACTACTTCCCGCATCCCTTTGGCTGCTCGCAGACCGGTGCCGACCATGCCCAGACGCGCCGTCTGCTGGTGGCGCTCTCGCGTCACGCAAACGCTGCGGGTGTGCTGTTCCTGTCCCTCGGTTGCGAAAACTGCACGCACCAGCAGGTACTCGACGAGCTCGGTGACTTCGATCGCGAGCGCGTTCGATTCCTCGCCTGCCAGGATGTAGCCGACGAGCAGGTCGAGGGTCACAAGATCCTGTCCGAGCTTGCCGACCTGGCCAAGCAGGCCAAGCGTGAGCCCATTCCTGCCTCCGAGCTGGTCATTGGCCTTAAGTGCGGCGGCTCTGACGGTCTTTCGGGCATTACCGCCAACCCCACGATCGGTCGCGTGAGCGATATGGTTGTCGCCCGCGGCGGCACGTCGGTGCTCACCGAGGTTCCCGAGATGTTTGGCGCGGAGAGCATTCTGCTCGATCGCTGTGAGAGCCAGGACGTCTTTAACGCAGCTGCCGACATGCTCAACGGCTTTAAGGACTACTTTATCAGCCACGGCGAGGTCGTCTATGAGAACCCGAGCCCCGGCAACAAGGACGGCGGCATTACCACGCTCGAGGACAAGAGCTGCGGCTGCGTGCAAAAGGGCGGATCTGCCCCCATCGTCGACGTACTGCCGTATGCCGGTCAGGCTACCAAGCATGGCCTGAACATGCTGTGCGGTCCGGGCAACGACATGGTATCCACCACGGCCCTGACGGCTGCCGGCTGCCACGTAATCCTGTTCTCGACCGGCCGCGGCACGCCGTTTGGCGCACCGGCGCCTACCCTCAAGGTGTTCACCAACCAGCGTCTGTGCGACCACAAGGCCAACTGGATGGACTTTAACGCCGGCGTGGTCGCCACGGGCGAGCGTACACTCGACGAGGCTGCCCACGACCTGTACCAGCTGGTGCTAGAAACGGCGAGCGGCAAGCTTACGAGGGCCGAGCGTCGCAGCTGCCACGAGATCAGCATTTGGAAGGATGGCGTCTGCCTGTAGCGGTAAATGGGTTCGCATAGGGCGCTATTGACCATGGCCCCGTCGGGAGTGTTCCCGGCGGGGCCATGTTTGTTCTGTCTGTTCGGGCGTGTCTTCCTGAGGGTACGGGAGCGGCGAAAACAATAAACGTTCACCTAATCGACCTCAAATTTAAACCCACTCAATACCCATGTAATCGTGATTTTTTTCAAGTCAGATGTCCGTTTAACGGCAAAAAACGACCGTTCAAGGATAATATACAAGTGAACGTTCACCTATCATATGCAATCGAGCATAATCTAGCTAAACGTTCACCCTACGAGTGGGCGATATGCAGACAGACATCGGTATGGACTCCAATGTCTTGTTACAAGACAATCGAGAAAAGAGAGGGAGCTCGATGACTAACAAGATCGGTAAAAAGCGCAAGATCACATTCTGGACGCGCTTGGGCTTTGGTATGGGCGGCATGCTCAACTCCGGTGCCCTGAGCTTTACGCACAGCTACATGGTGCTGTTCCTGTCCACGGAGTGCGGTCTGTCCGCAGGCGAGGCTGCGCTGATCAGCTCGTTCGCCATCTATCTCAACGCCATTCTGTGCCCGCTCATGGGCTTTGTGGCCGATAACTTCTACGCTACTAAGATCGGCCGCATCTTTGGCCGCCGCCGTTTCTGGATCTTGCTGGCTATCCCGATGATGGTCGCCGAGCCGCTCATCTTTGTGGCTACGCCGTTTGGTTTCCCGTACTACTTTGTGTTGTACCTGATCTACAACGTCGCGTACACGTTCTGCACTGCCAACCTGTCGCCGCTTACCATCGAGATGACCGACGACTTCAAGGAGCGTACGTACCTCACCGGCTACAAGCACCTCTTTGGTAACGCCGCCGGCTTCCTTATGGCAGCACTCGTCGGCTTTGGCTTTGGCACCTTCGGCGAGACCAACCCGTTCAGCTGCTTCATCATCGCTACGATCAATGCTTCGGTCATGGCAATCTCGCTGCTGTGCGTGTACCTGTCCACGTGGGAGCACACCCCCGAGGAGGTCGCTCAGGAGAAGATTGAGAGCGTCGGCGAGGGTATCAAGAAGTTTTTCATCGACGTTATCTCTACCTTCCGCAACAAGTCCTTCCGCAAGGTCCTGTATGCGCAGGTCTCCACGAAGCTCGCCGCTGCCTGCTGGTCTGCGTGCCTGTCCTTCTTCATCGTCTACTGTCTGCAGATTCCTAAGTCCTACGAGTCCGTGATGGAGATGCCCGGCAAGGTCGTCGCTATCGTCTGCACCGCCATCTGGGTCGCCCTCATGGCCAAGAAGGGCTTCCACAAGTCTTGGTACCTGGCCAACGTCGGTTGCGCTGCGTGCATCATCGCCTACAACTACTTCGCCTTTGGTCAGATCAACGGCACCTCCACGGTCGCCATCGCCATGATTGCCTACCCCATCATCTTCGCCATCTGGAAGTTCTTCTACGTTGGCTTCCAGTATCTGCCCGATGTTCTGCTCAACTACATCCCCGATGTCGATGAGCTCATCACCCTGCGTCGCCGCGAGGGCATCTACAGCTCCGCTCAGCAGCTCTGCCAGCAGATTGCCCAGGCTGTTGCCGTCAACGTATGGGCTATCGTCCTTGCTGCCTCCGGCTTCATTCAGACCGCCGGCAACAGCGACGCCGTGACCCAGCCCGCCACCGTGCCTCTGTACATCTGCGGCTACATGCTCATCGGCTGCGCCGGCTTCTTCCTGCTCGCGGCCGTCCTTGCCCGCGGCATCAAGATCGACAAGGAGCAGTGCGACATCCTTTGCGACGAGATCCACCGTGTCAAGGAGGGTGGCAAGATGGCCGACGTCAAGCCCGAGGTCAAGGCGCTTTGCGAGGAGCTCTCCGGCTTTAAGTACGAGGACTGCTTTGCACACAACAATGTTGGCTTCCAGGACGGCAGCGTAATTCCCGCCGAGTAGGGCAGGCGCATCGTCCAAACCACAGGGCCGTGCCACCGGAGATCCACCGGCGGGTACGGCCCTTTTTTAAAAACGAGTAGTATGAACTTCTGATTACATTTGAGGGAGAGACCCATGGAGACGAACGTTATCTGGCGCAATGCCCGCGCGGCCGTTATCGAGCTCGACGATGGCGGCTACTTTACCTGTGCCGATACGTGGGAGATCTTTGTCAACGATGAGCCCGCCGGTACCACGAATACGGTCGAGACCTATGTCGATGGCCTGACCCCCGGCAAGCGCAACCTGATCCGCTTTGTCTGCGGCGAGCGCGAGTTGAGCGTAGGCGTCACCACGCCGGCGGAGCCCTTTACCATCAACGTTCGCGACTGCGGCGCCAAGGGCGATGCCGAGCACGATGACACCACCAACATTCAGGCTGCCATCATGGCCTGCCCCAAGGGCGGGCGCGTGCTGATCCCCGCCGGCAACTACCGCATCAAGTCCCTCTTCCTTAAGAGCAATATCAACATCGAGCTTGCCGAGGGCGCGGTGCTGCTGGCCCGTCACGACCGCGCGGCGCTTGCCTACATTCCGGGCACGGTCACGGGCGATGAGGGCGCCGGGTATGCTGGCACCGACATGCTGCCCCTGGGCCGCTGGGAAGGCGAGAGCTTTTCGACCTACTGTTCGACCTTTACGGGCCTGAGCGTGCACGACGTGTGCATCTATGGCCGCGGCGCCATCGACGGCCAGACCGATTTTGCCGAGGACAACTGGTGGAACAAGGACTTTAAGAACATCTTCCGTCCCGAGGAGGGCCGCGAGGTCGCCCGCCCGCGCATGATTTTCCTGTCCGAGTGCGAAAACGTGAGCCTTGCCGGCTTTACCGTGCGCAACAGCCCGGCGTGGAATATCCATCCCATTCTGTGCGAGCACGTCGATGCCCTGTGCTTGTCCATCGAGGGTCCCAAGAACTCCCACAACACCGACGGTTTCGATCCCGAGAGCTGCGGTTTTGTCCGCATCCTTGGCTGTCAGTTCTCGGTGGGCGACGACTGCATCGCCATCAAGAGCGGCAAACTGGGCATCGAGCCCGAGCTTCGTCCCGCCACGCACGACGTGCTGATCTCGCACTGCTACATGCACGACGGCCACGGCGCCGTGGTGCTGGGATCCGAGGCCGCCGGCGGCATCAAGGACCTCACCGTGAGCAAGTGCCTCTTTGAGCGCACCGACCGCGGCCTGCGCGTCAAGACACGCCGCGGACGCGGCAAGGACGCCGTCAACGAGGGCATCACCTTCGAGCACATTCGCATGGATAAGGTGCTCACGCCCTTCGTGGTCAACTCGTTCTACTTCTGCGACAGGGACGGCAAGACCGACTACGTGCAGTCTCGCGAGGCGCTGCCCGTCGACGACCGTACGCCCGGCTTTGGCGCCACGACGTTTTGCGATATCGAGGCCACCAACTGCCATGCGGCCGCGGCCTATATCACGGGCCTTCCCGAGAGCAAGGTGACGCGCCTGACGTTCCAGGATGTCCATGTGACCTTTGCCGCCGATGCCGAGCCCTTTGTGCCGGCCATGGCCTGCGGCGTGGAGCCCATGGTGCGCCAGGGCATCATCGCGCAGAACGTGAAAGTCCTCGACCTGCAGAACGTGCGCATCGAGGGTCAGGATGGCGACGAGCTGCAGCTGCAAAACGTCGACAAGGTTATCCGCGCGTAGGGTAGTGCTCCTGCACAAGTGAATACGGCATGTTGAGGCGTGCGACGGTCGGGTCTGCCCGGCTGTCGCACGCAATCTATAGGTGCCGGTATTGCATGGTGAGTGTTCTGTGACAGAAAGCGTAATGACAGATGAGTGGTAAAGAGCAGCTCTTTGAGGTATCGCTCGAACGCGAAGGCGCGTATCGCAGCATTTCGGCGGCGCTCGAGGCGGCGGAGCGGTGTGTGCCCGATGCGACCGTGCCGGTGCGCGTGCTGGTGGCGCCGGGCGAGTATCGCGAGCAGGTCGAAATTCGTCGTCCGCATGTGACGCTTGAGGGCGAGACCGCCGACAGCGTGCGTATCGTGGGCGGCCTGGGCGCCAAGATGCCTTCGGAAGACGGTAGCGGCCAGGATGGAAGACTCGGCACCTTCCGTACGTATACGGTGCTGGTCGATGCCGACGACGTGACGCTTGCGGGCCTAACGATCGAAAACGATGCCGGTGACGGTCGCGAGGTCGGCCAGGCGATTGCCCTGTATGCCGACGGCGACCGCCTAGTGGTCGATACCTGCCGCATCCTGGGCCATCAGGACACGCTCTTTTTGGGGCCGCTGCCGCCGCACGAGGCCAAGCCGGGCGGCTTTATAGGCCCCAAGCAGTTCGCCCCGCGCCGGGTGGGGCGGCAGTATTTTCGACGTTGCCGGATCGAGGGCGATGTCGACTTTATCTTTGGCGGCGCGCATGCCTACTTTGAGGGGTGTGAGATTCGCTCGCTCAACCGCGATATGGATGTCAACGGGTATGTAACGGCAGCCTCCACGCCTCAGGGCGAGCCGTACGGATTTGTGTTTCATGGCTGTTCGTTTACAGCCGATGAGGGCATTGCCCCCGGATCGGTCTATCTGGGTCGTCCATGGCGCGAGTGGGCCCAGACCGTTTTGCTCGAATGCTGGCTGGGCCCCCATATTTCACTCGAGGGTTGGTGGGATTGGAATAAGCCAGCGGCACATGACGGCACCCTGTATGCCGGCGGTGCCCTGTTTGGCCCGGCGGGTGATACTGCCGCTTGGGTGCCGTGGGCGCATTGCCTGACCGGTCAGGATTCCGAACGCTATGCGCGTGACCGAGTGCTTGCCGGCACGGATGGTTGGGATCCCGAGGGCGGCGACGGTGATGCGGTAGAGACGGCCGGGCTATCTGCCAATGGCCGCACCGTGCACATCGAGACGTACTACGAGGACGAGCCTGCGCTGCGCGCCCGACTGAAGCGCGAAGGGCGCTCGGCCGCATTTACGGGCAAGACTCCCACAGACTTTGAGGCATGGAAGGCTGCGACCAGGACTCGTCTGTACGATATTTTGGGTCTTTCGCTTATGGACCGCGCCCCGATTGAGATTCGTGAACTCAATCGCGTGCGGGTTGCCGGCAGCATCGTGCGTACTCATGCGGTGTTGCAGGTTGAGCACGATGTGTGGATGCCGTTTTACCTGTTGGAGCCGTCCCGCCCCAAGCTTGACGAGCGGGGACTCAAGCGCTGTTATATCTGCCCACATGGTCACCAGGGGGCGGGTGCTGCAAGCATAGCCGGCGTTGTGGGCGTGCCGGCGGTCGATGATGCCGTGCGTAAGTTCAATTACGACTACGGTCTGCGTTTGGCACGCATGGGTTACGTGACCGTCTGCCCCGACGCGCGCGGCTGGGGATACCGTCGTGACTGGAAGGGTCAGGGCGATGACGAGAACAGCTACCTGCGCGGTACGTGCCTGAATCAGGCACGTATGGCCGAGCCACTGGGTCTTACGGTCGCGGGCCTCAACGTCTGGGACAACATGCGCTTGATCGATTACTTGGAGGCGCGCGGCGACATTGCCATGGATGACCTGGGTTGCTTTGGTTTTTCGGGTGGCGGCTACATGACGTTGTACCTGGCCGCACTCGACCCGCGTGTGCGCAAGGCGTTTGTCTCGGGCTATCTGTACGGTGTCGACGATTCGCTGCTGCATCTCAATGGCAATTGCAGCTGCAACTACACACCCGGACTTTGGCGCTTACTCGACATGGGCGATATTGCCTCGCTCATCGCGCCGCATCCGCTGCTGGTGCAAAGCTGCGAAGAGGATCATCTGAACGGTTCGCGCGGGCTGAAAAATGTTGACGAGCAGCTCGAGATCGTGCGCGATGCCTACAAGTTGCTGGGTCGCAGAGATGGCCTGCGGCACGAGGTGTGTCCGGGTGAACACCATCTGGGCGTGGCACATCTTGCCGAGGATATCGAATGGCTCGATTCGCACGTTGCGGAATGCGCCCGTGCATAGCCCCTCGGCATGCTGCGAAGAAACGGTACGTTCCTGTATGACCGCCGATGGGCGGATGAGGAGAAGATTATGGAAACGAAGAGTTTGAGTGAATCGACCATTTGCTGCTTTGGCGACTCAACGACCTGGGGCGACAACGGCTGCGGTGGGGGAGGCAACGACATCTCGTGGACCTCGCATCTGGGCACGCTGCTGGGAGGCGCGGTCGTCGAGAACTTTGGCATCAAGGGTTCGCGTATCGCCATCAAGGCCGACCGCACCGATTCGTTTGTCGAGCGCCTAGACGGCATCGATGATGCGGCGGATATCTACATTGTCTTTGGCGGCGTCAACGATTTTAGCCGCAATGTGCCGCTCGGCGAGTTGGGCAGCACCGATGTGCATGAGTTCTATGGTGCGGTCGACTATCTGATTCGAACCATCACGGCGCGCTCGCCCCAGGCAAGGCTCGTGTTTATGACGCCGTGCAAGACGAGCGGCAAGCACGAGAAGGATATCCCGGCAAGCAACGAGGCCAACCATCTGGGCCTGACACAAGACGTCTATGTGCAGGCGATGCTGGAGGTTTGCGACCGTTACTCGGTGCCGGTGATCGACCTCTATGCGCAAAGCGGCATCAGTCCGTTTTTGCCGGAGCACCGCGCGCTCTACATGCCGGACGGTCTGCATTACAGCCCTGCCGGCTATGAGCGCCTGGCGCATCGCATCGCCGCGGGGCTTACCGCCGTTTGCCGTTAAAAGTCTGCCGTTTACGGGGATTATAGGGTTAACGTTCACCATATAATCCCCGTTCGCGTTACATTAGGTTAACGTTCACCCATCAATAACGTCAGAGGGGACAGCAATGGGCTGCAATCAGATTCTGGACCGCTATATCGAGCAGTTGATCGAGACCTCTACGCCGCAGGCGCCGGCCTGGAACATCGAAAAGCTCCGTGCAGGCAAGGAGAACACCTGGAACTATATCGATGGCTGCATGATCAAGGCGCTCATCGAGCTGTACGAGATCACGGGTGAGCAGCGCTACCTGACCTTTGCCGACGACTACATCGACTTTTTTGTCCAGGAAGACGGCACCATCAAGCACTACAAGCCCGAGGAGTACAACCTCGACAACGTCAACGCGGGCAAGACCCTCTATAAGCTCTACGATTTGGTGGGCAAGCCCAAATACCGCGCCGCCATGGACACCATTTACCGCCAGCTCGAGACCCAGCCGCGCACCAAAGAGGGCGTGTTTTGGCACAAGGCAGTCTATCCCAACCAGATCTGGCTCGACGGCATGTATATGGCGCAGCCGTTCTATATGCAGTACGAACTGAGCTTCCACAACCGTCGCGCCTGCTCGGATAGCTTCCATATGTTTCAGGTCGTGCACGATCTGATGCGCAACCCGCTCAACGGTCTGTACTACCACGCCTACGACGCGAGCCGCAAGCAGTTCTGGTGCGATCCGGTCACCGGCCTTTCGGCCAACTTCTGGCTGCGCGCCGAGGGTTGGTTTGCCATGGCGCTCATCGATACCTGGGAGCTCATGCCGCCCTCGATGTCGGCCGAGAAGGACGAGATCCGCAAGATGTTCCACGACCTGATCGACGCCATGCTGCCGTATCAGGATGAGAAGACCGGCATGTGGCACCAGGTTATCAACCTGCCCAACATCGCCCCCAACTATCTGGAGGAGAGCGGCAGCGCCATCTTTGCCAATGCCATCATGAAGGGCGTGCGCTTGGGCGTGCTGGGCGAGCGTTATTACCAGTATGGCCGTCGTGCCTTCGATGGTATCTGCGAGACCTGCCTGTCCGAGCATGATGGGCAGCTGGCGCTCGACAACATCTGCCTAGTCGCGGGCCTGGGCAACACCACGCACCGCGAGGGTACCTTTGGCTACTACATGAGCGAGCCTATCGTCAAAAACGACGCGAAGGGCGTGGCGCCGCTGGTGCTGGCCTATATCGAGACCATGCACCACGACAAGCTGGCCGGCAAGCGCGATCCGCTGGCCCCCTCGGGTGTGTGCTCCATCGAGGACCCGTTTGGCGGATACACCCCGGGTATCAACGCTTGCAAGGGATGTGAATAGCGTGGGGGCCATTACTCCGGGCGTGCGCCTGCACGACCTTCCGCAGGGAACGGTCGAGGAGCGTATTCGCATGGCGGGCGAGCTGGGCTTTTCGTGCATCCAGCTGCCGAGCAAGGTGCTCTATAAGTCGATGGGCATCAACCGCTTGGGCCTTACGCGCGAGCTTGCCGACCACCTGCGCGCGGTGCTCGACGAGGCAGGCGTTTCGGTCGCTGTTTTCGGCTGCTATAAAAACTTGGCGACTCCCGACCGCCAACAGCTTATGGACAACTTTGCCGAGTACGAGGCATGCCTGAACTTTGCCAAGATGCTCGGCGGCTGTCCGGTGGGCACCGAGACCGGTCGTCCCAATGTGCAGAACGCCGTAGCGGACGACCGCATGACCGATGAGGCGCTCGATGCGTTTGTTGAGGGTCTCAAATATGTCTGCACGCGCGCCGAGGCCATGGGCGGGCAGATTTTGATCGAGCCCGGCTGGAACGAGACGGTTAACACGCCCCAGCGGTGCCGCGAGGTGCTCGAGCGCGTGCCGAGCGCGGCACTCGGCGTGATTTACGACCCGGTGTCGCTGCTACACCCCAGCGTTGTCGGCGAGGCGCAGGAGATTACGTCGCACATGCTCTATCTGTGCGGCAGCAAGGTTCGCGTGCTGCATGCCAAGGACTACGAGGTCGTGAACAACGAGGATGAGGCCGGCTGGTGCGACGGCACGGGCTCGCGCCTGGTATGCCATGGCGTGGGCGAGACGGGCCGTTACGACTTTGAGCCCATCGTCGCCTGGGCCGCTGCTGCCTGCCCGGGCATTCCGTGTGTGGTCGAGAACAGCGTGCCGGCGACGGCGGCCGGCTGCTTGACGACGCTCAAGCGTATGTCTGCCCGTTGCGAAGGCGCGCATCGGGAGATGTAGCGTGGCTGGCGGCCGCTACGGGCGGCCGTCTTGCCGGTACTGGGCAGCATCTGGAACTGCCCGTTATTGTGTTGATGCGAATCAGAGGGGAATCGCGTGGCTATCCACATTGTCGAGGAAGCAAATCGTTGTCTGGGTTGTAAAAGGGCGTTCTGCCAGATCAAGGGCTGTCCGGTTCAGACGCCTATCCCGCAGGTCATCGATCTGTTTAAGCAGCGTCGTCTGGAGGAAGCGGGCGAGTTGCTGTTCCAGAACAACCCCATGAGCGCGGTCTGTTCCATGGTGTGCAACCATTCGGGCCAGTGCGAGGGTTCGTGCGTTCAGGGCCGCAAGGGTACGCCGGTGCATTTCTCGAGCATCGAGAACTATATCTCCACGGCGTATCTCGACCGCAAGGAGTGGGAGCCTGCGCCGTCGTGCGGCAAGCAGGTTGCCGTGGTCGGTTCGGGCCCTGCCGGTATTACCGTTGCTATTAAGATGGCCCAGCTGGGCTGCGCTGTCACCGTGTTTGAGCAGCGCCC
>UMKB01043276.1_pt1 | contig 26045 bp, 15 predicted proteins | sample 1966171 | NCBI WGS metagenome assembly UMKB01 (sample SAMEA4836164, study PRJEB28245) | human gut metagenome | biome: gut microbiome; material: fecal sample | place: Denmark | collected 2008 | reverse complement strand
CCCAGTCTCCGTTGGAACTGAGTGCGCCGTCAGCGGTGCTTATGGAGAAGGAGACCGGGACGATCCTATATGAGAAAGAGGCCAAACGGCAGATGGAGCCGGCCAGCGTCACCAAGGTCATGACTTTGCTGCTCATCATGGAGGCGCTGGACAGCGGCCGCATCAGCCGGGAGGACGTGGTCACCGTCTCTGCCCGGGCCTCGGGCATGGGAGGCTCCCAGGTCTATTTGAAGGAAGGCGAGCAGATGACGGTGGGAGAGCTCATCAAGTGCATCACCGTGGTCTCAGGCAATGACGCCACCGTGGCCATGGCGGAATATCTGGCGGGAAGTGAGAGCGCCTTTGTCCAGCAGATGAACCAGCGGGCCCAGGAGCTGGGTATGGGGGACACTAACTTTGTCAACTGTACCGGCCTGCCCGCATCCGGCCACGTGACCACGGCCTACGATATTGCCCTCATGTCCCGGGAGCTCATTCTCAACCATCCGAGCATCCGGGAGTACACCACCATCTGGATGGACTCCATCCGGGACGGGGCCTTCGGCCTGACCAACACCAACCGCTTGGTGCGTTTTTATGAGGGAGCAACCGGTCTGAAGACGGGTTCCACCGACTCGGCCCTGTACTGTATGTCGGCCACCGCGGAGCGGGACGGCATGGAGCTTATCGCCGTTGTGATGGCTGCTCCCACCGCGGCAGACCGCTTTGAGGACGCCAAGGCCATGCTGGATTACGGCTTTGGGGCGTATACACTTATGCAGGTGTATCCAGAAAGTCCTCTGGCTCCCATCCCGGTGCTGCTGGGCACGGTGGGACAGATCCAGCCTGAGCTGGAGCGGGAGTGCCGGGTGCTGGTGCGCAAGGGAGAAGAGGGCAGCGTTACCACCAAGCTGACCCTGGCCCAGGACCTGGAGGCCCCGGTGGAAGCGGGGCAGAAGGTGGGTGAACTGGAAATTTTGGTCAATGGAGAGACACGGGATACCCTGGCCATAATTTCCAGCCAGGAGGTGCAGCGGCTGACCACCGGCGGGATTTTTCAGCGGATGCTGCGCGGTCTGCTGATGGCAGAACAACGATAAAAAAACCCTGGGGCGGAAGGTTTTTGGGCCTTTCGCCCCAGGGAAACAGGGGTGGGAACAAAATTCCAATTAACACCCTTTTGACTTGACGGTGTACAGATAGTGTTGTATAATTTATATAAATATCGGGGGTTCCGATTTAGAGAGGTTGTCGTTTTTGTTGGGAAAATAGCGAAAAAGACGAGATTGAGGTGATTACTATGGTCAAATATGATACAAAACTATCAGATTATGACCTGTTTTTGGAGCTGGAGGCCTTCTCAGAAGGCCGCAGCTGCCACGCGTGGAGATGCTTCGGCTCCCACCCGGGGCAGAAGGACGGCCAGGACGGATATGTGTTCCGTGTCTGGGCGCCCAACGCCAAGCAGGTTTGCGTCTTTGGTGATTTCAACGGATGGGATGAGAATGCCGCTCCGCTGGAAAAACTGGAAGGCGGAATCTGGCAGGGCTTTGTTGCTGGCTTAAAGCGTTTTGATACATATAAGTACGCGGTACACGGTGCCGACGGCAAGGTGGTGGCCAAGGCTGACCCCTATGCGTTCCACGCCGAGACCCGTCCGGGCAACGCCTCCAAGATCTATGATCTGGAGGAGTATCCCTGGGGAGATCAGGGCTGGCTGGACCACCGGGCGAAAAACGCTCCTTACCGCCGTCCCATGAATATTTATGAATGCCACCTAGGCTCCTGGCGGCGTACCGGGGAGGGGGAGTTCCTCTCCTACCGGGATACTGCCCAGTATCTGGTGCCCTATGTGAAAGAGATGGGCTACACCCATGTGGAGCTGCTCCCCGTGATGGAGCACCCCCTGGATGCTTCCTGGGGCTATCAGGTCACCGGCTACTTTGCCGCCACCAGCCGCTTCGGTACCCCTGATGATTTGAAGTACCTCATTGACCAGCTGCATCAGGCCGGCGTGGGTGTCATCCTGGACTGGGTGCCCGCCCACTTCCCCCGGGACGCCTTTGGCCTGTACCACTTTGACGGCGGACCCACCTATGAGTACGCCGACGCCCGTAAGGGTGAGCACCCCGACTGGGGCACCCAGGTCTTTGATTTGGGCCGCAGTGAGGTGCGTTCCTTCCTGTTCTCCAACGCCATGTTCTGGCTGGAGGAGTACCACGCCGACGGCCTGCGGGTGGACGCGGTGTCCTCCATGCTCTATCTGGACTATGGCCGGCAGAACGGGGCCTGGATGCCCAACATCCACGGCGGCAAGGAGAACCTGGAGGCCATCGAGTTCTTCCAGAAGCTGAATACCGCCATTTTTGCCGCCCATCCCGATGTGCTGATGATCGCCGAGGAGTCCACCGCCTGGCCCAAGGTGACCCATCCGGTGAGCGACGGCGGCCTGGGTTTCAACTTCAAGTGGAATATGGGCTGGATGAACGACATCTGCCATTACATCAAGCTGGACCCCTACTTCCGGCAGTTTAATCATCGGGATATCACCTTCTCCCTGATGTACGCCTTCTCGGAAAACTACATTCTGCCTCTGTCTCATGACGAAGTGGTCCATATGAAGGGCTCTTTCCTGGGCAAGATGCCTGGGGACAACGCGGAGAAATTCGCCGGTGTTCGGGCCTTCTATACCTACATGCTCACTCACCCCGGCAAGAAGCTCACCATCATGGGCACCGAGCTGGGTCAGTGGAATGAGTGGCACTATGAGTATTCGCTGGACTGGCACCTGCTCCAGTATGAGCCCCACCGCCAGATCCACCAGTTCTTCAAGGCGGCCAACGCCATGTACCTGGAACATACCGCGCTTTGGGAGCAGGATGACTCCTGGCAGGGCTTCCAGTGGCTGTGTGCCGACGACAACACCGCCAATACTGTGGCCTTCCTGCGCTGGGATCGGGAAGGAAGACCCCTGGTGGTGGTGGCAAACTTCTCTCCCATCCATCGAAAGGGTTATCAGGTAGGCCTGCCCTTCCCGGGCACCTGGGCGCCGGTGTTCAACACCGATGCCGAGGAGTTCGGCGGCGCGGGCCTGGGCGACACCGCCCCCATCAAGAGTGTGGACATCCCCTGCCACAATCAGGAGCAGTCCATGACCATTGATCTGCCGCCCATGTCGGTGATGATCTATCGCTGCACTCGCCGCGCTCCCGTGCGCAAGAAGAAGGACAGCGAGAAGGCGGGAGAGAAGAAAACTTCGGGAAAGGTTAAGAAGCCGGAAGGCGCAAAGGACGCGGGGACCGCCGCCAAAAAGACCCAGGCGATCAAGACCGTGAAAAAGAAAGACGATCAGGCGTAAGCCTCTCGCCTGCGCTTCTTTCGCAGAAGGCGGACCTTTAAAATATAACAGAGGTGAATGAGAGTATGAAAAAAGAAGTCGTGGCCATGCTTTTGGCTGGCGGTCAGGGCAGCCGTCTGTATGCCCTTACCAGCCATGTGGCCAAGCCTGCCGTCCCTTTTGGCGGCAAGTACCGCATCATCGATTTTCCCCTGTCTAACTGCGTCAATTCCGGTATTGATACCGTTGGCGTGCTGACCCAGTACCGTCCTCTGGAGCTCAACAGCTACATTGGCTCCGGTCAGCCCTGGGACCTGGACCGGTCCGACGGCGGCGTGCACATCCTGCCCCCTTACATGCGTGAGGGCGACCAGGGCACCTGGTATAAGGGCACGGCCAACGCCATCTATCAGAATATCGGATTCCTGGATATGTATGATCCCGAGTATGTGGTCATCCTCTCCGGCGACCATATCTATAAGATGGACTACTCCGACATGGTGTACTTCCACAAGAAGACCCAGGCGGCCTGTACCATCTCCGTGCTGGAGGTCACCCTGGAGGAGGCCACCCGCTTCGGCATCATGAACGTGGATGAGAACGATCAGGTCTACGAGTTTGAGGAGAAGCCCAAGCATCCCAAGAGCACTCTGGCCTCCATGGGCATCTATGTGTTCACCTGGAAGAAGCTGCGTCAGTACCTCATCGATGACGAGGCCGATCCCAACTCCTCCAACGACTTTGGTAAGAACATCATCCCCAACATGCTCGCCGCCGGCGAGAAGCTGATGACCTACCGCTTCCATGGTTACTGGAAGGACGTGGGCACCATCAACTCCCTGTGGGATGCCAACATGGATATGCTGGCCATCAACAGCGGCATCAGCATGTACGACAACAGCTGGCCCATCTATGCCCGTACTCCCGTTAAGCCTCCCCATGTCACCGGTCCTAACGCTCAGGTGTCCCACTCTCTGGTCACCGGCGGCTGCCGCGTGGACGGCGTGGTGGAGAACTCGGTGCTCTTCAACTCCGTCACCGTGGAGGAGGGAGCCGATATCCAGTACTCCATCCTGATGCCCGGCGCTGTGGTCAAGAAGGGCGCTGTGGTGTCCTACGCCATCGTGGCGGAGGGCGCGGTCATTGAGGAGGAGGCCACCGTGGGCGCGCCGCCCTCGGACGACCCCGATTGGGGCATTGCCGTGGTGGCCGGTGGAGTCACCGTTGGCCCCAAGGCCGTGATCAAACCAAGCGCTATGATTCGTGAAGATGTGAAAGGAGGTGAGCAGGCGTGAACGATCTGCACGGAATTGTCTTCGCTTGCCGCTCTGATGCCAATCTGGGGGAGCTGACCCGTCCCCGCAACACCTGCTCCCTGCCCTTCGGCGGCCGTTACCGCCTGATTGATTTCATGCTCTCCAACTACGTCAACGCCGGTATCCCCGACGTGGGCATTATTGTTCACCAGAGTTATCAGTCCCTGCTGGACCACGTGGGTTCCGGTAAGGATTGGGACCTGAGCCGCAAGCACGGCGGCCTGCGCATCCTGCCTCCCTTCGGCTATGCTGAGCGGGGCGGCGAGTATAAGGGCAACATGGACGCCCTAGCCGGTGTGGCTGACTATCTGGAGAATATCCGCCAGGATTACGTGATCCTGGCCTGGGGCGACATGGCGGTGAACCTGCCTGTGGCCGAGGTCTTCCAGCAGCACCTGGATTCCGGCGCCGATGTGACCATGGTCTGCACCCCCACCCTGAAGGGTGCTCCCCGCTTCTCCGAGTACGTGGAAGTGGACGAGACTGGCCGTGTCACCGATCTGTCGGTCCACCCTGTGGCCGCCGACAAGACTCTGGAGAGCCTGGGGGTCTACATCCTCTCCAAGAAGCTGCTCATGGATATGGTGGACTACTGCGCCGCCCATGACATCTACAATTTCAGCCGCGGTGTGCTCCAGCCCCGCCTGAAGACCCTGAAGCTCATGTCCTATGTGCATAAGGGTTATGTGGCCCGCTTCCAGTCGGTGAGCGGCTACTTTGAGCGCTCCATGGATCTGCTGGATCCAGAGGTGCGGGATGAGCTGTTCAACCCCGCCCGTCCTATCCGGACCAAGGACCGCTCCAACCCCTCTACTTACTATGGCCCCGAGGCCAAGTCCAACCACTCTCTGGTGGCCGACGGCTGCCGCATTGAGGGTGAGGTGGAGAATTCCATCATCTTCCGCGGCGTGACCATTGAAAAGGGCGCCCGGGTGTCCAACAGCGTGCTGATGCAGGGTACCGTGGTTAAGAGCGGCGCCTCGCTGGCTTACGTCATCGCGGACAAAAACGTTACCGTCAATCAGGACCGCATGCTGATGGGCCACTTTACCTATCCTCTGGCCATCGCGAAGGAATCGGTCGTGTAAGCTGAGTAAAACTCCATCACGCCGGGGGCCGGGCGGAGTACCGCCCGGCTTTCCGGGGATGGAGTTTGCTTGTTCTTAATATCTGGAACTGGGAAAGGGGAACTGATATGAAAATTTTGTTTGCCTCCTCCGAGGTGGCCCCGTTTATTAAAACCGGCGGTCTGGCCGATGTGGCCGGCTCTCTGCCCAAGGCTCTGGCCCAGGCGGGTCATGAGGTCAAGGTAATTCTCCCCCTGTATGAAGGCATCGGCGGCGAGTGGCGCAGCCAGATGACCTTCCTGAAGTATTTCAACGTCACCCTGTCCTGGCGGCAGGTTTACTGCGGCGTGTTCTCTCTGGAGCGCGACGGCGTGACCTACTGGTTCGTGGACAACGAGTACTATTTCAAGCGCTGGCAGCTCTACGGTCACTTCGATGACTGTGAGCGCTTCGCTTACTTCTCCCGGGCTGTCATCGAGACTCCCGGTCAGCTGGACTTCTGGCCCGATGTGATCCACTGCAACGACTGGCAGACCGCTCTGGTGCCCATCTATCTGCTGGAGGAGAAGTACCGTATTCCTCAGCTGGGCCGGGCCAAGAGCGTGTTCACCATCCACAACATCGAGTATCAGGGCCGCTACGGCGACCAGGTGCTGGAGGATGTCATCGGTCTGGACAAGAGCTACTTCAATGAGGGTATGCTGGCCTACCACGACGACGTGAACCTGATGAAGGGTGCCATCATGGCCTCCAACTTTGTCACCACCGTCTCTCCCACCTACGCCAATGAGCTGAAGATCCCCTTCTATGCCCACGGCATGGACGGTGTCATCAACCAGCAGAGCGGCAAGGTCCAGGGTATCCTCAACGGCATCGACATGGATCTGTACAACCCTGCCACCAATCCCGGTCTGGCCTCCAACTTTACCGCGGATGATCCCGTAGAGGGCAAGCTGGCCTGCAAGCTGGCTTTGCAGCGTGCAGTGGGTCTGCAGGAGAACGCAGATGTGCCTATCATTGCCTGTATCTCCCGTCTGGTGGGCCACAAGGGCTTCTCCCTGGTCACCGACGTGCTCCACCAGATCATGGGCATGAACGTGCAGATGGTGGTGCTGGGCACCGGCGACTGGCAGTTTGAGGAGGCCTTCCGCAATGCCCAGCAGCAGTATCCCGGCCGTTTCTCCGCGCAGATCACCTATTCCGGACCTCTGTCCACCATGATCTACGCCGGCGCGGATCTGTTCCTCATGCCCTCGGTGAGCGAGCCCTGCGGCCTGAGCCAGATGATCGCCATGCGCTACGGCACTGTGCCCATCGTCCGGGAGACCGGCGGCCTGAAGGATACCGTGTTCCCCTATAACAAGTTCACCGGCGAGGGCCGCGGCTTTACCTTCACCGATATCAACGCCAATGACATGCTCTGGGTCATTCGCGAGGCCGTGGACCTCTATTACAACAATAAGGAAGCCTGGCGCGGCCTTCAAAAGGAAGGCATGACCGCCGACTTCAGCTGGGATCATTCGGCCCAGCAGTATCTGGATATCTATCAGCGCATCCAGGGCTGAACAAGCAGTTCGGTTAGCCGGGCGGACAGAAATGTCCGCCCGGTTTTTTTGCCTGCACACAGAAAAAAGCACCGGTTTTCCACCGAATTTTGCACAAGCAAAATCACCGTTTCCAAGGCGGCAAACCCTTCTCCCATAAGCATTTCCGCCAAACTTTTCGGAATCGCTGGCATTTTTAGGGAAGGAGCGCTCTGCGCATTTGACGTGGGTACGGGAGTATGGTAAAATATGTCCCGTGCCGCACCTGCGGCAGGAAAAATGCTATTAAGAATTTTGATACGGGAGGCAACATCATGGCTGAATATACTAAGGCCCAGCTTACCGAACTGATTATCGGGAAACTTCACCGCAATTTTGGACGGGACGTAGAAGACGCCACCCCTAACCATATGTTTAAGGCCTGTGCTCTGGTGCTGCGGGATATCATGTCCGGCCACCAGATGAATACCAGCAACCAGGTGTGGGAGGGCCAGGAGCGCCAGGTCCACTACCTGTCCCTGGAGTTCCTGATGGGCCGCTCTCTGGAGAAGAACGCCTACAACCTGGGCATTCTGGATACACTGAAGGAGGCCCTGGAGGGGCTTGGCTTCTCTGCCTCTGATCTGTTCGAGATCGAGCCCGATGCCGGTCTGGGCAACGGCGGCCTGGGCCGTCTGGCTGCCTGCTACCTGGACTCCATGACCACCCTGGAGATCCCCGCCACCGGCTATTCCATCTGCTATGAGCTGGGTATCTTCAAGCAGAAGATCGTGGACGGCAAGCAGGTGGAGCAGGCCGACAACTGGCTGGGCCTGGGCGACGCCTGGCTCATCCCCAAGATGGATGAGACCGAGGAGGTCCGGTTCGGCGGCAAGATCGTGGACCACTGGGATGACAAGGGCCATAACCACCCCGAGCATGTGGGCTACACCACCGTGCTGGCCATTCCCCGCGATATGGAGATCGCCGGCTACAAGACCAACCACACCAACGTGCTGCGCCTGTGGGACGCCAAGAGCCCGGTGCCCGTGGATATGTCCCTGTACTCCCGGGGCGAGTATCTGAAGGCGGTAGAGCAGCAGGCCATGGCCGAGGTTATTGCCAAGGTGCTGTATCCTGACGACAACCACTACGAGGGCAAGTCTCTGCGTCTGAAGCAGCAGTACTTCTTCGTTTCCGCCACCGTACAGTCCATCGTGCGCAAGCACCGCGCTCAGTACGGCACTCTGCGTAACTTCCATGAGAAGCACGTCATCCAGATCAACGACACCCATCCCACTCTGGTCATCCCCGAGCTCATGCGCATCCTGCTGGACGTGGAGGGCTACAGCTGGGACGAGGCCTGGAATATTGTCACTCACACCGTGGCCTACACCAACCACACCGTGCTGGCCGAGGCTCTGGAGCGCTGGCCTCAGGGGCTCATCGAGACCCTGCTGCCACGTATCTGGCAGATCCTCAAGGAGATCGCTGCCCGCTATCAGCGTCAGCTGGAGCAGCACTTCGGCGGCGACATGAACAAGGTCTCCAAGATGGCCATCATCTGGAACGGCGAGGTCCGCATGGCCAACCTGTGCATCTGCGCCTGCTATGCGGTCAACGGCGTGTCCGCGCTGCACTCTGAGATCCTGAAGAAGGACGTGTTCCACGACGCGTACACCATGCATCCCGAGCAGTTCAAGAACGTAACCAACGGCATCGACCACCGCCGCTGGCTGTCCCAGATCAACCCCAAGCTGGATGCTCTGGTGCGCGAGTGCACCGGCGGCGATGACTATCTCCTCCACCCCGATGCGATCCTGGGCTTGGAGAAGTACAAGAACGACAAGGCTGTTCTGGAGCGCCTGGAGGCCATCAAGAAGGAGAATAAGCGCCGCTTTGCCTCTTATCTGGCCCGGGAGAGCGGTGTCATGCTCAATACTGACGCCATCTTCGATGTTCAGGTCAAGCGTCTGCACGAGTATAAGCGTCAGCTGCTGAATGTGCTGCACATCGTACACCTCTATAATCAGCTGCGGGATAACCCCAACATGGAGTTTACTCCCCAGACCTTTCTGTTTGGCGCCAAGGCGGCTCCCGGCTACCATGTTGCCAAGCGGATCATCCAGCTCATCAACTCCCTGTCTGCTCAGATCAATGCCGATCCCATCTGCAAGGATAAGCTGCAGGTGGTCTTCCTGGAGAACTACCGCGTCTCCCTGGCTGAGAAGCTGATGCCCGCCAGCGAGCTGTCTGAGCAGATCTCTACCGCCGGCAAGGAGGCCAGCGGCACCGGCAACATGAAGTTCATGATGAACGGCGCGCTAACCATCGGTACCCTGGACGGTGCCAATGTAGAGATGCACCAGAAGCTGGGCGACGAGAACATCTTCCTGTTCGGTCTCACCGCCGACCAGGTGACCTCCATGAAGGCCAATGGCTATCATCCTCAGGACTACTACCACCAGAATGGCGACCTGAAGCGGGTCATCGACCAGATCTCCGCCGGTTTTGCCGACAAGGAGTCCTATGCCGATCTGATGGACCGTCTGCTGCGCAGTGCCGGAGGCAGCCCCGCCGACGACTATATGCTGCTGGCTGACTTTGACAGCTATCGTCAGGCCCACTGCCGCGCTCTGGAGACCTACGCTGACCAGCAGCGCTGGAATCAGATGTCCCTCATCAACATCGCGCGCTCCGGCATCTTTGCTGCCGACCGCTCTATCCGCGACTATGCCCGGGATATCTGGCACGTGCCCACCCGCGACTGATGCATTTCCCATCGATAAAAATAAGGTCCGCTTTTGCGGACCTTATTTTTTGTCTGCTCTTGCCAAAATGGGGGAAATGCACTACAATAAAGTAGAAAAGAAGCGGACTGCCAGCTAGAAATAGCTGTCAGAATAGAATCATTTGCAGGAGGAAAAGGTTATGGTTTCCATTGCTTCCGATCATGGCGGCTATCGCCTGAAAGAACATATCAAAGCGTATTTGACGGCCAAGGGCATCAGCGTGCTGGACTGCGGCTGTGACAGCCTGGACAGCTGTGACTATCCCATTTTCGGAAAGGCAGCGGCCCAGGCGGTGGCTGACGGCCGCTGCGAAAAGGGTATTGTGATTTGCACCACCGGCATCGGCATCTCCATCTGTGCCAATAAGGTCAAGGGAATCCGCTGCGGCTTGTGCAGCGATCCTTTATCGGCTGAATTAACGCGCAAGCATAACAATGCCAACATGCTGGCCATGGGTGCGGGAATCATTGGCCCCAATATGGCTGAGCGCATCGTGGATGTGTTCCTCTCCACTGAATTTGAGGGAGGCCGCCACGCTCGCCGTGTTGGCCTGATGATGGACATCGAAAAAGAGTAAAAGAAAAAATCCTGGCGACCTCGGTCGCCAGGATTTTTTTATGTTGGGGAAATTGCAATCGCTGGAGTGTTAGGACCAGTCGTAGGTGACGGTAAACTCCTTGGAGCCGCCGTCCTCAAAGGTGACGGTCACAGTGATCTCCATGCTGTCGCCGCTGGTGCAGCTGGCCAGAGTCTCAGACTTATCAAAGGTCAGCTCCAGGTTGGGGTCAGAGTAGGAGACAGTCGCTTCGGTGTCAGTGCCCACGGCGGACTCGGCATAGGTGCCGGTGCCGGTGGCCTTGACGGAGGAGATCTTAGAGGAGATATCCAGACCAGCGGGATCGATGGTCAGCTTCACGCCGGCAGCAGCCAGGCCGCTGGAGGAAGTGGCATCATCCACGGTCACGGTGTCGCTGAGGTAAACAGCGGTCAGGGTGATGTTGCCCTGCACGTTGGCAATCACGTCGCCGGCGGCGTACAGGTTGCCCTCGCCGTCAGACCAACCCAGGAACTGGTGGCTGCCGTAGGTGGGCTCAGTGCCGCTGATGGTAAAGTCCTTGCCCTGAACGGCAGTAGCCTCCTGGGGAGCGCCGGAACCGGAGCCGGCGGAGTAGGTCACCTTGTAGTTGGCGGGAGCCACGTTACCGGAAACCTCCTGGATAAACACGGCCTTCACAGCGCCGTCCTTCAAAATGACGGTGGCCAGGTCGTTGGCGTCGGTCTTGATGCCGTTGATGGTGCCCACGGTCAGGTCCTTGCCGTCGTACTTCACGACCAGAGCGTTATCCTGGAAGCTGTAGTAGGTGAAGCCCTGGTTCTCGTTACCAAAGCCAACCACGCCGTTCTCCGCGCGCTTGGTACCGTCGTTGACGGAAGCAATCTCGGTGGTGTACAGGTTGACCTTGGTGACCAGGCCATTGGCGTCCATAGAGTAGCTCTTCACGGAGAAGATGCCCTCAGCCTTCAAGGTGGAGGCAGCAGCGGAGCTCTTCTTCACGTCCAGAGTGGTGACCTTGCCGTCGACCACAGCGTCAAAGGTGTAGTACTCGCCGCGGTTGTCCTTGTTCTCGGCGGCGGAAGCGTCGCCCACCACGAAGGTAACCTGCTCAGCGGTGTTGCTCTCCAGCACGGCGGACTCAATGTAAACCACCTTGGCCATGTTGGAGGAACTCTTAAAGACGACAGTCTTGGTGGTGCTGTTGTCGTCGCTGATGTTGGGTACGTTCTGGATACCGGTGTAGATCACGTAGTCATCGCCGTCCTTGACCTGGAAGATGGTCTGGCTGTTGGCGTAGACAGTGGCGCCGTTGATAGTCATAGCGGCCTTACCGGTCTCGATGTTCAGGTTGTTGTCGGAAGAAGCGGCAGCGCTGCTCTTGTCAGCCAGAGTGTAGACGTTGTCGCTGTCCTTGGTGTAGGCAACAATGTGCTTGTCCAGAGAAGAAGCGGAAGACTCGGTCTCCACCTCGATCACCTTGCCGTCGGTGAGCAGCAGCTTGGCGTAGTGGGTGGTGGTACCGAACTTGGTGTCATCCTGATAGCCCACCACGAAGGCGTAGTCGCTGGAGGACTCAGCCTCGCCGATGGCAATCACGTAGCCCTGAGCGTCCAGATAGAACACTACGTCTTTATCCACGGAGCCAGTGGTGATGTAATCGCTGGTCTTAAACTGAGCAGAATACTTATAGGTCTGGCCATCCACCACAAAGCTCTCATTGGCGGTGACCTTGGTCACCTCGCCGGAGACCTTGCGGGCGGCAGTCATGGACTCGATCTCAGAGGTCTTCTTGCTGTAGGTAAAGAGGACCACATCGTCCACATCATAGCCGGTAGCCTCAAACTTCTTGCCGTCGGCCACAGGAGTCTGGGACAGGTCGGAGACGATCACATAGGGCTCCTCGTCCTCATCCACGTCGACCTGACCCATCACAGAGGAGATCTGGCCGGCGTAGGTGTTTACGATGGAGACGACCACGGAACCCTTCTCACTGGAGGAGACATACTCCTTGGTGACAAAGATCTCCATCACGGTGCCGTTGCCGGTACCCAGCAGAGCGTTGTCGTTGCTCTTGGACACATTGCTCTGGGAGAAGGTGCTGCCGGTGGTGCCGTCCAGGTTGATGGTCCAGGTGTACTTGTTGGAGTCAGCCAGGGTCTCACCCACGGTGTTGAACAGTTCCTTGCCGGTGACCTCGCCGCTCAGTACGTAGTCGGCCTCATCGGCGGCAACCACGACCTGCTCACCCTTGTAGTTCCAGGTGCGGGCGGGACGGGCAAAGGCATCGGAAGTGACGGCGGTGTCGATCTTCAGGCTGCCGTCGAAGAGCTTCTCGCCCAGCTGAACGGCATACTTGCCATCGTCCAGCACCTTGTCGGCCATAGCCTTGGCGTAGTCGGCGGAGCTGGTGATGTCCTTGTACTCCACATCGCCGGTAATGGTGATGTCGCCCACGATGATGGTAGAGCCGTTCTTGGTGGGCTGAACCATGGTGGCCTCCAGGGTGTTCAGAGCCAGCTGAGCCACATTGTTGCGGGACAGGGCGTCGTTGGCGCCAGTGTTGATGTCCTTAAAAAGGTCAATGGAAGAGGCCTGCTTAATGGTGGCGATCTGCCAGTCGCTGCCGAAGTCGGAGCTGTACTGGAAGTAGCCCAGAGCCTTCATCATCATCAGGCTGGCCTGCACGGCGGTAACGGGATCGTTGGAGCCGTAGGTGGTGGCGCTGGTACCGCTGGTCACGCCGGCGGCGTAGCAGGCGGCCACATAGGGACGGGCCCACTCAGGCACATCAGTGAAGGGGATGGAAGCGTTCTTGAAGTCCTCCACCTTCAGACCCAGCAGATTGGACATCACAACGGCCATCTCGGCGCGGGTGACCTGCTTGTCGGGGTTGAAGTTTCCATTCTGATCGCCGACCATCACGCCAACGGCCTGCATTACGGCAATGGCCTCCTGGTGGTGGTTGGATGATACGTCAGCATAGCTTGCGGCGCCGGCGCCCGCGACCATCATGCTGGAGAGCATAGTGGCGGAGAGAGCCAGGCTCAGAGTCCGCTTTAGGTTTCTCATTGAGAGTTCCTCCTTACAAAATTTGGTCAAAGAAAGTTGACTGCCAAGTACAGGAAAGCATAACGACCCTTGCTTTTTAAAATTAGTTGTATAATTTGATTTATATAATAAGAATTGAGCAGAAACAATAAAAAATAATTGAAGTGGTAGACTTTTGGTAGACGGAGTAAATGGAAGAACCAAGAAAATGACTGGAAACTGTTGCGGCCCAAGGGTTTCCAGATAACCTGTGGTAGACATTTGGTAGACTTGGGGTAGACCAAGGCATAAAAAATCCCGCCTGCAAAAGAGCATGGCGGGACGTAATTACCAGTATTTGTATAAGATTATGCACTTGCAGGCGGATTTCCACCATAGGTGAACGCTACTTTTTAAGGAGGAATACTTATGGCGAGCAATTATACAGAACACTATGGACTGTGCCAGTGGGAAACCACAGATCAGGTACTGAGGGAGGAATTTAATCAGGATAACGAGAAGGTAGATACGGTACTGAACACACTCTACGAAAAAAATGCGGTGCTGGAAGAGTATATTCAGAAATGTGGAAATTGCCAAATCTATACCACATCCTATGCAGGGACTGGTGGCAGCGGGGAAGGGAGCCCTAATTCCTTAACCTTTCCCGAAGTACCTTTATTAGTTCTAATTTCGGGTGGACAAGAAAATTCCTGGGGTGTTATGGCTAAGAAAAATGCATTTATCATTTCAGGCGGACACTTTACAACTTTTATGGTAAACAATGTTATGACTTGGCCTACTACATGGTCTCCAGATCAAAAAACGCTTTCTTGGTACTGTGTAAACTCTGATTCCAACGGACAGTTTAATGCAGCAGGAGTCTCTTATTCTGTGGTTGCACTGCTTACGGCAAAATAAAAGAATCCCGGGATTACTCCCGGGATTCTTTGCTACTTAATATCTACAAACAGATATTAAATAATTTAGATAATAAAGGTAGACTCAGCAGAAGCAACCTCAACACCGTTGTTGTAGATAGTCACAACCACACGGTAGTTACCACTGAAGGGCACTGCACCAGTAGCAGTCAGCTGATAACCAGTATTGGCCACCCAGTTGCCACTAGCCTGAGCAACGGAGGAACCAACCTTCACGTCACCCTGGTACACTTCCATGTCCCAAGTCACACCAGTACCAACGGCAGTGATGTTCTCCTTGGAAGCAACAGTAGCGGTGAAGGCAGTGCCATTGTGAGACAGGTTCAGAATGGTAGCACCAGCAGTGTAGTTGGGACGATCACCGCTAGTAATGTTGTGGTTGTCATAGAAGAACACCCACTGAGCAACACCGTCAGCGTCCAGAACGGCAACAACGTAACCGTCAAAGTTCAGACCATTGGCAGCATTGTTATCGGCATCGGCCAGAGCGCTGTAAGCTTCCTGAACAGAGGCATATTCAACCTCATTGCGATCACCATTGACAGACTGGCTGACAACAGCCTTAGCGTCGCTGGCGAAGAACAGACCGGTCTTATCCCACTGGCCATTCAGGTGCAGAGTGCGGCCCTGCAGATACAGAGGAGTGCTATTGGCATTGACGTGATACACATCGAAGCCGGTCACAGCAGTGCCGAGGTTCATGTCAGCATTGTCATAGACCTCGTTGTCAGTAACATGTGCATACTTGCCGTCCGCGTTGTTAGTGTCATCAAGACGGTTGATCTTGGTAACGTAACCATCAGCATCCAGAACCAGCTCTTCGACCTCGCGGGTGTACAGGTTGTTGATGGTATTGGCATACTTGCTCTTGATGGTCATCTCCTGAACCTCGCCGTTAAGAACAGCATCGAAGGTCCAGTAGTAGTTGCCATCGTCATCCTTGCCCTCGCTGTGAGCGCCAGAGAGGATGTAGGCATAGTTGTCCACAGCACCTTCGGCCTCGCCAACAACAATAGCGGCAATGATGTAGTTATCCTTATCGTACACGGTGTAGACGTAATCGTCAGAGTCGTCATCGACCAGCAGACGGACGCTATCCACGCCAGTGTACACACCAGTAACCTCGTCCATCACGTTACCCCAGCCAACACGGGTACCCTGCTCCACGGTGATATAGATAGAAGCATCGTTGCCGAAGGAGCGCTGCTCATAGGCACTGATGACGCCATTAGCAAGGCCAATGTTATGATTCAGAGACAGACGGTCGGTCTGGATAGTCTTGCTGCGAGTATCGCTATTGATGGTATAGCGAGTAGCAGGCTTCAGGGTATAAACACCGTTATCTTCGGTGTAAGTGAACCAGCGGTTGCAGCCAGTGGAGGTATTCCACACGCTGTAGTTATTCACTTCGCTGACCTTATCACCATCAGTGTCGATGTTCTTATTGGTATCCTTAGTATTGACCTTGATCTGCTTCATGGTGCCGTCGGTGAAGATAGCCAGAGCATCAGCGTTCAGCAGACCCATAGCACTATTGTTTACATCATAGGCAGCAATAAAGACATACTGATCCTCGCCGGAGTACAGCTCAGCACCAATGAAGTAACCGTACTGGTCCAGGTAGACATTGTAGGTCTTCTTGGTCAGCAGGTTGCCGTCATAGTCACCCAGAGTGGCCTCATCATACCAAGCATTGATATTGTTATTATACTCGGTACCATCGATGGTCATAGCAGTAACACGATCAGTGTCATTCTGGTTGTGGTTATCATCATTGCTGCTCTTGCTGAATTTGCTGACGGTAACATCGGTCATAGTTTCCACGTCAGAAATAGCAACCACACTCTTGGTGTTAGCAGCAGCAGTATCTGCAACCCAGTTGACCAGAATGAAGTCGTCCTTCTTCAGATCAGCAATGGCAGGAACATCATCCACATCCACGATCTTAGTGGCGGTGGCGTTGTTGTCATCGTAGTACACCTTCAGAGTTACAGACTCACTCTTAGCGTTGTAATCACTGGTAGCCTGAGCAAGGTAGGTATTCACGGAAACAATGGTGATGTCCTCGTTGTCATTGTCTACAAATACCTGGGTCAATACACCGTTGCCGGTGGCACCGACTGTACTAGTATTGTTGCGATACAGATCGTTCTTAACGATGCTGGCGCTCTCAGTACCGTCAACGTAGTAAGCCAGTTCATACTCTTTGATGGTGTTGGCAGTCAGCAGGTTGTAGAGCTCCTTACCAGTAACACCAGCAGTGTACTCCTTGACCATCAGAGACCAATCAACATAGGTGCCGATCTCCTCACCCTTGTAGCTCCAAGTGAAGGAGGGACGATCGAAATCGTCGGCGTCGGCAGCCTTGCGCAGCTGGCCGTTGTACAGCTCCTCGCCCAGCTGGATGTAGTACTGGCCCTGCTCAGAGATGTCGGTCTTACCATTTACCAAAGTGTTGTACTTGGCAGCGGTGCCGGTCTTCTGAGTATACTCAGCCTTGTAACCAACGGTCACGTCGCCGATCTGGATGCCCTTGTCGCCGGTGAAGTACACCATATCGGACTGCAGGCCGTTCAGCACCAGCTGAGCCACCTGGCCACGGGTCAGAGCAGACTCGGCGTTGGAGTCGATCTTATCAAACAGGTTGATGTAGGAAGCCTGGCGGATGGTAGCAACCTGCCAGTCAGTGCCGAAGTCCTCGGCGTTCTGGAAGTAGCCCAGAGCCTTCATGATCATCAGGCTGGCCTGAGCGGCGGTGACCTTCATCTCACCGCCGAACTGGTTGTTACCGATACCGGCAATCACGCCCTCGGCGGCACAAGCGGCCACGTAGGGAGCGGCCCACTCGGGCACGTCAGTAAAGGGGTTGGTACCACGATAGTAATCGTAGTCCAGGTTCAGCAGGTGGGCCATGATGACGGCCATCTCGTTACGGGTGATGCTTCCATCAGGGTTGAAGTTCCCGTTCTGATCGCCAGTCATGATACCTACAGTCTGCAGGACCTCGATGGCTTCCTGGTTCACGTTGGAATCATCGACGTCCTTGTAGCCCGCAGCGCTACCGCCCATGACCAGCATACCAAGAACCATGGTAGAGGACAGGAGCAGGCTGAGAGCACGCTTCAGGTTTCTCATTGGAAATTCCTCCTTTTTTATTCAGGAAGGAGTGTTTTCTCCTAAATATTGGCCGAAAAGTGAACTTTTTTGCCAAAATTGCAAAGCATAACGACCCTTACACACTTAAAATGGTTTCATATTCCGGCGAAAAATCCAATAAAGAAATAAAATTGGATTAAAAAAGTTGATATGGTAGACATTTGGTAGACACAAGAAGAAAGAGAAAAAAAGAACTGCTTTGAAACCCTTGTGTCGCAAGGGTTTCAAAGCAGTTCTTGGTAGACCTTTGGTAGACGATTGGTAGACGGTGTTGGAAAACTTTAGGTTTTTTCAAAGCGATATCCTACACCGCGCAGAGTAACAATGCGGTCGCTGTACGGAGAAATTGCGTGACGTACCTGCTTGATATGCGTATCCAATGTGCGGGTATCCTCAGGCAATTCGCCGCCCCAGACTGTATCCAGCAATTTTTTTCGCGAAAATACCACATCTGGGTGGCTGGCCAGCAGGGTCAGAAGATCAAATTCTTTTGGAGTCAGGCTGACCAGCGTGCCATCTACAAGGACACGGCGGGCGGTCAGGTCGATATAAATTCCGTCTCGTTCAATGGATTGGGGCTCTAGGGAATCCAAGGACTTGCCCCGCTTTAAGATAGCAGAAATGCGCAGCATCAATTCTCTGGGGGAAAAGGGTTTCGTCATATAATCATCGGCGCCCAGTTCCAAGCCGTGAATACGGTCTTGTTCGCTGGTGCGCTCGGTAAGCATTAAAATAGGGACCTGAGAAAAGCTGCGAATCGTTTGACATACCGAAAATCCATCCATTTCCGGTAAAAGAATAGCCAAAATAATAATATCAAACGCATTTTGGCGGCACATGGAAACCGCGGTGTAGCCATCACCGGCCTCCGCGACCTCGTATCCCTCCAGGCGTGCGTGGCGGCCGATTTGGCCGCGGCCAGCCATATCACTGTCTACAATCAGGATACGTTTCATGGGGGACCTCCTCTCTCTCCTGGGGAAAGGCGGGCGGCAGTGTTTTGGGGCAGTACAAGCAGACACCCCGAACCCGCCTGTTAGCGCGGGGGAAGAAAAATCCGATAAACGATGGGAAACCGGACCTGTCAGGACCAGGATTCCCAGATTTGCGGGCAGTAGCCCACAGTGGCCTGTTTTCCGTTGCGGACAATGGGGAGATTAAGCAGCGTGGGATCTTCGTAAAGCTTATCCAGCTTGGCCTGATCCGAAACCAGGTATTCCAGCAGGGTATAATCTGGATGTTTGGGATCTATCATTGCCTCCAGTCCCACCGCTTGCCGTACGCTGGACAATTCTCCGCGGCTCATACCGTACTTCCGCACATCGATGGCCTGAAACTTAATGCGCCGTTCTTTAAACCAGCGCTCCGCCTTTTTGGTATCGAAGCTTTTGGAAGCGCCGAAGATCTGAATATTCATTCATCAACCTCCCATACGGGCAAAAACGGCAAAGTTCGGGAAGATACCGCCACAGCGGTTATTGAAGATGGAGCAGTAAAAGAATAACCGATTTGACGGAGCAAAATGCGGAATTTTTCGCATAATATGCGCCATAAGCATATTTTTTGCCCATACTGTCCAAAGATGGCGAAGTGCGGCGGAGCTAGCTCAAACCGATCTATGGGAGTCCCTCCTTCCGACTGTATATTTTGTAGGAAAAGTATACCATATTTCCAGGGAGGGGACAAGAGGTGGACCAAAATTAACCGGAGAAATGGCCCGATCATGGTCACAATCACAAAGTTTTTGGCAGATCCGCCCTGGGTGGTATACATTTTGGGAGAGTTGTGCTATACTAAAACAACCATTGCAGCGCAGTTCGCAGAAAAAACGGGCGAATGCTGCAGACAGTGTGCCGGAGTTGCGGACAAAAGCGGCTCTGGGTTTGATTGGTGACGCGCTGGCGGTGACAGGACGAAAGGCGCGTACAAAAAGAAAACAGGACGTAAAAGGCGAAAGAATCTCTCACCTCCCGCGGCGAAGCAGGGCCGGGGCAGAGGGACCTTCCGTCTGTTTTCCGTGCGCGGGCACGGTCTTTCGCCATGCGTCCAGAGATACAAAAAGTATTAAAGTTCACTTATATTACAGTAAAGGAGTTATTATGGCTGAAAAACTGAAAATTATTTCTCTGGGCGGTCTCAATGAGATCGGTAAGAACCTGACTGTTTACGAGTATGGCAACGACATTATTGTCGTGGACTGCGGCATGGGCTTCCCGGACGATGACATGTATGGTATCGACGTGGTTATTCCCGATGTCAGCTACCTTATTAAAAATCAGAGCAAGATCCGGGGTATCTTTATCACCCATGGACACGAGGACCACATCGGTGCTCTGCCCTATGTCCTGCGCTCGGTGAATGCCCCCATCTATGCCACCCGCATGAGCGCGGGCCTCATTAAATTAAAGCTAGAGGAGCACCGTCTGCTCTCCAAGACCAAGCTTATTACCTGCGAGGCGGGCAACGTCATCCAGGCGGGCAAATTCTCTGTGGAGTTCATCCACGTCAACCACTCCATTGCCGATGCAGTGGCCTTTGCTATCCGCTGCCCTCTGGGTGTCTGCGTGCATACCGGCGACTTCAAGATCGACGCTACCCCCATCCAGGGCGGCATGATCGACCTGGCCCGTCTGGGCCAGCTGGGCAACGAGGGTGTGCTGGCGCTGTTGGCCGACTCCACCAATGTGGAGCGCCCCGGCTTTACCCGTACCGAGCGCAGTGTAGGCGCCTCCTTTGACGCCCTGTTCCGTGGCTGTGAGGAGCGCATTATCGTCACCACCTTTGCCTCCAACGTGGACCGCATCCAGCAGATCATCGATGTAGCCTCCCGCTATGGCCGGAAGGTAGCGGTCACTGGCCGTTCTATGGAGAATATTATGAAGGTCTCCACGGAACTGGGCTATATGAATATTCCCGACGGAGTCCTGATGGATCTCAACCACATTAAATCTCTGCCGAAGAACAAGGTGTGTATCATTACCACCGGTAGCCAGGGAGAGACCATGTCGGCCCTGAGTCGCATGGCCTTCTCCACCCACCGCCAGGTAGATATCCAGCCCGGCGACCGGATCATTATCTCTGCCTCTGCCATTCCGGGCAATGAGAACTCCATTGGCAACGTCATTAACGAGCTCTACCGCAAGGGCGCGGAGGTCCTCAATGAGCGGGAGCGCGCCCTGCACGTCTCCGGCCACGCCTGCCAGGAGGAGCTGAAGATCATTCACGCTCTGGTCAAGCCCAAGTACTTTATTCCCGTCCACGGCGAGCAGCGTATGCTGCAGATCCACGCCAAGCTGGCCTGTGAAGTGGGCATGGATCCCCGCAACGTGATCATCAGCGACATTGGCCGGGCTATTGAGTTTACTGCCAAGGGCTGCAAGCTGGCTGGTACCGTTACCGCGGGCAAGGTGTTCGTAGATGGTTCCGGCGTAGGCGATGTGGGCAGCGTGGTTCTGCGTGACCGCCGTCATCTGGCCGAGGACGGTATGGTAGTGGTAGTGGCCGCCATGTCCGGGGAGGACGGCGCTCTGGTATCCGGTCCGGATATCATCACCCGTGGCTTTGTATATGTAAAGGAGTCCGAGGGACTGATGGAGGAGCTGCGCCAGGTGGCGTTGGACTCCATTCTCAGCGTAGATATCCGCTACGCCACCGACTGGTCGGCCATCAAGCAGACCATCAAGGGCGACCTGTCCAACTACCTTTATAAAAAGACAAAGCGTTCTCCCATGATCCTGCCTGTGATCATGGAAGTCTAACCTACTTTTTTCGAGAAAAAAGTAGGCAAAAAAGCTTCCTGCGAAACTTCGTTTCGCCTCGGAAAGCCCTCCTGCAAGGAGTTCCTCCGCCCGAAAGCGGAGGAATAAAATGAAATTCCGTCATTTCCGGCGACATGTGCGTCGGAAATGACACATCTCATGAAAGGTGGGCCGACTTTTCCGTAAGGAATCGAGGCTCACCTTTCATGTATCCCCTCTCGAAAAAGTGGCGCAGCCATTTTTTCGAAAAAAAGCCCCTGGGTGTACGCGTACGAGCAACACCCAGGGGCTTTTTGCCATATTTGAAGGGGTATGTCCACCAAAACTTCTACCAATTTGGGCCGATTTTACCCCTCCGCAAAAAAAGCAGGTATAAAACCGGAAAAGCTGGGCACTGTGCCCAAAAGGAAAAATCCTCCAAGAACATTTTCGGGGAAAAAGCCCATGGAAATCCTCAAAAGGCCGTATTATAACAATTCTGACGCAATGTTACGGTTGTGTTACACTTGATCAAAACCCGTTGACGAACCGGGTTCGATGGAGTATGATACGTGTACAGGCAAGGGGAGTTATGCTTTGCGATTTTGGCAAAAAAGTTCGCTTTTTTCCCAAATCCTAAAAGAAAACGCTCCTTCCTGAATAAAAAAGGAGGAATTCCAATGAGAAACCTGAAGCGTGCTCTCAGCCTGCTCCTGTCCTCTACCATGGTTCTTGGTATGCTGGTCATGGGTTCCAGCGCTGCGAGCTACAAGGATGTGACTTCCGAGTATAACAAGGAAGCCATCGACGTCATGGAGGCTGTCTCTGTCATGGTGGGCGACGAGAACGGGAACTTCAATCCCGATCAGAAGGTGACCCGCGCTCAGATGGCGGTCGTCATGGCCAACCTGCTGGACCTGAAGGTGGACGACTTCAAGAACGCCGTTCTGCCCTTCACCGACGTGCCCGAGTGGGCCCGCCCCTTTGTGGCCGCCTGCTATGCTGACGGCATCACCGCCGGCACCAGCGCCACCACCTACGGCAGCAACGATACCGTCACCGCTGCTCAGGCTGGCCTGATGATGCTGAAGGCTCTGGGCTATTTCCAGAACCAGGGTGACTTCGGCGGCGACTGGCAGCTGGCCGCTGTCAAGCAGGCTTCCAAGATCGACCTGTATGACGGCATCAACGCCGGCGCTACCACTGCCCTGACCCGTAACGAGGTTGCTCAGCTGGGTCTGAACACCCTGGAGGCTACCATGGTCGAGCCTGACGGCACCAGCGGCAGCATTGACCTGGGCGATATTGTCATCGACCTGGGCGGCACCAAGTATGCTGAGGTTGTCAGCAGTTCTTCTTATGCTCAGGCCTTTGCCGACAAGAATGATGACAAGGACGGCAGCAAGTACACCGTTCAGCTGGGCGAGAAGCTGTATGACGGCGACCTGAAGAAGGGCGACAGCGCCCCCGATGCCTTCGGCCGTACTTCCAACCAGTGGAAGTACAAGACCTCTGAGGTTGGCACCTATGCCAAGGAGGCCGACGCCACCTACACCTCCGAGGTCAAGAGCGAGGATCTGTACAAGGATCTGGGTCTGAACGAGAAGACTACCGCTACCGTTTATACCGATGGCTCTAACAACAACTCTGAATTCACCATCGAGAAGAACAACAACGACTCTCTGGGCGGCAACGGTGTTCTGATTGAGGCTTATAAGAGTGTCAAGAATGGTAAGGATGCCGTCACCTTGACCGTAATCAATACCTACCTGGCTCAGGTGGACGGCGATTACGATAAGGACGACGAGGAGCTGGAGCTGGCTCATGTTGACGGCACCAAGGATCCCCAGGTGACCAACTACACTCTGTCCAGCGATGACTTCTCTGGCCTGGATGCTTTTGAGGATGAGGACTATGTCCTGCTGACCGTAGCCGATAAGGAGATCAAGAGCATCGAGAAGGCTGAGGTCCTGAACGCCACCGTCACCTCCTACACCAAGGATAAGAGCGTGACCGCCGACGGCACCAAGTATGAGTACAGCGAGAGCTATGATGCCTCCAACCTGACCTACAATCTGAAGGACGAGTACACTCTGGTCCTGGACAAGAGCGGTTATGTCCTGTACACCGACGGCGTTGAGGCCAGCGGCAACTATGTGTATATCACTGAGTTTGGTAATGAGGGTGCGGTCAATTCTACTCTGGTTGCCAATGCTTACTTTGCCAACGGTACTACCGAGGTCATTAAGGTTCACGGCGATAGCAAGCTGAATGACAAGTCCTCTGCCGGCTGGTACACCTATACTACCAAGAGCGACAAGTACGTTCTGAAGGTTGTTTCCGACGCTAAGTACAGCGACAAGATCGCTGCCGGCACTCAGATCACTGAAAACGGCAAGGTTACCATCGGTGGCATCAGCGATCTGAAGGCCAAGGCCAACTCCAAGACTGTCTTCCTCATCGATGATGGTGATAAGGTGACCCTGTACACCGGCATCAAGAATGTGCCTGACATCAAGGTCAAGGACAGCAAGAAGGCCGCTGCTTCTGCTGTGGTGGAGAACGGCTATGTGACCTACCTGTATGTGGATGCTGAGAACTGCTCCATCAAGGGTGCCTCCAGCAGCAGCTCTGATCGTGTCTACATCCTGGATACCAGCTGTGACGAGAGCATCAACGAGAACGATGACACCTACTACACCTATGATGCTATTGTCAACGGCAAGGAGACCACCATCAACACCACCGACAATAGCTATAAGGCCGGCCTGTACACCAACGTCAGCTATGATGCCAACGACTATGTTGACAGCATGGATATCGTTGACAGCAACGACAACGACGATTACAACATGTACAATGCCTTTGGCAACGGTGTGATGGTCCTGTATCAGGACGGCGTGCTGACCTTCGGTGGACAGTATGCTAAGAACCCTGTCAACCTGGTTCTGGCCGACAGCTACAAGATTTTTGTGGTTAGGACTGACGGTGATGTAACTACCGTCACTGCCAGCAAGCTGGCTAAGGATTATGAGGCTGCTATGAGCTTCAAGGGCACCGTCTACACCACTCTGGATAAGGACGGCTATGTCGCCGAGGTCTACTGCCAGCTGGCTCAGTAATTCCAATTAAATCGTCTGATATGAAGTTCCGTATCAGATAAAAACGGCGTCCCGGATTGATTCCGGGACGCCGCTTTTTTACAGTAATGCCATGTAGTGGTACACAACACCAGAAGAATTGGCATTGATATCCTCTGAATCGTCCTCATAAACACAAAATCCCTTGGGTTTGATCTCTACAATCATGTGGGACCCGGTTTTGACCGGATGGTCAGGCAGGGCTAGGCCGCCGAAATAGTAGGTCTGATATTGCTGGGAGAGATATCCGTTTGATTGCAGAGCAAAAACAGCAGATGGTTTTTTCCCTAAGGAGATAATCTGACTTGGTTCGCCATTTCCTGTGTAGGTTCCCACAATCCAATGAGGCTGAGCTTCCAAAGTCTCCACTCGTCCACTGAGATCTTCTACATTGGACAACTCAGCTTTTCCTGCCAATGCTTCGTCTACCTTTTGATTATCCTGATTAAATTCCGCCCTCAGTACCTGATCTGTGGCCTCCCACTGGCACAGACCGTAGTGTTCTGTATAATTGCTCGCCATAGATATTCCTCCTTCAAAAGTAGCGTTCACCTATGGCGAGAATCAGTCTGCAAGTGCATAATATTATACAAATACTGGTAATTGCGCCCTGTCATGCCCATTGTTGAGTGCAAATAAACGACAACAGGCCCCGGTCATTGACCGGGGCCTGTTATCTGTGTGTGTTGTAAAGGAGAGGGAGAAATGGGAGATATTATTATGATTACTTGGTACGCTTATAGAATAACCGATAATTAAGGCAAAACCATGACGGGGATGTGAACTTTCTGTAAACACTCCGGATAGATTACAATCTTTTTTTGCGCAAAAGTTCTCATAGAAGGAAAAGTGCGGCCATCTTAAAACAAAATTAATATTTTCTTAACGGCTTGTCCATATTTCGGACGAAGAAGAAAAAGCTGTCGGAGCGCGCTTGACGCACTCCCTGCATGCGTGCGATAATATAATGATATTTTACATTGACGGGCCTGGGCCCGCCCTGAATAGGGGGAACCTTTTTTGATTCAGTATTTGATTCGGCGTTGGTTAGACGGCCGGGATCCTAAGTCACCTGAGGTACGTCAGATGTGCGGCACCCGGGCCGGCGGAGTGGGTATCGTGCTCAATACGCTGTTGTGTCTGGGGAAGCTGCTGGCCGGTGTGATCACTGGCTCCATTGCAATCGTAGGTGACGCACTAAATAACCTGTCTGATGCTGCCTCGTCTGTGATTACCCTTATAGGGTTCCGTTTGGCCGGGCAGGAGGCGGATGAGGAGCATCCCTTTGGTCATGGCCGCATGGAATATCTGGCCGGCCTGGTGGTATCTATGGCAATTCTGCTCATGGGATTTGAACTGGGAAAATCCTCGGTAGAGAAGCTGCTCCATCCGGAAGAACTGGACTTCTCCTGGCTGGCTGTGGTCATTCTGGCCGTGTCTGTGGCAGTCAAGGTATGGATGTACTTCTTTAATC
>UMKB01040335.1_pt1 | contig 26557 bp, 27 predicted proteins | sample 1966171 | NCBI WGS metagenome assembly UMKB01 (sample SAMEA4836164, study PRJEB28245) | human gut metagenome | biome: gut microbiome; material: fecal sample | place: Denmark | collected 2008 | reverse complement strand
CCCCGCCATGAGCGCGCCCGCGCCGCCCAGAGCGGCCAGATATACCGCTCCGTTGCGTACCACTGCGTCCTTAACTGCCTTGTTGCGCTTGCCCTTGCCAATCATGATGGACTGGCCCAGATCCAGAAGCCGGGGGGAGTAGGCGTCCATCCGCCCGCTGGTGGTGGGACCGGCAGAGCCGATGACCTGCCCGGGCTTCTCCGGGGTGGGACCTACATAGTAGATGGCGCTGCCCTCCAGAGGAAAGGGCAAAGGCTCCCCGGCGTCCAGCCGCTCCATGAGCCGCTTGTGAGCGGCGTCCCGGGCGGTATACACCACCCCGGAGAGCAGAACCGTATCTCCGGCCCGCAGGGGAGCCAGATCCTCCCGGGTGACGGGAGTGGTCAGTTTATATTGCATGACATGGACCTCCTTTACAGCTCTTCCGTGGCCCGGCGGGTCACATGGCAGCTCACATTGACGGCCACCGGCAGTCCGGCCACATGGGTGGGGGCAGTCTCAATGGACAGCCCCAGGCAGGTGGTCTGCCCGCCGAAGCCCTGAGGACCGACGCCCAGAGCGTTGACGGCCTCCAGCAGCTCGTTCTCCAGCTGGGCATAGTAGGGGTCGGGATTGGGCTGGTCGATGGGACGCAGCAGGGCGTGCTTGGCCAAATAGGCCACCTTGTCAAAGCTGCCGCCGATGCCGATGCCCAGCACGATGGGGGGGCAGGGGTTGGAGCCGGCCAGCCGTACGGTCTCGATGACAAAGTTCTTTACGCCCTCCACGCCGTCGGCGGGCTTGAGCATCCCGAGACGGCTCATATTCTCGCTGCCGAAGCCCTTGGGAGCCACAGTGAGAGTACACCGGTCTCCAGGGACCAGGCGCACGGTGATGGCGGCGGGGGTGTTGTCCTCGGTGTTTACCCGGCGCAGGGGATCGCCCACAATGGACTTGCGGAGATACCCTTCGCCGTAGCCCTGGCGCACGCCCTCGTGAATGGCGGCCTCAAAGTCGCCCTCAATGTGCACATCCTGGCCCAGTTCCACAAATACGCAGGCCATGCCGGTGTCCTGGCAGACGGGCATGTGGGTCTCCTCGGCCAGCTTCATGTTGTCCCACAGCAGGCCCAGGGTCTCCTTGGCCAGAGGCCAGGGCTCCGCCTTGCGCTGCCGGTCCAGAGCGGCAACGATGTCGGCGGGCAGGTAGGTGTTGGCCTGGATGCACAGGCGAGCCACCGCTTCCGTGATGGCGGCGGCTTGGATGGTACGCATACACATTCCCTCTTTCTTCGCATTTTCTCCATTGTATCAAAATGGGACTGGCATTTCCAGAGGAGGGCAAAAAAATCCCGCCGGGAGTTCCGGCGGGATTTTCGATCATTGTGGGAAGGGAGCGGAGTAGTCAAAGGTTCCGTAGGCGGAGCGGATGGGGCCGTAAGCGCCCAAAGAGCCCAAACCTCCCAGGTCGTCGATGGAGCGGAAGGGGTAGTGGAGTAAAGAGGTCTGGCGGCGGAGAAAGAGATGGGTGAAGTCGTAGTAAGGATAGTCGTTTCCTCGCTCTAAGTGTTCGCTGGCATCTGCGGTATAGGCCAGATAGCCGCCTAGCGTGGTAGCCTTTTGGGGGATGGAGAAGGAGAAGTAAGGGGAGTAGTGGAGGTGTCCCAGCCGCTCCAGCTCTTCCTCATACCACCACTGCTGCGCCTCGTTGAGTTCCTCTGCGGTCTGTCCGCCGGCCAGCTGTACCTGGGGATGGGAGAGGTAGGCAGTCTCCCCTTCCTGCCAGAACAGGGCGGCGGTGTAGTCGTCGTGAGCATCGTTGCCCGACACATCCAGGGAGAACTGTTCCTGGAGCCGCAGGGAGGGCAGGGTGTTGTACCGGAAGAAGGAGTACCAACGCACCTGCCCCTGGGGGAGAAAGACCAGCCACACGGAGAAGCGGGCCTGGGTGTCCTCCAGCTGGACAAGGATGTTGTGCCCTTCTGTCTGGGGTCCTTCCTCGTTCGTGAGGTTTACGTTTTCCCAGCTCCCGGTCTGAACGGCGTAGGCGTCCTTGCAGCGGGTAAGCTCTGCCTCGTCCAGGGTGTCGGCCAGCTCCTGGGGCAGGCCCAGCTCGACCAGATGGTCCCGCACCGCAGTCTGTTCCCCGGCCAGGGAGGCGGTGACTTCCCGGGCCTCTCCAGTGGGCAGACGGCTGCTCAGCCATAGGGCGGGGAGGCTGGCCAGCAGCACCAGAAGAAAAACGCCCAGCACGAAGCGCTTGCCCGGCACCCGCACCGGCGCGGGTACGATGTCATAGCCCTGGCCGACCAGGGACTCACTTTGGCGGAAGATGCAGACCAGCAGATAGATCTGAAGGACGATGGCAGCAATGGGGCGGCCATAGTAGAGCCAGTCGTTGGTAATGGAGTCGCCGAACAGGCCGGATTCGGTGGCTGGCTCCAGGGTGGACCACAGGGCAATGGCCAGAGACAGAAGGTAGACGACCAGTCCCCGGCCCAGCCAGTCCTTAGGCTTTTCTCCCGTGATCGAGACGAAGCGGCGGCGGATACCGGCACGCAGGGCGAAGAGAATCACCGCGTTGGCAACCACCATCAGGGCTGTCAGGGAGTTGTTGAGGACTGTATTTTGCGTGACTTGTGCCATGATTGGGGTGGCTGTCAGAATGTCATAGGCTATGTGGATAACCAGCAGAAAGGCGGACAGGCCCCAGCACAGAGTAAACCAAGGGTCGCTTTTCCGCAGGGAACGGTAGCCCAGATAGAGGAGGGTGGCTCCCAGCAGGGGCAGCAGGTACTGGAGGGAGAAGAATTCAAAGCGAAAGGTGACCAGCACCATGCCCCAGATGATCTTACGGATGGAGGCCTGCCAGGGGGTGTAATCGTGCACCTCCGGAGCAGGGGGAGGGAGCTGGGACATCTCGTCCATCAGCTGAAGGTCAAATTCATCCGGCTTCATGTGGCGTCACCTCCTAACAGCGTTTGCAGGCGTTTGCGGATACGGTAGAGCTTCCCCTCCACGGCTCGCTCCGTGGTGCCCAGCTCGGCGGCAATGCGGGCGGTGGACTGGAGGTAGTAATATTTGCGGTAGAAGAGGGCGCGGTCCCGGGAGGACAGCTTGTCCAGTGCCTCCTGTAAATGCTGGACCCGCTCCTTTTGAAGCACCTTCTCCTCCGGTCCAGGTGTGGGATCGGGACGGCGGGGATCCAATTCTTCCGGGAATCCGCGGCGGTGCTGGGAGCGGAGGTGGTCGTAGGCGGTATTGCGGCACAGGGCGGTGAGCCAGGTGGTGGGGCTGGCCTTCTCCCGGTCATACTGGTGACGGCCCTCCCACAGCTTGGCGCGGACCTGGGCCAGGCAGTCCTCCTGGTCCTGGGGATCGGAGAGCATGCCGCTGATGATGTAGCGCAGCATGCCGTCGTAGTGGGCCAGCAGATGCTCCAGGGCCTCGTGGTCGTCCTGGCCCAGACGCTCCATCCATGCCCATAGGTCCATGTCCTCACCTCCTGGTTGTTGTTTCTATTGGTATATACGCGGATTGACGGGGAATCCCACGAAAAAATTTACCCCGGGCCGATGATCTCAGCTCGGGGCAAAGGAAATTAAAAGGGGAGAAGCGGTCCGGCGGCGGTAAACACCGCACCAAAGACCAGAGCGGGCAGCATATTGGCCACCTTGAACTTGGTGCCGAAGCACAGGTTGACGCCCACACAGAAGATGAGCATGCTGCCCAGGAAGGACAGATTGTCGATAACGGGCTGGCTGAACACGGGGGAGAGGAGCCCGGCGCACAGAGTGACCGTTCCCTGGAGCACTCCCACCGGCAGAGCGGAGAAGATGGCCCCCTTGCCGTAGGTAGAGGCAAAAATCATCACAATGAGAAAGTCCAGAATGGACTTGGTGTACAGGGTGGAGGGGTCGCCGGACAGGCCGTCCTGGATAGAGCCCACAATGGCCATGGCACCGATGCATACCACCAGAGAGGCGGTAACAAAACCCTGGACAAACTGGTTGTCGCCTCCCTTGCGGTCGGCCCGGGCTTTCAGCCACACGCCCAGCCGCTCCATCTTGCCGTCAAAATCACAAAATTCGCCGACCAAAGTACCCAGTGCCAGAGAGAGGATCATAAACAGAGTGTCCCGGGTGCTGACGGTGGACAGTCCCCCGTCGGAAATTACCAGCATCCCGCACAGGGCTCCGCCTGCGCCAATAAACAGGGTGGCCAGCCCCAGGGAGCGGATGACGCTGTCCTGAACAGACTGCTTCAGCCCGCCTTTGGCCAGCAGACCGATGCAGCCGCCCACCACGATGGCCAGCACGTTGGCGATGGTACCCATGCCCACCATAAAAACACCCCCAAAATCTGCTGCACTAATCATTTAGTATAGCAGGTTTCAGGGGGATGTAAAGAGAGAACGTCAGGAATCGTCGTCCAATAGCACGCCTGCGGCGGATTTGGCCAGCAGTCCCAGCGTGCGGGCGATGCTGGTGCGGGTGCCCTCGTCCAGGCGGGTGAGGCCCTGAAAGACGGTGTACAGATTTTTGGGCTGGGCCAGGTCATCCAGGGAGCGGGCTTGTGTGCCCGCCAGAGCCTGATACAGGCTGTCCAGGAAAACTTCCCGGTCCGTTGGAGTGAGGGCGTCCAGCCAGGTTTTTACCGTCTGGTCCAGTTTTCGGCTGCCCTGCGTTACCTGATCCACCACCACAAAGCCGCCGCCCTGTACCTCCCAGGAGTAGGGGTCATGCTGGAAAATGCCCAGCTGGCGGCTCTTGATGACGGTGTAGGGGTCCTCGTGCTCCAGCAGCATCCCCACCACCGAGGACTGGGGAACAAAGGAGTGGATACGGGGGATGAGCTCCAGATAGCCGGGTGCGGTGAGCACTTTTTTGGTAAATCCGGGGCCGTCGTTGTTGTACACCGCTTTGACCCGGTCCCGTACCGTGGGGGAGGCCATGGCGGCGGCGTAGACGGCCAGGTTACCACCCTTGGAATGGCCGCCCAGAATAACAGGACCGGGGCTGTGGGCGACCCAGGCGGTAAGGTAGTCCAGGGCAGCCTGCTGAGCGGGGACGGTGTCCAGAAAGCTCATGTTGAAGTCCTCTTTCCAGCCTACCAGAGTGGAGTCGGTACCCCGGAAGGCCAGGAAGGTCTCCTCCTGGCTCACGCGGATGGCCAGCGCGGCAAACTGAGTCTCCTGCTGGGGGGAGAAGATATCCTGGTGAAAGGTGAGCGTCAGCCCGGAAAAACGGGGAGCGTCTATCAGGGCACGGAGGAGCTTGCGGTCGTTGTCACACCGTACCCGATCCTCCGTAGAAGATTCCGGAAGGGAGAGGAAAGCCTGGGCGGCCTGGGCCAGAGGTACACCGGGACCGGGCCGCTGAGGGACCAGGTCCTGAAAATGGACGTAGGCCAGGGTGGATAAAATCAGCGCGTCCACCGGATTCAAAGGAACTTGGGCAAAGGGGATGTCTCCCCGCCAGTCCAGGTAGTCAAAGATGGTACCCACAAAACTCCTCCTTGTTGGATGGTGATTTCATGATAGCAGGGCGGGGTGTCAAAGACAAGAAAAAATGCCCGGAACGGGAGATCCCGTTCCGGGTGGAAAGGAGAGAGGCTCACGCCAGGCCCAGCAGCAGATAGGCTGCGGTGCCTACCACGCCAGAGCCGAAGATGACGGCGATGGCGCTGGGGCGGAACTTGCGCAGGATAAACAGGGCGCCCGCAAAGATCACGGCCTCGATCCAGCGGAAATTGGAGAGAGCCACGTGGGCCAGGTCGGACTGGAACACACCCAGCAGCAGGATGGACAGTCCGGCGGAGGCGATAAGGGCGACCACCGCGGGGCGCAGGGCGGACAGGACGGTCTGCACGCCGCTGAAGCTGCGGTACTTGTAGTAGAAGTGGGCCAGAGCCAGGCAGATGCAGAAGGAGGGGATGATGCAGCCCAGGGTGCACAGCAGTACGCCGGGGATGCCTGCCAGGCGCATGCCTACGAAGGTGGCGGAGTTGATGGAGATGGGACCGGGGGTCATCTCCGCGATGGTGATGAGGTCGGTAAACTCAGCCAGAGTCATCAGGCCGTGGATGTCCACGATCTGGTTCTGGATGAGGGGGATGGCGGCGTAGCCGCCGCCCACACTGAACATGCCTACCTGAATGAAGGCGAAGAACAACTGGGTGAGGATGTTCATTTACGCCACCACCTTTCGATTGCTGCGCAGCTCCATGGCCAGATCCACCAGGCCGACTACCAGGCAGCACAGGATCACGATCATGGCGTCCACGCCCAGAATGACCTTACCCACAAAAGCGGTGGCCATGAGGAGAATGTAGAGGGTACGCTTGGTGGCGATCACGTTATTGGCCAGGTTGATGACCACGTCGAAGATGACCGCCGCCACACCGGCCCGCATGACCTGCAGGGCGATGGCGATGATGCGGTTGGAGCGGAACTGGGTGTAGAAAACAGAGATGACCGAGATGATGATCATGGGGGGGAGGGCGGTGCCCAGAATGGCAACCAGGGACCCGATCACTCCGTACATCCGGTACCCGAGGATCACCGAGGCGTTGATAGGAATAGGACCGGGAGAGGACTGGGCGATGGCGGTGATGTCCAGCATCTCCTCCTCCTCCAGCCACTGAAGATCTTCCACGAATTTCTTCTTCATCAGGGATACGATGACAAAGCCGCCGCCGAAGGTGAAAGCGCTGAGCAGGAAGGTGGCCTTAAACAGCTGCCACAGCATCCGTGCCGGGTTCTCTTTCGTTTTCATAACAAGTTGTTTCCCCTTTCGTACTCTCTTTTTCTGAGGTGGCCTTATCATAACATACTTTTTCCATAATGAAAAATTGTTTATCTTTATTTATACATAAAGTTATGTTATGATAAAAACAGGAGGGATACCTATGCTGGATTTTCGAATAGATACTTTTCTGGCTGTGTGCCAATATATGAACTATACCCGGGCTGCCGAAGCGCTGAACATCACCCAGCCTGCCGTCTCCCAGCATATCCGCTGGTTGGAGGAGCAGTATGAGGCGCCGCTGTTCACCTATGCCAACAAGCGGCTCTCCCTGACCCGGGAAGGAGAGCTGCTGAGGAGCATGGCACTGACGGTAAAGCATGATGAGCAGATGCTGCGCCGCCGCCTTCACGATCCGGGACCTGGAGCCCACCGCCTGGTTTTCGGCGTGACCCCTACGGTAGGTATGTCGCTGATCCCGGAGCCTCTGGCCCGGTATCACCGGCTGTATCCCGACGCGCCCATCTCCATGCGGGTGTCCAATACAGAAAGTCTTTGTGCCGCCCTGGACCAGGGAGAGCTGGATTTTGCCATCGTGGAGGGCTATTTCTGCAAAAGCGACTACGACTCTCTCCTCTACCGCCGGGAGCCCTATCTGGCAGTGTGCGGAGCAGAGTATCAATTTGAGCGGGAGCCGAAGGTGCTCTCCGATCTGCTGGGGGAGACTCTGGTGGTGCGGGAGCCGGGTTCCGGCAACCGGGAGATCATCCGCCGGGCGCTGAGTCGGGAGAACCGGGCGGTGGAGGACTTTCGCAGTGTCATTCAGGTCAGCGACATGAATGTATTGAAGAAATTGCTGCTGCTGGGCTGCGGGGTGGGATTTCTCTATCAGGCTGCGGCTCAGCCTCAGCTGGGACAGGGGCTTTTGCGGGCTATTCCCTTGGAGGATTTTCAGGAGAGCCATGATATCACCTTCCTGTGGCGCAAAGGCAGCGTCTTCGCCCAGCGGTACCGGCAGCTGTTTGAACTGCTCTCTCCCAAGAACATAGGGGGAGAATCGTGTGCAGCAGGTGATTGACAGGGGAAAGGGATTCCTGTATGCTAGTATCTGTAAAAAAATGTCCAGGACCGGCTGTACAGCAGAGGAAGGTGGGGAAGCCTTCCGGGTCCTTTGGACATGCGGCAGATTTTATGCCCGGTGCTGCATGAAATTGCAGTACGGAAAACAGGGAGGTTATATTATCTATGAGTGAAAACAAGATTCCGCAGAGTGAGATCACCCGGGTCAAGGGCCTGGGCTTTTTGTGGGACAAGCGGACTGCCGACCGCTTTAATGGCCGGGTCATCACCCGCAACGGAAAGATTACAGCCGAGGAGTGCGCGGTGGTAGCTGAGGCCGCCAAGAAGTTCGGCAGCGGCGAGATCGCCATGACCACCCGCCTGACCATGGAGATCCAGGGTGTTCCCTTTGAGAACATCGAGCCCCTGCGTCAGTATCTGAAGGAGCAGGCCGGTCTGGAGACCGGCGGTACCGGCGCCAAGGTGCGCCCGGTGGTCTCCTGTAAGGGTACCACCTGCCAGTACGGCCTCATTGACACCTACGCTCTGTCCCAAAAGATCCATGAGCGTTTCTTTGTGGGCTACAATCAGGTGAAGCTGCCCCACAAGTTCAAGATCGCCGTGGGCGGCTGTCCCAACAACTGCGTCAAGCCCGCCCTGAACGACGTGGGCATCGTGGGTCAGCGGATTCCCCTGGTTCACCCTGAGCTGTGTAAGGGCTGTAAGATGTGCGAGAAGGAGTGCCCCATGCACGTGGCCAAGGTTGTGGAGGGCAAGGCTACCATCGACCCCAACACCTGCAACCACTGCGGCCGCTGCATCCGCAAGTGCCCCTTCCACGCTATTGAGGCCCAGACCACCGGTTATCAGGTCTATCTGGGCGGCCGCTGGGGCAAGCGCACCGCTATGGGCCGCTGCCTGGATGTGATCTTCACCAGCGAGGAAGAAGTGCTGAACATGGTGGAGAAGTGCATGCTGCTCTTCAAGGCCTACGGCGAGCCCAAGGAGCGCTTTGCCGATACCGTCACCCGTCTGGGCTTTGACGAGGTCAAGAAGATGCTGATGTCCAATGAGCTGCTGGAGCGTAAGGACGAGATCCTGGCTCAGTAACATCAAAATAACGCAAAAAAGTGCCCCAGGCTATTGCCTGGGGCACTTTTTATACGTAAATTACTTGCCGCAGAAGTCCTTGGCGACCTCCACGATGTGCTCCGCGGAGAGACCGAACTGCTTGAGCAGAGCGGCAGCGGGACCGGAGTGGCCAAACTCGTCGTTGACGCCGATGCGGCGCACAGGGGTGGGGCACTTCTCGGCCAGAACACCACAGACAGCCTCACCCAGGCCGCCGAGGATGTTGTGCTCCTCACAGGTGATGATCTTGCCGCACTCCTTGGCGGCCTTCAGCACCAGTTCCTCGTCCAGGGGCTTGATGGTAGCCATGTTGATGATCCGGGCGGAGATGCCGGCCTCGGCGAGGATCTTGCCCGCCTCAATGGCCTCGGCGACCATCAGGCCGTTGGCGATGATGGCCACATCGGTGCCGTCCTGGAGCACCTCGCCCTTGCCGATCTCAAAGGTGTAGCCCTCTTCCTCGTGGAACACGGGGACAGCGGCGCGGCCAAAGCGGATATAGACAGGGCCCACATACTCGTAGGCGGCCTTCACCATGGCACGGGCCTCCACATCGTCGGCGGGGGACATGACCACCATGCCGGGGATGGAGCGCATGAGGGCGAAGTCCTCACAGCACTGGTGGGACGCGCCGTCTTCGCCCACGGAGATGCCGCCGTGGGTGGCGCCGATCTTCACGTTCAGGTGGGGATAGCCGATGGAGTTGCGCACCTGCTCAAAGGCGCGGCCGGCAGCGAACATGGCAAAGCTGGAGGCGAAAGGCACCAGTCCCATGGTGGAGGCACCGGCGGCCACAGCGATCATGTTGCCCTCGGCGATGCCGCAGTCAAAGTGACGGCCGGGGAAAGCCTTCTGGAAGGTGGCGGTCTTGGTGGCGCCGGCCAGGTCAGCGTCAAAGACGATCAGGTTGTCGTGCTCGGCACCCAGCTCCTTCAGAGCGTTGCCGTAGCTGTCACGGGTTGCGATCTTTTTCACGTCTGCCATCTTACATCGCCTCCACTTCTGCCAGCTGAGCCTTCAGCTCCGTCATGGCCTTCTCGTATTCCTCGTCATTGGGGGCCTTGCCGTGCCAGCCAGCCTGGTTCTCCATGTAACTGACGCCCTTGCCCTTGGTGGTCTTCATCACGATGGCGAAGGGCACGCCCTTGGTTTCCTTGGCCTTGGCAAAGGCGGCCTCCATCTGGTCAAAGTCGTGGCCGTCAATCTCAGCCACTTCAAAACCGAAGGCCTTCAGCTTCTCGGGGATGGGGTAGGGGCTCATGACGTCGGCGATGTTGCCGTCGATCTGCAGGCCGTTGTTATCGATGATGACGCACAGGTTGTCCAGCTTGTAGTGGTGGGCCAGCATAAAGGCCTCCCAAACCTGGCCCTCCTGGATCTCGCCGTCACCCAGCAGGGTGTATACCCGGCAGTCCTTGCCCTGGTACTTGGCGGCCAGAGCCATGCCGGCGGCAGCGGAGACACCCTGGCCCAGAGAGCCGGTGGACATGTCCACGCCGGGGGTCTCGTTCATGTTGGGGTGGCCCTGGAGGTGGCTGCCGATGTGGCGCAGGGTGAGCAGGTCGCTCTCAGGGAAGAATCCCCGCAGCGCCAGGGCGGCGTACAGGCCGGGGGCGGTGTGGCCCTTGGACAGGACAAAGCGGTCCCGGTCCTCCCACTTGGGGTTCTTGGGATCCACGTTCATCTCTTTAAAGTACAGGTAGGTAAACAGGTCAGCGGCGGACAGGCTGCCGCCGGGATGACCGGCCTTGGCGGCGTGGGTTCCCTCAATGACACCCATGCGCACCTTACAGGCGGTGGCCATCAGTTGCTTTTTTTCTGCTGCGGTCAAGTAGATCGCTCCTTTCATACGCATTGGCTTCCGTTGCATAAAAAGTGGACTGGAGGGCCAGTCCCGCAGGGTCCGAAACAAAAGGACACCAGGTCCCACGGAATGTTCCGAACAGATGGAATGTATGATAAGCTTCTGAGTTTATTATAGTGCGTGACAGAGAGCGGTGTCAACCTTGAGGTGGCTCCAAGAGACAGAAAAATCCCCCGGCAGGGCAAAATACCTCACCGGGGGATGGAAGTTAACGGAAATAAACCAGAGGATCTTTGGGGGGCTCGGCCTTTTCCACGGACTGGGCATAGAGCACCACGCCCTCACCCTCGTAGACGGCGGCGTGCTCCCAGCGGATCTGAGCGGTGACGGTGACCCACTCCCCTTTGCGCAGGGAGCGGCTGCGGTCATATTTGCACAGGAAACCGAAGAAACGGATGTCGTCCACACAGCAGGTCATGGCGTTGCGGCCGGGAATGAAGGTGCCCTTGGGCAGCTTCATGCTGGTCATGGCCTGGGCCTTGAAGGTGACGGTCTTGCCCTCGTAGCGCTCGGGGTGGTCCTGGATGTCAATATACCAGATGCCGTAGTCGTCGTCCTCCAGCTCCAGGTGGTCGCTGTCCAGAGAGTAGGGGAGGATGTCCTCCACCTCCAGCTCCTCGCCACGCTCGTCCTCAAAGACGATCTCGCACATGCGGTTGACCGCCCGGATGGACCGCTTCCAGCCCGACAGAGGCATGTCCGGGGTGCAGCGGTTGAAGAGCACCATATCCGCCTCGGACACCTGGTCCACGATCATGGACTGCATGTTGGTGCGGTACATCTCAAAGGTGGTGGCGTCGATGACGTGGATGGCCTGGTACAGTCCCCACTCCCGGGGCAGCTTCAGATCCCGGAGGATCTGGATGGGCCACATGCCGTTATACTCCAGCAGGACGCGCTCGGGCTGGTAGCGCCGCTCCACCTCGTCCAGAAAGTCGCGGGTGAGCTGGGACTGGTCCTCCACCGGCACCAGACGGCAGTTGCGCTTGGACAGCTTCTCCTGGTCGTACTCCTCCTCGCCGTCCTCACAGCGGATGAGCACGGTGCGCTGGCCGTCGTTGAAGTAGTCCATATTCAGGGTGTCGATGAGCAGGGTGGTCTTACCGCTGTCCAGAAAGCCGGTGATCAAATAGAGAGGAATTCGGGAATCAGGCATGTTCCGTCACCTCACGCCAGCAGGAACAGCTTCTCCAGCTGCTCCTCCTTGAGATCGGAGCCGATGACGCACAGACGGCCGGTATAGTCGGCAGCGCCCTCCCGGATCTGGAACTCGCCGGGCACCAGGTCGAAGTGCAGCCAGGTCTGGCCGTCGTCGCAGGGCAGGATGCCCTTGGCACGGAGGATCACGCCGTAATCCTCGCCCATGGCCAGGGCGGACAGGGCGTCCTGGAGATCCTCCCGGCTGTACTTCCGGGGTGTCTCGCGGCCCCAGGAGGTAAACACCTCGTCGGCGTCGTGGTCGTGGTGATGATGGTGGTGCTCATGGCCCATGTCACAGGCCAGGCAGGCGTCACAGGCAGCCTCGTCACAGCTGTGGTCATGCTCGTGCTCATGGTGATGGTGATCATGGTCATGATCGTGGCAGCCGCAGTCGCAGTGCTCGTCGTGGTCGTGGTGGTGATGTTCGTCCTCGTGCTCATGATCATGGTGATGATGCTCGTGGTCGTGATCATGGCAGCCGCAGTCGCAGTGCTCATCATGCTCATGGTGGTGATGCTGGTGGGCGATTTCCTCCATCAGCTCCTGGGCCAGAGAGTGGCCGCCCTCCATGGCGGAGAGGATCTGAGCGCCGGTGAGCTGGTCCCAGGGGGTGGTGAGGATGGCAGCCTTGGCGTTTTTGTCCCGCAGCAGCTTCACGGCGGTGTTCAGCTTGGCCTCGTCCATCTTCTGAGTACGGGAGAGGAGAATGGCGCTGGCGTGCTCCACCTGGTTGTTGAAGAACTCGCCGAAGTTCTTCATATAGATCTTGGCCTTGGTGGCGTCCACCACGGTAACAAAGCTGTTGAGGTGCAGATCGGGGGCCTCGGCCTGGACGCGCTCCACGGCGGCAATGACGTCGGACAGCTTGCCCACGCCGGAGGGCTCGATGACAATGCGGTCGGGGGCGTAGTCGGCCAGAACCTGCTTCAGGGCTGCGCCGAAGTCACCCACCAGAGAGCAGCAGATGCAGCCGGAGTTCATCTCGGTGATCTCCACCCCGGCGTCCTTCAGAAAGCCGCCGTCAATGCCGATCTGGCCAAACTCGTTCTCAATGAGCACGATCTTCTCGCCGCGGAACACCTCGTCCAGCAGCTTCTTGATGAGAGTGGTCTTGCCGGCGCCCAAAAAGCCGGAGACAATGTCGATTTTTGTCATGGTGAATTCGTCCTTTCTACTGTAAAACGATAAAAATTATACATTCCAAAGCAGGCCGGAAGCCCGCAGAAATTGGCAGATCAGGTGGGCGGCCTGGTCCCGGGTGGCGGGAGCCTGAGGAGCGCTGAGATCCAGCTCCACCCCCAGAGCGGACAGACGCCAGGCGGGGGCCTGAGCCCAGTCGCTCAGACCGGCGTAGGCGGCCTGCTGGCCGGAGAAAATGGGCTGGTCTGCCATGGCATAGCCGTCCATACAGGCCCAGGAGGAGACAGCGGAGAGAATGGTGACCAGCTCCTCATAGGTGAGGCTGTCCTGGGGGGCAAAGCTGGTGCTGCTCCGTCCGGCCAAAAATCCTTTGGCCACCATGGCATCCACCGCCTTGGCGTACCAGGCGTCGGAGGGGACGTCGGTAAAGCCTGCCGAGCCGCTCTGACGCAGATTCAGGGCAGAGGCCAGCAAAACAGCAAATTCGCCCCGGGTGATGGACTGCTCCGGCCGGAAAGAGCCGTCCGGGAAGCCGCCCAGCAGCCCATAGGCGGACAGGGTGGCCACATCGTTGGCATAGTCGCACTGATCCAGATCGGTATAGTCCCAGCGGCAGTCGTAGCTCAGCCCAGAAGCCTGAGCGGCCTGAGCGGGGGTGACGGCGGTCCACTGACTGCCTCCGTCACCCTGGCTGAGCTGGGCTGAGGGAGGCAGGGCCTCCAGCAGCTGGTCAAAGGCATCCCGGTATTCCTCTTGGGCGGCCTGCTCGCCGGAGATGTAGAAGGTACAGCCGGCAAGCTCCAGCTTCCAGTATTCCTGGCTGTTCTGGGGCTGCGCAGCCGTGAGCAGCAGCGCCGCAGCTGGAGCATACTCCTGGGAGATCATGAGGGTGGGCAGTACGCCGATGGTGTCGTTGGTGGCACCGTCGGGAGAGAAAAAGCGGTAGGAGGTGATCTTCAGAGCGTCCCCGTCAAAAAGGCCGGGAGCAGACTCCTCATCCAGCACGATCTGGGCGATACCCTTGCCATAGGTGCGGCCGCCCACAGCGATTCCGGCGCGGTAGTCCCGGATGGCGGCGGAAAACAGCTCAGAGGCGCTGGCAGAATTGCCGTCGGTAAGGATGATGAGCGGCTGGTCGGTCCGGTCAGCATAGTCGCTGCTGCTGTAGACCTGAGTGTATTTCCCATCGCTGTCCCGGAAATAGGTGATATTGTGTCGGCCGATGAAGCTGCCAACGCTGTCTGCGGCGGCATTGGTGGAGCCGCCGGGATTGGAGCGCAGGTCCAGAAGAATGGGGCGGTCCAGATCGTCGTATTGGGCCAGCGCCTGGGAGATGGTTTCTGCGGTGGTGTCACCGAAGCTGATGCACTCGATCACGGCCACCCCGTCCACCAGAGAGTAGGTGACGATGGGCACCTGTACCTTCCGGCGGGTGAGGGTCAGCTCCCGGGTGGAACCCGTTTTGCCGGAGAGGACGGTCAGCGTGACCCGGGAGCCCTCCTGACCGGTCAGGGCAGAGGACTGCTCCGAGGCGGTGACGGGCACTCCGTCAATGGACTGGATGCAGTCGCCCTCCTCCAGTCCGGCCTGCTCCGCCGGGGAGTCGGGGAGAATGGACAGAATCAGAAAACCGTGTTCCGTGACTTCCTTTTGAATGGACACGCCGATCCCCACCAGAGTTTCCCCGTTGACCGAGTTCAGGAAGGCACTGTACTCCTCCTTGGTCATGTAGACGGTGTAGGGGTCGCCAAGGGCTTCCAGCATGGAGTCCAGATCCTCCTGGGCCAGAACGGAGTCGGGAATCTGGTCCACATAGAATTGTTCCAGAAGAGCACCGGCCTGTTGGACGGTAAGGGCGGAGACGGGAGTCAGGCACAGGGAACACGCCAGGGCCACAGAAAGACCGGCAGAAAAGATACGTTTCATAGGTAAAACTCCTGGTCCGTAGAAATGGCACGCCGGATGCCACAAGGGGGTGGCATCCGGCGCGATGGATCGGTTAGATTTTGGGGGTGCGGTAGGTCATTTCATCACGCTTGGGGCCGGAGGAGACCATGGTGATGGGGGCGCCAATGTGGGCCTCCAAAAAGTCCACATAGTCCTTGGCCTGCTGGGGCAGAGACTCGTAGTCCTTGCAGCCGCGGATGTCGCACTTCCAGCCGGGCAGAGTGGTGAAGACGGGCTTGGCCTTCATCAGCAGGGGAGTGACAGGGAAGACGTCGGTGACCTTGCCGTCGATCTCGTAGCCGGTGCAGACCTTGATCTCGTCCAGGTAGCCCAGCACGTCCAGGCAGGTGAGAGCCACCTTGGTGGCGCCCTGCACCATGCAGCCGTACTTGGTGGCTACGGCATCAAACCAGCCCACACGGCGGGGACGGCCGGTGGTGGCGCCGAACTCGCCCTTGTCACCGCCGCGGCGGCGCAGCTCGTCACCCTCCTCGCCCAGCAGCTCGCTGACGAAGGGCTCGGTGTGGGAGCCCACGGAGGAGGAGTAGGCCTTGGTGACGCAGATAACATCCTCCACCGCAGTGGGGGGTACCGCAGCGCCCACACAGCCAAAGCCGGCCAGCGTGTGGGAGGAGGTGGTCATGGGGAAGATGCCCAGGTCGGGGTCCTTCATGGAGCCCAGCTGACCCTCCAGCAGGATGGTCTTGCCCTCCTTCAGGGCCTGGTGGACAAAGCCCACCGCGTCGCCCACATAGGGACGGATCTCCTCACGCAGCGAAATCAGCTCCTGGAACAACTCGTCCACATTCAGCGCAGGCTTGTGGTAGAGGTGCTCGAAGAGTACGTTTTTCAGGGAAACAGCGGCAGTCAGACGCTCCTTCAGCCGCGCCTCGTCAAACAGGTCGCACACCTGGATGCCGATCTTGGCGTACTTGTCGGAGTAGAAAGGGGCAATGCCGCTCTTGGTGGAGCCGAAGGCCTTGCCGGCCAGACGCTCCTCTTCATAGGCGTCCTGCAGGGTGTGGTAGGGCATGAGAATCTGGCAGCGCTCCGACACGATCAGGTTGGGCGCAGGCACGCCCTGATCGGTGAGGGATTTCAGCTCGTCCACCAGCTTGCGGATGTCCAGTGCCACACCGTTGCCGATGATATTGGTGATGTGGGGGTAGAAGGTGCCGGAGGGGAGGATGTGCAGAGCAAAACGGCCATAATCATTGATGATGGTGTGGCCGGCATTGGCACCGCCCTGGAACCGGATGACCACATCAGAGGTCTCCGCCAGCATGTCGGTGATCTTGCCCTTGCCCTCGTCGCCCCAGTTGGCGCCTACGATCGCTTTTACCATAATGTTACCTCCGTGAACCGGGATTCGCAACCGAAAAACGGATTTGCCTTATCCGGCTCATAACGCAACAACCATATTATACTTCCTTTTTTTTCGGGACGCAAGAGCCAATCGTGTAGAAAAAAGGGGAGCTTTTGTGAATGATTTGCCAAAAAGGAGAACTAAGGGGCGGGGACCACATCGGGGGCCATCAGGTTCAGGCCCTTTTGCAGCAGTTCAGCCGAAAGCTTCCCCTGACCGTAGGTGATCAGATTGCCCTGGGCGTCAATAAAGATAGAGAAGGGGAAGGAGTTGATACCGTAAGTTGAGATGGCCTGGTAGTCTACGTCGTAGTACATCGGGAAGGTGAAACCCGCCTCCTTCAGGTAGTTCTCCGCCTTTTCCCGGGTGTCGTTCATGGCCGCGCCCACATTGACCAGCACGAAGTGGATCTGGTCTCCATACTGCTCGTACAGGGCCTGGATGTCGGGCATCTCCTGCTTGCAGGGGGAACAGGTAGAGGCCCAGAAGTTGAGGAAAACAGGTTTATCCCCTAAAAAGTCGGACAGCTGTACCGTATTGCCCTGGGAATCCTCCATGGGAAAGGAGGGAGCGGGGTTCGTCTGCTGGGAAGAGGAGGAAGAGAAAGAAGAGGAGGCGGGGCCCTCCGACTGGCTGGGCTCATTGGCTAGCTGGCTGTTCTGCACGCCGGGAGCCAGGCGGGTGTAGAGAAATCCGGCGGCGGCCAGAATTACCACCAGGGCGATGCCTAAGATGACAGTGGATTTTTTACCCATAATGAAGTACCTCCTTAGACAAGGCGGGAGAGCAGCGTGCCCATGGTGCCGGTGGCCATGAGGATACCCACTACGATGAGCAGTCCGCCCGAGACGACATTGATAATAGAATAGTGGCGCTTGATCCAGTCAAAGGCAGTTTTCAGGGACTGGATGAGCAGGGCGCTGGCCAAAAACGGGATGCCCAGGCCGGCGGAGTAGCACAGCAGCAGGAGGATCCCCCGCAGGGTAGAGCCCTGCTGGGAGGCCAGTACCAGGGCCGAGCCCAGGAAAGCCCCTACGCAGGGAGTCCAGCCCACGGCAAAGACCGCGCCGAATATCAGAGCGGAGAAAAAGCCCATATCATGGCCCACGGAATAGCCCTTGGAGCCCCGGAACAGGGACAGGCGGAACACACCAAGGAAGTTAAGGCCGAAGAAGATGACAATCAGACCGCTGACGATGTTTACCGCCTGCTGGTGCCGGGTGAGCAGCGCGCCGATGGAACCGGCAAAAGCGCCCATGGCCACAAACAGCAGCGTAAAGCCCAGCACAAAGCCCAGAGCATTTTTCAGCACCCGTCCCCGGGAGGCATCCGGCTGTCCGCCGGCAAAGTAGGACAGGTAAATGGGCAGCATGGGGAGCAGACAAGGGGAGATGAAGGTGATGAGACCTTCCAGAAAGGTGACAAGATAGACCATGGAATTCCTCCGGTTTGATTACTGAGATGAGCGGGAAGTCAGGCGCTGCCGCAGGGCGGACAGCAGGTCTCCGGCCAGCGCGCCAAGCAGCCCTCCCACCAGCATGGAGTAATAGGGGGTGGAGGTGAGAGGGCAGGTCCCGGTGGCACACAGGGTGAGACGGTAATAAAGGTATCCCCCTGCCAGGCCAAGGGCGATAAAGATGAGCCCGGCGGCGTTGGAGCGCAGAAACGAAAGAACTTGCTTCATGATAAAAACCTCCTGTGGGTTTGTCAAGAAAAATCAGTTTGGATAGGGTAACCATACCACAGTGAAATCGTTCCCTCTGTGACAGGGTCACAAACCTCTTGCCCCAGAAAGAAAAAACAGTATAATAAAGGAGAAACAAAAAAGGAGAAACAAACGATCCCCGGAGAGAGGAGCCCACTATGAATACCCTGACCCCTGAATCCCTGTCCTTCTGGCCGCACCTCACCCGGCAGCAGCAGGAGACCTTGCTGAGCTGTGTGCAGCGGGCGTCCTATGCCCCTGGACAGATCATCCGCTCCCCGGATACTGACTGCCTGGGAGCTCTCCTGATCCAGAGCGGTGTAGTGCGCATCTACCTGCTCTCAGAGGACGGCCGGGAGGCCACCATCTCCCGCATGACGGAAGGGGAGGTGTGTGTGCTGTCCGCCTCCTGTATGCTCAATGCCATCACCTTTGATGTACAGATCCAGGCCGAGACAGCGGTGGAGGTGCTGGTCATCCCCATTCAGTATCTGTCCGTTTTGATGAGGGAGAATATCTATGTAGAGAATTTCATCTACAAGGCGGCGGCCCAGCGGTTCTCCCACGCCATCCGGGCCGTGGAACAGATGCTCTTTTATACGTTGGAGCAGCGGGTGGCCTCCTATTTGCTGGAGGAGTCCCGGCGGCTGGAGACCGATACCATTCAAGTTACCCAGGAGCAGCTGGCCCAGGCCATCGGCAGTGCCCGGGAGGCGGTGACTCGTACCTTAAAGAAACTGTCCGCTGCGGAGACGGTGGAGCTGTTTCGGGGCGGTGTGCGTATCCGGGACCGGAAGGGGCTGGAACGGCTGGTAGAGCGGGGCGGCTTGTAAAATCACAAAAGGAAATGTAAAACCGGGGCGGTTCCCATTAGGAAACCGTCCCGGATCTTTTTTGCCTGCGGCAGTATGAAGAGAAGAAAAAACGGGCTGATTTTACATTGAAACCAGATAGGATGGGGTTCTTTTGATGAAAAGTGACCAAATTCCTGGTAAATATGAGATTTTACGTGGATTTAACACAAAGGGGCTTTTTCATTTTACATGGTTTTTTTATACTGAGACACGCAAAACGGGAAACGGATTGCACAGTACTTAAACGAAAACGAACCAAAGGAGAATGATGAATATGAAGAAGCTTACTTGCCTGGGCCTGTCCCTTGCTCTGGCCCTGGGTCTGTTCACCGGCTGCGGCAGCAGCAATCAGGATCAGGGCAGCGGCTCCGGTTCTCAGAGCAACACCAATGACTCCTCCACCGTGGAGCTCAGCGGCACTGTGAACACCGCCGGTTCTACCTCCATGAAGGACGTGATGGCGGTTCTCACCGAGGTGTTTGAGAAGGAGAATCCCGGCGTAAACATCAACTACACCGGTTCTGGTTCCGGCGCCGGCATCGAGGGCGCTACCTCCGGCACCTGCGACATCGGCCTTTCCTCCCGTGCTCTGAAGGATAAGGAGAAGGAGAGCGGCGCTGTGGAGAACATCGTGGCTCTGGATGGTGTGGCCATCGTCATCAATCCCGCCAACGGCGTGGAGAACCTGACTGTGGAGCAGATCGCTCAGATCTTCACCGGTGAGATCACGAACTGGTCTGAGGTAGGCGGCACTGACGGCGAGATCGCTGTCTTCGGCCGTGAGGCCGGTTCCGGCACCCGCGGCGCCTTCGAGGAGATCGTGGGCGTGGTTGACACCTGCAAGTACACCAACGAGTACTCCTCCACCGGCGACGTGATCGGCAACGTGGCCTCCAACCCCAACGCCATCGGCTACGCTTCTCTGTCCGCTGTGGACGATACCGTGAAGGCTGTGAAGGTTAACGATGTGGCCCCCTCTGAGGCTACCGTGAAGGACGGTACCTACGAGATCCAGCGCCCCTTCCTCATGGTCACCAAGGAGGGTGCTGAGCTCTCCGAGGCTGCCCAGGCCTTCCTGGACTTTGCCATGAGCGCGGAGGCTGCTGACTACATCGCTGCCGCCGGTGCCGTGTCCCCCAAGGGCTAAGAAAGACTGAATCCCAACAGATAAAACAGGCCCCCGGCCACGGGGGCCTGTTTTCAAAAAAATTATCCTCAGTTGACAAAGAGGCCGGACCCCTTGTCACCGATTGTTCCGGGCTCTCTGTCAGCTGAGGATTCAGAATCTGCGACAAAGGTTGGTTACATATGAACAAACAAGCAAAGCCCTCCCTGCGGGCCAAAAACGCGGTGGAGCGGGGCATGAACCTGGTATTTCTGCTGTGTGGTTTTATTGCTATCGCCTTCGTGGTGCTCATTACCATCTATCTGATTATTTCCGGTCTGCCCGCCATCAAAGAGGTGGGCCTCATCGACTTCTTGTTTGGAACCCGCTGGGATTCCACCAACAAGACCGATCCGGCCTACGGCATCCTGCCCTTTATCCTCACTTCCATCTACGGCACCGCCGGCGCCATTATCATCGGCGTGCCAATCGGATTTTTTACCGCAGTCTTTCTGGCTAAGGTAGCGCCTTCCAAGGTGGCGGCGGTGATCCGTCCGGCGGTGGATCTGCTGGCTGGTATTCCCTCGGTAGTGTACGGCCTGGTGGGTATGATGGTGCTGCTGCCCGCCATTCGAGAGTTTTTCAATATCCCTGCCGGTGACAGCCTGCTGGCCGCCATCATTGTGCTGGCCGTTATGATCCTGCCCTCCATCATCTCGGTATCTGAGACCGCTCTGAAGGCGGTGCCCAAAGAGTATGAGGAGGCCAGCCTGGCCCTGGGAGCCACCGAACTGGAGACTTACTTCCGGGTTACCGCGCCCGCTGCCAAGAGCGGCATCGCCGCCGCGGCGGTGCTGGGCGTGGGCCGTGCCATTGGCGAGGCCATGGCTATCCTGATGGTGGCCGGCAATGTGGCCAACATGCCCTCCATGCTCTCCAGCGTCAAATTCCTCACTACGGCCATCGCCAGCGAGATGAGCTACGCCGCTGTGGGCAGCCTGCAGCGCAACGCCCTGTACTCCATCGGTCTGGTGCTGTTCCTGTTTATTATGCTGATCAATGTGGTCCTCAATGTGTTCCTGAAACGGGACAAGGAGGCGTAAAGGATGACGAATGCTATGACAACGACTTCTGCAATTCAGACGGCCGGTAAGGCCCAAAGCAAGCTCTCCCCCCGCCGCAAGGCATACGAAATTGGGATGCGCACCCTGCTGTATGTGTCTGCCGGGGCCACCTGCCTGCTGCTGCTGTTTTTGATCGGCTATATCTTTGTAGAGGGCATGCCCAACCTGACCTGGGAGTTCCTCACCACGGAGGAGAGTGTGCTCAACGATACCGTAGGTATTCTGCCCGCCATTCAGAATACCGTGTATGTGGTAGTTGTTACCCTGTTGTTTGCCTTGCCTCTTGGCGTGGGCGCTGCTATCTACCTCACCGAATATGCCACCAACCGCAAGCTGGTGACCGCCATTGAGTTTGCCACCGAGACCCTGGCCGGCATCCCTTCGATCCTGTACGCCCTGGTGGGTATGCTGGTGTTCTGCCAGCTGATGAAACTGGGCACCACCCTGCTGGCCGGCTCTCTCACCTTGGTGATCATGACCCTGCCCACCATCATTCGAACCACCCAAGAGTCTCTGAAGACGGTTCCCCAGGGCTACCGGGAGGGCGCACTGGGCCTGGGCGCGGGTAAGTGGCACATGATCCGCACCATCGTCCTGCCCGACTCTATCGACGGTATCGTCACCGGCTGTATCCTGTCCATCGGCCGCATCGTAGGCGAGTCTGCCGTGCTGATGTTCACTGCCGGTATGAGCACTGGCCTTCAGGACTTCTTCAGCAAGGGTGGACTCACCCACAGCTCCGGCGCTACTCTCACCGTGGCTCTGTACGGCTACGCCAAGGAGAATGCCCGTTTCGATCTGGCCTTCTCTGTGGCACTGGTGTTGCTGGTCATTACTCTGGTCATCAATCTGGCCGCCAAGCTGGCGGGCAAGCGTCTCAAGAAATAAGGAGTTTTACGATATGAACGGAAATACCATCGTTAAGGCGGAAAACCTGGACCTGTATTACGGGGAAAATAAGGCCCTGAAGGGAATCAACATTGAAATCCCTGAGCACCAGATCACCGCTCTCATCGGCCCCTCCGGCTGCGGCAAGTCCACCTTCCTGCGCTGCCTCAACCGGATGAACGACCTCATTCCAAACGTGAAGATCACCGGCTCTCTGCTGTACCGGGGGGAGGATATCTACGCGCCTGGCCAGGATGTCACTGATCTGCGCAAGCGCATCGGTATGGTCTTCCAGAAGGCCAATCCCTTCCCCATGTCCATCTACGACAACGTGGCCTACGGTCCCCGCACCCACGGTATCCGCAGCAAGGTAAAGCTGGATGAGATCGTGGAGGAGTCTTTGAAGGGCGCAGCCATCTGGGATGAGGTAAAGGACCGGCTGAAAAAGCCCGCCCTGGGCCTCTCCGGCGGCCAGCAGCAGCGTCTGTGCATCGCCCGCGCGCTGGCAGTCAAGCCCGACGTGCTGCTCATGGACGAGTCCACCTCCGCTCTGGATCCCATTTCTACCTCCAAAATCGAGGACCTTGCCACCGAGCTGAAAAAGGATTACACTATCATCATGGTCACCCATAACATGCAGCAGGCCGCCCGAATCTCCGACAAGACCGCCTTCTTCCTGCTGGGTGAACTCATCGAGTACGGCGACACAGAGCAGATGTTCTCCATGCCCCAGAACAAGAAGACGGAAGATTACATCACCGGGAGGTTCGGATAATGCGGGACAAATTCAACGAACAGCTGGAACAGCTGAATGTAGAGCTGATCAAAATGGGAGCTTTGTGCGAGGAGGCCATTTCCGCCGCCGCCAAGGCTCTGCTGGAAGGAGACGCCGCCCTGCGGGAGACTGCCTGCGTTGCTGAGCGGGAGATCGACCAGAAGGAGCGGGACATCGAGAGCCTGTGCATGAAGCTGCTGCTCCAGCAGCAGCCGGTGGCCCGGGACCTGCGCACCATCTCCGCAGCGCTGAAGATGATCTCCGACATGGAGCGCATCGGCGACCAGGCCAGCGATATTGCCGAGATTACCCGGGACATTGAGGATAGCCCTGCGATTTCCCATGTACCCATCGCTGAGATGGCCCGCAGCACCATCGGCATGGTCACCGACAGCATCGACTCCTTTGTGCGCAAGAACCTGGGCCTGGCTCAGGAGGTCATTCGCAAGGATGACGAGATCGACCGCATGTTCCTGGAAGTCAAGGACGAGCTCATTCGCCGCATCGGCCAGGGGGACAGCGGGGAGACCTGTATGGACCTGCTGATGATCGCCAAATACTTTGAGCGCATCGGCGACCACGCCTGCAACATTGCTGAGTGGGTGGAGTACTCCCTCACCGGACAGCACGGCGATATGTGAGCTTCCCGGAAGGGGAGCGGAGGAGAGGTAAACGCACGTGATCTATATTTTAGAGGATGACGCCAGCATCCGTAAGCTGGTGGTCTATACCTTACAGAGCCAGGGCATGGAGGCCCAGGGCTTTGACCGCCCCTCCCAGTTTTGGGAGGCCATGGAGAAGGGCAGTCCTGAGCTGGTGCTGCTGGATATCATGCTGCCTGAGGAGGATGGCCTGCAGGTGCTCAAACGCCTGCGCTCCATGCCCGCCACCAAGACCCTGCCTGTTATTATGCTCACGGCCAAGAGCACGGAGTATGACAAGGTGCTGGGACTGGATGAGGGGGCGGATGACTATGTGGCCAAGCCCTTCGGCATGATGGAACTGATGGCCCGTGTACGCACCGCCCTGCGCCACGCAGGGCAAAACCAGCCCAAGGAAAAGACCTACTCCCTGGGAAGCCTCTTTGTGGACCCCGAGCGGCACATCGTCCGGGACGGGGATCGGGATGTCACCCTGACGCTGAAGGAGTTTCAGGTTTTGTGCCTGCTGTTGGAGCGGGCCGGTACCGTATTTACCCGGGATCAGCTGCTCAACACCATCTGGGGCTATGAGTTTGACGGCGCCAGCCGGACCGTGGACGTACATATCCGTACCCTGCGTCAGAAGCTGGGCAAATCCGGCGACTGCATTGAGACGGTGCGGGGCATCGGCTACAAGATCAGTGCCGACTGACCGGCGGAGGGATAGAAGTTGAAGAATATGACCGCCAAATTATTTCGAAATTCCACGGCAGTAGCCGTCTCTGTGATGGTGCTGTCCATTGCCCTGTTTTTGGGGATGCTGTACCAGTACTTCAGCAACCAGCTGATGACCGAGCTGGAGACGGAGACCTGGCTGGTAGCCCAGGGCGTGGAGCTCAACGGGATGGACTATCTCACCGGGCTCAACACGGAAAACCGGGTGACCTGGGTGGATACAGACGGTACTGTGCTCTATGACAGCCAGGCCGACGAAACTGCCATGGAGAACCATGGTGACCGGGAGGAGATCCAGCAGGCGATGACCGGTCAGTCCGGTACCGCCCGGCGCTACTCCTCCACCCTGGCCCAGCAGACCCTGTATGCCGCCCGACGGCTCAATGACGGCACCGTGATCCGTGTGGCCAGCGCGCAGCAGACGGTGGTGACCCTGCTGCTGTCCATGGTACAGCCGATTTTGATCATTCTGGCTCTTTCGCTGCTGATTTCGGCCGTGCTAGCCTCCCGAATGGCCAAGCGAATCATTCGCCCCATTGTCAATCTGGACCTGGAGCACCCGGAGGACTGCGACACCTATGAGGAGCTGACCCCCCTGCTCTCCCGCATCAAGCACCAGAACGATACCATCCAGCAGCAGCTGCTGCAGCTGCAGCAGAAGCAGCAGGAGTTTGCCGCTTTGACAGAAAATATGTCCGAAGGTTTTCTGCTGATGGACCGGCATGGCCATGTGCTCTCCTATAATAAGGGCGCGCTGAACCAGCTGGGTGCTCAGGCACCACAGGGAGAGGTGAATGCCCTGGTGCTCAACCGCAGCGAAAGCTTCCGCCAGGCGGTGGATGAGGTGCTTTCCGGTCACCGCAGCCAGCAGATGCTGCGTCTGAACGGCCGCTGCTGCCAGCTGCTGGCCAACCCGGTCATGCAGGGTGAGGAGCAGATGGGCGCGGTGATGGTCCTGTTGGATGTCACCGAGCAGGAGCAGCGGGAGGACCTGCGGCGGGAGTTTACCGCCAACGTCTCCCATGAGCTGAAGACCCCGCTGACCTCCATCTCCGGCATTGCGGAGATCATGCAGAGCGGCATGGTAAAGGCGGAGGACGTACAGGGCTTTGCCAGCGACATCTACCAGGAGGCCCAGCGTCTCATTGCCCTGGTGGAAGATATCATCCGTCTGTCCCAACTGGACGAGGGTGCGGTGAACATGGAACGGGAGGATGTGGACCTGTTCCAGCTCTCTCTGGAGGTGACCAAACGCCTGGAGAGCGCCGCTCAGAAAAATGATGTGACCATCAAGACCATGGGGCGTTCCGTCCAGGTCCACGGTGTGCGCCGGGTGCTGGATGAGATGATCTACAACCTGTGCGACAACGCCATCAAGTATAACCGCCGGGGCGGCACGGTAGCCGTCACGGTAGGCCCGGTAGAGGGCGGCGTAGAGGTTTCAGTGGAGGATAACGGCATCGGTATCCCTCCTGAGGATCAGAACCGGGTGTTTGAACGGTTCTACCGGGTGGATAAGAGCCACTCCAAGGACATCAGCGGCACTGGATTGGGCCTGTCCATTGTAAAGCACGGCGCGGCCCTCCATGACGGACAGATTCGTCTGGAGAGTACTCCGGGCAAGGGCACCACAGTGACTTTGCTGCTGCCCCAGGGCTGAGCGCATAAAATTGAATTTCCTGGGAACCTTTTTTCTTGGAAGGCGTCAAAGAAGATGAAACGGGCCGATAATTAGTCCGTTCAGAACAAGAAAAAAGGAGACCACCCATGAAAAAATTGTTTGCCAGTTTGGCTTGCGCCGCGCTTTTGATCACTGCTCTGACCGGCTGCGGACAGAAGACCGGCAGCACCCGTACCCCGGAGGAGCTGACCCAGCTGTACAGCCAGGCCATCACAGAGAGCGGGGGCGAGATGGTGGAATATAACCCCGTCATTACCCAGATCGACGACGAGAATGAGATCAATGGTATGATCCTGGAATCCATGGGCCTTAAGGCAGAGGATATGACCGCCTTTGGCGTCAGCGGTTCCATGATGAGTGTGAAGGCCTATGGCATTGCTGCCGTCATGCCCGCTGAGGGCAAGGAGGAGGCCGTGAAAGAGGGCCTTCAGGGCTTCATTGACAAGCAGAAGACGAACTTTGAGACCTACCTGGCGGACCAGTATGCTGTGGCAGAGAATGCCCGCCTGGAGACTCTGGAGGACGGCACGGTGCTAATGGTGATGTGTGAAGGCTCCGATACGGTGTTTGACCAGATCCGTACCGCTATTGAGGCGTAAAGCCGGATCGTCCGGAGCG
>UMKB01027685.1_pt1 | contig 27608 bp, 16 predicted proteins | sample 1966171 | NCBI WGS metagenome assembly UMKB01 (sample SAMEA4836164, study PRJEB28245) | human gut metagenome | biome: gut microbiome; material: fecal sample | place: Denmark | collected 2008 | reverse complement strand
AATCTCTCTGCCTTATCCAACAGGTCATCGGCACTCCACTCTTCTCCTACCCCCGTCTTCCAGGAATCCGGGTTGTGGCAGAACTGGCAGCGCATGGGACAACCTTGCAGAAAGATCAAAAATCTGATGCCTGGTCCATCTACAGAACCAAAGCTCTCTATGCTGTGTACAAATCCTTTAGTCATTATAATTAAGCCTTCATTTTACGATAATCATTATAAGCCCATAAGGTAAATATACCTGCTAACAAAGCAAAAAAGCCCATAAATATCAATAGTTCCATAACTTATTTTTTTAGACTATAATGTTAAGCTGAATTGCCCGCTAAATATCCTCAGAAAGAAAATCTAGCGGGCAATCTATATGTTACAAAGAGACAAGAGAAATCTTCACTCTTCCCTCTTCATTCTTCACTTCCTTAGAGTCTCTCGTGAGCCTGACGAGCGATTACGTCGAGCTGCTGCTCACGTGTCAAGTCGATGAACTTAACTGCGTAACCACTTACACGGATGGTGAAGTTCTGGTACTCTTCCTTCTCTGGGTGCTCCATCGCATCCTTGAGCTTGTCGATACCGAATACGTTCACATTCAGGTGGTGAGAACCCTGGTTGAAGTAACCATCCAATACACCTACCAATGTCTGGGCACGCTCCTCATCGTTGTGACCGAGAGCACCTGGACTGATGGTCTGAGTATTAGAGATACCATCGAGAGCATACTCGTATGGCAACTTAGCTACTGAGTTCAATGAAGCCAAAAGACCGTTCTTCTCTGCACCGTAAGATGGGTTAGCACCTGGAGCCAAAGGAGCACCGGCTGGACGACCATCAGGCATGTTGCTGGTGTACTTACCGTATACTACATTTGATGTGATAGTCAGGATAGATGTAGTAGGCTCAGAATTGCGGTATGTATGATGCTTCTTGATCATGTTCATGAAGGTCTTGAGCAACCATACTGCAATCTCATCAGCACGCTCATCATCGTTACCGTAACGTGGGAAGTCGCCCTCGGTCTTGAAGCTGAGAGGGAAACCGGTCTCATCACGGACGATGTTTACCTTGGCATACTTGATAGCTGAGATAGAATCAACCACGTGGCTGAAACCAGCGATACCTGTAGCAAAAGTACGACGAACATCTGTATCGATGAGCGCCAACTCTGCTGCCTCGTAGAAGTACTTATCGTGCATGTAGTGGATGAGGTTCAATGTCTTCACATAAACGCCAGCCAACCAGTCCATCATATCCATGAAACGTGGCATGAACTCCTCGTATGTCAACACATCACCCTCTACGGCGCGATACTTAGGACCGCACTGCTCACGTGTCTTTGAATCAACACCGCCAGATACAGCGTAGGTCAAGCACTTAGCCAAGTTGGCACGGGCACCGAAGAACTGCATCTCCTTACCTGTCTGTGTAGCAGATACACAGCAGCAGATGCTATAGTCGTCACCCCAAACTGGGCGCATTACATCGTCGTTCTCATACTGGATAGAGCTTGTCTTTACAGAGATGAGAGAAGCGTAGTGCTTGAATGCCTTTGGCAAGCGAGAGCTATAGAGTACAGTGAGGTTTGGCTCTGGTGAAGGACCCATGTTCTCCAATGTGTGGAGGAAACGGAAGTCGTTCTTGGTAACCATTGAGCGGCCATCCTGCCCCATACCACCTACCTCGAGAGTAGCCCAAACTGGGTCGCCGGTGAAGAGCTCGTTGTAAGAAGGGATACGGGCGAACTTAACCATACGGAACTTCATTACCAAGTGGTCGATGAGCTCCTGAGCCTCATCCTCGGTAAGAGTACCCTCGTTCAAGTCGCGCTGGATATAGATGTCGAGGAATGTAGAGATACGGCCTACAGACATCGCAGCACCATTCTGAGTCTTCACAGCTCCGAGGTAACCGAAGTACAACCACTGAACAGCCTCACGAGCGTTTTTGGCAGGCTGAGAGATGTCGTAACCATACAACTGAGCCATCTCCTTCAAGCCCTTGAGCGCCTTAATCTGCATAGCAACCTCTTCACGAAGACGGATAACTTCGTCAATCATCTCACGGTCGCCCATGTTAGCGAGGTCGTTCTTCTTCTCCTCGATGAGGAAGTCGATACCATAGAGGGCTACACGACGGTAGTCACCTACGATACGTCCACGACCATAAGTATCAGGAAGACCGGTAAGAATGTGGTTATGGCGAACGAGCTTCATCTCTGGAGTATAAGCATCGAATACGCCATCATTATGAGTTTTACAATACTTGTGGAAGATTTCGTGGAGCTTCTCAGATGGCTGATAGCCATATGTTGTACAAGCCTGCTCCGCCATCTTGATACCACCGTAAGGCATGAAGGCACGCTTCAAAGGCTTATCGGTCTGCAGACCAACTACCTTCTCCAAATCCTTTGTACCTTCACCGATATAAGCAGCACCGTAAGCTGTCAATCCTGAAACGATTTCTGTTTCCATATCAAGCACACCACCCTTGGCGCGCTCCTCCTTCTGGAGTTCCTTCAACATACCCCAAAGGGTGTTAGTTGCCTGAGTTGGTTCTGCAAGGAACGACTCATCGCCGTCATAACAAGTGTAGTTGTTCTGAATGAAATCACGAAGATTCACTTCACTCTGCCACATGTTTCCTTTGAAACCTCTCCATTCTGTTTTCATCATTTTAATACTTTTTTTTTATAAAGTTAATAATTATATATTTTGCACACACTATCTATTTTGAGTTGGTTTTACACCTATTATATATAGTAAAATAAAAAAGCCCGAACACGTTTGTGCCCGGGTTTTTAAGCACCTTTATCTGAAGGTGCGTATATCATGATGTTCTCGTTCTTTCCGACAGCATCTGTTTTTCCTATATTTCCTAAGTCAATTCCCACTATTAATTTCATGTCTTTTAAATTCTATTATTTGTAATAGCCTTGCAACAGTTTTGCAATGCGAGTGCAAAGTTACAACAATAAAATGAGAAAAGAGAAGAAAACCTGAACTTTCTTCTCTTTTCTATGCAAAATCATCATTTATGAGTATCATTCTACTGATTCTCAAAGAAATGATTGAAATTTTCGAGACATAATCCGAAGCACTTCTCATGAATCTGACGCGTCATGGTAACAGGGTTCTCCGCATTCAGGATGGTACCGCTCATTGCCACACCGATGCCCAATTCTGCAAGCGGATCTATATCGTCTGGAGTCAAGCCTCCGATGGCTACCATAGGCAGAGAGATTTTATTCTCCCTCATCTGCTCAATAATCTGGCGATAACCTTCTATACCCAACACCGGAGAGAGTTTCTCCTTGGTAGTAGTATAGCGGAACGGACCACAACCGATATAGTCAGCCCCCTGTTCATGCAAACGACGAATATCATCAAATGTATTGGCTGTTCCTCCAATAATGAATTCATCACCCAGGAGCTTACGTGCCTCATCAACCGGCATATCATTCTTTCCAAGATGTACACCATCTATCTGTAACTTCTTCACCAGTTCTACACGGTCGTCGAGGATAAAGGTTGCACCGGCACCCTCGCAAGCCAACTTTAACTTACGGGCTATAGGCTCTACCTCTTCATCGGTAGCCCCCTTCATGCGAAGCTGAACCCAATTACATCCTCCGATAAGTGCCAGATAGGCTCCTTCGAGATAAGAGAAGCGCTCGTTCTGATGCGTGATAAACTGAAAGCTCGTCTGAAAATGAGCTAATGCTAAAGACTTGTTCATACGTACTATAAAATATAAATTCGCTTGCAAAGGTACTACATTCACACGACAAAATCCTACAATTTACCTTTTTTAAACTTCGTCATTTGGAAATGGGGAAAGTCTTCCTTTTTTTATTTTGTTTTTTTATACTTTCTTATTTTAATATATGAATACTTTTCCGTACCTTTGCACTCAAAATACAAAACATTACTTTTTATGTTGACAGATATTGAAATAGCTAAATCAGTAAAAATGCGCCCTATCAATGAAGTGGCAGCAGAACTTGGAATCCATGAAGACCAAGTGGAAAACTACGGCCGTTACATCGCTAAGATTACTACGGACAAGATTGACACCAACAAGTTTAAGAATCACCATCTCATCCTTGTGACAGCTATCAGCCCTACAAAGGCTGGTAATGGTAAGACTACGGTATCTGTAGGTCTCGCCCTGGGTATGCAGAAGATTGGCAAGAAGGCTGTAGTAGCACTTCGCGAACCATCTCTGGGTCCTTGCTTCGGCATGAAGGGTGGCGCAGCAGGTGGCGGTTATGCCCAGGTTTTGCCTATGGATAAGATCAACCTCCATTTCACTGGCGATTTCCATGCCATCACAGAGGCCAACAACATGATCTCTGCCCTTCTGGACAATTACCGTTTCCAGCACGAAGCAGAGGGTTTCAAACTCAAGAAGATTCTTTGGCGTCGCGTCATGGATGTGAACGATAGAGGTTTGCGCCGCATCATCACCGGTATAGGAGATAAGAACGGCATCGAGACAGAGTCTGGTTTCGATATTACGCCAGCTTCTGAGATTATGGCTATCATGTGTTTCGCAACAAGCATCGATGATCTTCGTCGCCGTATCGATAATATCCTCCTGGGCATCACCGAGGACGACAAGCCATTTACCGTAAAGGATATGGGTGTAGGTGGCAGTATCGTAGCTCTCCTTCTCGATGCTTTGAAGCCAAATCTGGTTCAGACAACAGAGGGAACACCAGCATTTGTTCATTGTGGTCCTTTTGCCAACATTGCTCATGGCTGCAATTCCGTCATGGCTACAGCTGCTGCTCTTGAGTATGGCGACTATGCTATTACAGAGGCAGGATTCGGTGCTGATCTCGGTGCAGAGAAGTTCTATGACATCAAATGCCGCAAGACAGGTTTGCAACCAGACCTCACTGTTCTCGTTGTTACCCTCCAGGCGTTGAAGATGCATGGTGGTGTAGCTCTGGAAGATATCAAGAAGCCAAACATCGCAGGAATGGAAGCCGGTTACTGGAACCTCGACAAGCACGTAAAGAACCTGCAGAGCTTTGGTCAGACTGTAGTGATTGCATTCAACAAGTTTGCAACCGATACAGATGAAGAAATTGAAGTATTGCGCAAACATTGCGAGGAGATGGGTTGCGGTTTCGCCGTAAACAGTGCCTTTGCCGAAGGCGGAAACGGAGCCATTGAACTTGCCAACCTCGTAGTGAAGACCATTGATGAGCGTCCATCAGCCCCTCTCTATTTTGCTTATGATGATAACGATACTGTTGAGGAGAAGATAGAAAAGGTTGCATTCAATCTTTACGGAGCAGGCAGCGTAACATTGAGCGATTCTGCCAAGGCGATGATTGAAGAGATCAAGAAGCTGGGTGCTGAAAAGTTCCCTATCTGTATAGCCAAGACTCAGTACAGTTTCTCTACCGATGCCAAGGCATACGGCCCTACAGAAGGTTTCGAACTCCACGTTCGCGACATCACCGTAAATATGGGTGCCGAGATGATTGTAGTCATCGCTGGTCCTATCATGCGTATGCCGGGCTTACCAAAGAGCCCACAGGCTGAGCGCATTGATGTAGTAAACGGTGAGATTACTGGTCTTTCTTAAATAAGCATCTAGCCTAGAATATAGAAAAGGCACGGATTACACAGATTACACGGATTTATCATGAGCGTCATAAATCCGTGTAATCTGTGTAATCCGTGCCTAAAATATCACAGTGCAGAAAAACACTTTATCTCAAACTGAATTCACAACCACAATATAACTGATTATAGAATTCATTGATTCTCAAGAGTTCACCTCGGCGATTCTGCAAACCGCCCTTCCGCCAATTCATATCCCACCATTCTACATCAGGATAAGCCTCAACGGCAAGATGACCGGCAGTATCTATCTGCCTGATATTCTTCCAGCGCGAAGATGCCAACGTGGTAGTAAGAAGGTGAAATCCATGCTCCTGCGCATACTTGGCTGCATGAGAGAGGCGGAACTGAAAGCAGACAGAACAACGGCTGCCACGCTCGGGCTCATCCTCTAAACCCTTAATAACAGAAAGCCACTCCTGATGGTCATACTCATCATCTACATAAGGTACATTCTGGGTTTCCAGAAATCGTTTCAGTTCATGTTTGCGTACATCATACTCCTGCTGAGGATAGATATTGCTGTTACTGAAATATACAGTAGGCTTCATACCATTACGAAGCATACATTCTACGATAGCCGCCGAACAAGGTGCACAACAGGCATGCAACAAGACAGCCTGACCTTCAGCCTTGCTTCCATCCGGGAGAGTAAGTTTTACGTATTTATATTGTTCTTCTACAGGAATCTTCATTATTATCAATATTAAATATAAAATATAAAATTTTAAATGTGAACAGCTACTTCTGATGTGAAGTATTTTCGCCTTGCTTCAAAAAACAAATGGAGTACAATCTCACGACACCCCCCATTTGCCCAAATATATGCGAAAACTAGTGCAAAGGTACAACATTTATTCGAACCACCAAATTTTTAACACGTTTTTTTCATCACAATGGTTCAAGCGGCTAATATTTAACTATATGTTAACACTTAAACACCATTTTTGTTATCTTTAAGAACTATAAATCACGTTTCAGCGTGATAACTGTCAGTTCAGGCCATGCGCCTAGGCGGAAAGGGAAAGAACCACCAATACCCGATGATACATAGAGCATCTGCTCACCAATCCGGTAAGCTCCGCCCCACTCTTTGAAAGCCATGCGGGCAGGCGTCCATTTACCTATTTTCAATTGTCCGGCATGCGTATGTCCCGCCAGAGTAAGTTGTATCTTCTTACCAACTACTTCTCTGCGCCAATGGTGAGGATCATGACTCAAGAGGATTTTAAACATATCTGGATTCAACCCCTTCATCGCTTTCTTCAGATTACTGCGATTGGTGAAAGGAGGCTGACCGGGATTCTCTACGCCTATTACAGCGATAGATGCCATACCATGACTCACCACATGATGTTCGTTCATCAGCTGATGCCACCCCAGACTTTCCTGATAACCATAGAGCATACGGCGGTTTCTCTTCAAAGCGCCAATAGAATGATTGTTGCCATATTCACAATAATCATGATTTCCCCAGATAGAATAGATGCCATCTGACGCATGAAGCTGCCCCAGCGTATCCAGATAAGGCTCCACTTCGCTGGCTTGGTTATTGACCAGATCGCCCGTAAAGAGAATCATATCGGGTTCTTCATTGTTGGTCGCATCCACCACCTTCTGCACGAAATCATTGCCGGGAGGAAACGAACCGAGATGAAAGTCGGTAATCTGTACCAGACGGTAACCATCAAAATAAGGTGGCAAATCGGGCGAGGTAAAGGTAATATGTTTCAGTTCTAACCGCTTCCAACCCTCTATAAAGCCGAAGGCAAACCACCCCATTACACCCAAAGCTGGAATCAGAGCAAAAAACCAAGGAAGAAATGCATCGAACAGGATGAAGACAACCTTAGGGAATGCCGAGAAAAGTATGGTAGTAAAGAGTACACGGACTGACAACTTATGGAAGAACCCCATCTGCAACCCCACTTCGGCAAGAACAAGTAACAACGAGGGAACCCACCATAAGATGGCTAGCAGCAAAGGCCACTCACTCACCCCGATGTGCCAAAGCCAGAAGTCGGGCAGGAATGCCAGAACCGACATGGCTACTATATAGAATATGGATCTTAATACCTTTTTTAATACCTTCTTCATTGTTTTTCTTTATAACTGGGTACAAAGGTACGATAATTCATAGACAATACAAAATAAATTTAAATATATTTTCAATGTTTTGTTATTTGAGAAGATTGCATTATCTTTGCATAAGATTTGCTGCACTCGGCAATCTGAAAGTAAACTTTCATTGCACTCGATTGCAAAATCTTTGCAAAAGAAAAATTAAATAAAATGGCACGACGACTAAGAAAAAAACGCATAGCAATCATATTGCTTTCCTTTACAGCAATCGTAGGATGGACTACACACAGCTGTGTATCTCGCTGTACATCAGCATCAGACAAGAACAAGGCGGCAGATTCGCTCCCTAAGGTTCATATCAACGATTCCATCTCAAATGCCCTGACAGAGGGGAAGGAATACCAAAAGATGGATTCGCTCGTAGAGAGATACCTCAAGCGATGGGAAATCAACGGTGCACAGCTCGTCATCACCCGCAACGACTCCCTGCTCTATGCCCGCGGTTTCGGATGGGCAGACAAGGAGAGGGGCATTCGAATGGAACCGAATATGCTGATGCGCTTCGCTTCCATTTCCAAGCTCATCACCGCCGTAGGTATCATGAAACTGCAGGAGATGAAGAAGCTCAGAATGAACGAGAAGGTATTCGGACCTAAGGGAATCCTAAACGATACCGTTTACAACAACAGTATCAAGGACAAGCGATATTACGACATCACCGTAGAACAGTTGCTGCGCCATCAGGCTGGTTTCAACAATTATGCCGGCGACCCGGTATCTTCCACCCGCTACATCATGATGCAGAACCATCTCACTACTCCTCCTGACCATAAGACCCTGCTCAAGATTCTCCTGAAGCGCCACTTGGGCTATACTCCTGGCGAAGGCAAATGCTACAGCAATCTAGGCTACATGATTCTCTCCATGATTATAGAAAAGAAGAGCGGAATGAAATATGAAAACTTCATGCAGAAGTATGTGCTCCACCCAGCCGGCTGCTACGACATGCATATTGCGGGAACTTACTTAAAGGACCGCAGACCTAACGAGACGAAATACTACATGCATGGAGGAAGTATTCCGGTATACGAATATAACAACAGCGGCAGACTGGTAGAGAAATGCTATGGCGATACCGACCTTCCACGTCTCTCAGGTGCAGGTGCCTGGTGTGGTTCAGCAGCCGAACTGAGCCGTCTCATCGCCAGCATCGACGGTATGCCTCATGTCAAGGACATTCTCAGCAAGAAGAGCATCCAGTTCATGACCACCGAGCAGCCCGACCATCAGTATTCCATCGGCTGGAACTACACTCCAAAGAGCAATCGTCCATGGATTCGTACCGGTTCTCTTGCCGGCACCTCTGCCATTGTCCTGAAATACCCCGACGGTCAGTGCTGGATTCTCATAACCAACACCTCCACCTGGAAGGGTCACGGTTTCAGCAACGACACCGTGGCATTCTTTGAGAAGCTCCGCAAGCAGTTCATGGCAGATATGCCGAAGAAGGATTTGTTCATATAGAGAAGGAAAATAAAAGTTGGTGCATAACAGATGGGCAACGCATGCACATCAGCTGCTGTGCGAGCGCATATCAGCTGTTATGCAAGCGCACAACAGCTGTTGTGCGGCCTGAGATACTAAATAACTCAGAAATATATCCTGTCTTTTCCGACAATATATCTTTAATATACGAATAAAAGAGGGTGCATCATAAATTCATGATACACCCTCTTTTCGTTTTTTATCAACTATTATAAACTTGTCAAACCAAGCTTCTCCTATCTTACGGCAACCTTCCGTCCCATAGCCTGAGCACAAGACTGGGTGGATGCCTTTACGATATATACTCCGGATGGAACACGGAGAATCATTCTCTGCTTATCAGGCAACTGATAGCTGTGAACCTTCTTGCCATCCAAGGTAAATACCTCTACCCTACCCAACTTCTCACCATTCAGGGCAGATACAACAATCATGCCCGCAGCAGGTGAATAAACCTTCAACTGATTACTTTCAGCCTCAGCCTCAATCTGCTGGATACCGGTAGTACCACGAGTCTGTGTCAGGAAGTATCTGCCATGCTCATTTGCCTGAATGCTCACCTCATTGCCATCCTGCAACTCGGTATACTGTCCGTTGGCAGCATCATAGAGATAAAGCGGAGCATCGAGCTTGGCAACGCCCTTGAAGTCGAGGTTCACCATTTCATTCTTCTCCCCATTCTCCATGATTACACCCATTGGCATCCATTCAATCTTAGGAGTAGCATTCACCGCCACAGCCTGAGAACCAGCCACGGTATAAACCTGCGGAATATCACTCAGGTTCTGATCGCACAGAAGATCCACATCCTCCTGCTCATCATAATCATCAGAAGCCTCTTCTCTTACGGCAATGCGAGCCTTCGAAGTCTGTCCCTTAGCATTCTGAGCCGATACATTCACGTCTTTGAGATAATCAGAAGCAATGATGATACCAGAAGAGAGCAGACGGTCTACATACATCGCAGAAGTGAACTTCACCTCATCAACAGAAGCTGTTCCATCCTTCTTGACAAAGAACGACTGAGTAGGCTGGATAACGAAATCCTTACTACTTAAATCTGTAGAAGGAACGCTTCTTACTGCATCTCCTTCAATCAGCCATACTGCATTCTGCAATCCTGTATTCACCTCGAAGAACTTCTTCAGAGAGATAGAGCAGGTATATGGATTAGCCACGAGATAGAATCCGCTGGTGTTATCCGCACCTAGCGTCTGAACCATCTGAGCAAGATGCTTTTCCTCATTGTTGTAAGCAACGAGAAGTCTGCCATGACCAGCATTCTTCGCAACCGGTATCTTGCTTGAAGAAGGCTTTGAACCTGTATAATCGAAGTACTGGTATTCCTTATCTTCCTTTGGCAAACGAAGAAGCGCATTCTTAGTCTGATCCTTAAGCAAGAGCGCATTACCAGCCTTGATAGCGAAGCCACCAAATGTTCCATCTGCGGCATAGCTCTCATCCACCTTATTATATACATGGCTCCAATAGCCGAGATTGACATCAATATTGCTAGCCTCACCGTTTGGCGTATGCCATGCATTATGCTCACCATCAGAAGTGATTTCCTTCACATCGCTCTTCATCCAAGCTCTCTGATAAACCGGATACTTGCTTCGGCTATACGCATCTAAAGTACTAGAATATGCCACCTTATCATTATACTTAATACCCGTAAATGCCTTAGTTTCCTGTCGTCCATTACTTGCTGGCACATACATATCACCTGCGTAGATATACTGCAGAGGTGAAGCCATGGTGTACCACTTGTTTGGCTCCAGCTCTTTCTCTACCCAAGCCTTGTCATATACCAGATAGCACTGGTCGCGAAGCTCGCCCTGAGGCTTGAAGTAAATCTGATGGCAGGTATTGCCATAGAACTTCTCGCACTTCAGATTGCCATCCGTATCCAATCCCTTATCAGCAGCTGCCTCATTCCAGAACGCCATGATATCATACTGGATATACGTTGTTGCCACATCACCCTTGGCATTGGTCAGCTTGGTAGCGATGCCATTGGTGCTACGGTAAACGATGTTACCGAGGTCAGGGAATGGCAAACCATTCAGATTACCGATCGTTACCTTGGTAAACTTCATTGGCACATAGCTGTTCAGCGTAGGAATCTCTACCTTTGGCGTAATACCAGATGCATTACCATAAGCCTGATAATTAGGATAGTCATTATCATACAATTCTGTAGATGATGAGCGATGCCAGTTATCATCATTATTCCAGTTGGCATTCATACCGCCATCCGCAGTAGGAGTCCAGGTAATGAACTCCGGTACAATCTTCAACTTGAGATAAGACTCGCCAGGACAGTTGGTAGTTCCCTCAGAAGCTCTTCTCTGCTCGAAGGCAAATCTGAGCTCGTAGTAATATCCCTCATGGAAATTCTCTACGGCAGCGTCAGAGAACTTGATATTGAGGGTAGCCTGAGTCGTTTTATCTATAGCCGGCAACTCTGTACTCTGCAATGTGGCAACCTGGGTATTCAGCATGGCAGTTGTCCATAACGGGTCATTCGTGTATGCTACCATTACCTTATCTGAAGTAACTGCAGAAGTGCCACTATCATCGACGAAGGTAAGTGGCGAAGTGATAGCAGTTCCATCACCCATAGTAGCACTATGAAGAGGAATCTCCAGGAATCCTGTATTCTTCAACTTCTTCAGCTGTGGCAAACCGATACGAAGCGATGCCTCATAACTGCCGTCTTTAAATGGATAATCCACATCATTGAAACCGAAGTTAAGCTGTGGTCCATCCTTCATCACACGCAATGGTACTGGTATTGCACTAGGGCACAACAGATACTTTTTACCATTTGGCGCAATATATTCAATATAGTCAACATCATCGTTACCTTCAGGCTTCATAAATATCTGATGATTTTCACCCAATGTAATATCCTTCTTAAGGATAGTAATTTCGTTGCTAGCAGGTGCTGAAGGTTTTATCTTATTTTCTTCATTCTTACCATCAAGATACCAGATGAATTTAACACCATCCAATGTTATCTTACCACCTGTATTAGGGTCAGTTGTAACCAATTGACCTTTGATTTTTATCTCATAATCATCAGCTGCATCGCAAGGAATCTTATAATCAGTCACGATCTTACCATCTGTATCAGTAATGACAGAATGCTGGCTAACCATTTCAAACCAGTTACTGTACAACGAGCAGACTTCAGCAGGTGACCCCCAATTAGAGTTGCCAGTTGCGTCAGGAGTTTCTGTAGCTACAGATACGTAATACTTCTTCCCCACTTCAAGGGGATAGTGTTTATTGCTGATAACAATATAGGTTACACCTTCACTATCTTGCTCAATCATATTAGTACCATCGATTTCAAAGTTCTTACACTTTTCCTCTGAATTGTATACATCAACAGTACCATATTCCGTACCTTCAACTTTCGTTATTTTGTTTTTCGTTTTATCCTTCAAGCTATAAGAATAAAATCCATCGCCCGTTACAGGTTTTCCATCTTCACCCACAAATCTGAAATAGATCTTTGTATCTTTATGTCCCAAAATCGCATTCAAGGTCTCGTGGATAGCACGTATCTTCAGTTTGATAGTTCCAGTTGTAGCACCGTTACATACCGGCTTTTCCTGAATCACCTGAACCTTAGCGGGCGCTAGATACATACGGATATCATCTACAGCATAGTCGGCACCTTGAGTTCCTTTACAGTAATTATCTATCTCCAACCGGAAATCAGAATACTTTTCTACATTTGACTCTTTTTGCAAAGTAATCTTACCGTATACCTGATACCAAGTCATTGATTTCAAGTCTTCTACATTATTACTAAAATCACCAGATGAAAAACAATGTATCAGATGTTTATCAACAATCTCACCATTGACATCTTTATTAACGCCAAATAGTTTAAACATAATCTGTGGCTTTGTACCTGCATTTGTCATGTCAGCAACACTTGCAATGAAAATAAGCTGCTGTCCAGTACAAAGATTAGCATTGAAATCTGAAGCAGCGATTTTTCTACTTTCATCAGATGCATCCACATAAAGGAAATGACCATATTGAGAACCATTAGTTATCTCATAAGTCTTATCATATAATTCTCCAGTTTGCCACCAAAGATATTTTTCACTAGAAGTAGAAACACCACTAAGATTTGCGGACTTATACAAGCAATAATCTCCATGAAGTGGAGAATGACCGATTTTATTCAAACCACCATAATTAGTAGCATCGTAGTCAATCAAATCACGATATACGAAACTATAAGCACAGCGATCCCATTTAGATGGTAATCGGTTCTGGTTGTCATCCGGACTTGTAGGAGCAGCCACAGTCTGTTCTACATTAACGTCATCAAATGTAATAGGCTTGATAGCCATTTTATAATGCTCATCAAGATAACCAATAAGTCTATTATTCAAACCTTCTTTAACTATCTCTTCTTTAGTCATCGGATGATTATTCCTGAATCGAAGATCAATGTTGGCAATTGGACAACGATTATCAGCATCATCCTTAGCATATGCAACGATATATACAAGATCTCCATATTGAAAGGTAAAATTCTTTGTTTCACCCTCTGATGATACGGACGTCCATTTTCCGTCAAGATTGTTCATCGCCAAATCAAAGAAACGATTAACACAAGTACCCAAATTAAGACAATAAGTCTTGGTCTTATCGTATGCCCTCCACTCTATCTTAGTAGCCTGACATATTTTTGTATTATCAAAGTCGGATTCCACGAGTTTATCCTTTTCATCTGCATAATATACCCGATGAGTACAACCATTAACCAATGGATGGAAAAAATACTTTTTAGAGTCTGACAAATCCAAACGAAGAGTCAAAGTAGAACTTTTATTCTTCATACCAACCGTCAAATACTTTCTATCCTGATAAGTTCTATAACCTGCTCTTTGAGGATTTTTACCAATAGCCGTATTCATAATATCGTCTGCTAACTTCTTGGCAGAACGGATATGGAAAATGTATCTGATAGAGAGCGTTGGCTCATGTACAAGATAAGTTTTTGTAGCATCCAAACCATCAATATAACGGCTCACGTCGCAGGCTATATCTTCACCTGCCCATTCATCAGATGAAGCTCCTGCAGGTGCAGTATATGTAACACCAATATTACTGCTTGTCGGAAGCGCAGGATAAAGATTATAAGCAAACAAGCCATAGTCCTCACTTCCAGATTTTATGTTATGCAGAAGAGTACCTGTATTTGCACGTAAATTAGCGCTAGCTCTATCTTTGTTAAAATCATACCATCTGAAATAGCCCTGTGGCTCAAGAGCGTCACTACTACCTTTATAATTAACGAAAGGCAGCACTAACTCTACTTGCTTATTAGCATCTTTCACATAGACATAGTACTCCCATTCAGCAGTCTGCTGCATACCATTATCTAATGCAGTATTAGCATGGCCTACATAATGATTGAAAGGCATGCTATACTTTGTTTCCAACGTAATATTATACAATGCATTCAAAGTTGGCTCCGTCTCAACAACACCATATTTAGTAGTCAATTCAGAGATATTTTTGGAAATAACAAAAGATAATTTTATGTTATCCCAAGACTCACTACTAGGCAACTCTAAGGTAACATCCAAGTCTTTTGCTTGAATTGAGGAACCTGTATTATTAAAGTAAATATAGTCAAAAGCATTACGCTTCTGTATTTTTCCTGAAGAGACAGTAAGATTATCTACTTTGGTGCCATCTGTATGTTTTATAGTCCAACGTATATAGAAGTCCTTAATATCTTCTTTAGACGAAACACCCAAGATAGATTTAATCTCATCATATATAGAAGCACCACTGAAGATACATTTGTTTCCTTCTTTTAAAGCATAAGCAGATTTCACCAAAGTAGGCTCAGTTGCCTTGGTGAAAGTTACAGCATCAACATCACTCTGAGAATAAAGCTGATAAGTATATGTAACATCTGCCGTTGTCTTATCTGTTTCAAAATTATTCGTATTAGAAGCCTTTACTACAAACTTATAACCAGAGAGATCTACATTAGTAGTATTTATCTTAAACCTAAACAAATTTTCGCATCCCCAACCATTTTTCTCTTTGTAAAAAAGATAATAATTCTTGGTCTTCTTGAAGCCATCACCATTAAAATCCGGATTTGCATCATTTGATTCACTATTCCACAAACCAAGATTAATGTTACTTAAATCTACAATAGCATCAGACTTGTCAAGAAAATAAAACTCAATATAATTATATTTTGCATATTTATCACTGCCACCTAAGATACTTTGCATATCAATAGATACGCGGTTTACATCGGTCAAAAAAATATTATTCGTATAATTCTCTCCCCATATAGTATTTGGCAGCAATGCAAGCATTGCTACCAACATATATCTCATTACACTATTAAAAATCTTAGACTTAAACATAAGCTTCAATGTTTTTTAATATAAGTATTATTGTTTTGTTCTGTAATAGTAACTCTGTCTCGTATATTTACGAGCAGCAAAGCTACTCAAATCCTTGGTGAAAAGTATCTTGTATGTTAGAGACTTGCCGGTTTCGCCAGGCACAGGAACTGTGACCTGATAGAGGGCACTCTGCTTGTCGGCATTGTCATCATTGAAGGTACCTTCAAAATAGCCGGTGGTCTTATCCCATGATGGAAGACCTTTAAATACCTTTTGGGCATTCGCTGTAGCAGCTGCGGCATCAGCCATATCATCTTCTTGGATTAACTCCCATTTTACTTTGGTATAATCGATGGTTCCAGACACATCGGTGTCATCACCATTTACAACCTTTGGCTGGATATGGAATTCTTCTTCCGGGTAATAACAGGTATAGGAAAGTGTGGTTCCGTTGTCTGTTATGGATGGATAGAGACCGATGGCAGAGAAGGACTGAACATCAAACTTCAACTTGTAATCATCTAATTTGATTTGAAGAATGTGATGATCGTTGCGTGCTATCGTTGTCCAATCCTGGAACAGGGCGTAACGCTTGACTCCTGCTGATGTATTCAGGTTGATGATGAAATACTTGGAAGTATTGCCCGCTGCGCTTTCATTCACATAGAACGAAATCTCATTCTCTGATGTATAAGCATCAGTTTTTGAAGGTATCGTCTTTGCAGAAGGCAACGTATAAGTATAATTCTGCGTAGCTGCCTGCCCTACAAGATTTGGAATGCATGTAACCTCATCCTTATCTGCACCAGATGAAGCATCAGAATGCTTTGGCAACAACATGATGTTTTCAGCATCTGCATTATCTTTGCTGTTCTTAGTAATATCGCTGATGGTAATATCATTGATTTCCAAAGGAGTAAAACTTGGATTCCTAAACTGAAGTGTAACCTTAGCCAGCATTCTTACTACCCAAAGCTTATTCTTATCAGTTGTTCCATCTCGGTTTACAGTAAGCGTCTGCTCATTACTCATAGGAATACCAGAAATTGTAGCATCGAAGCCATTGCCATTCATCTTATATTTCATGTTTTTAAAATCAACAGCAGAGCCGTTGGTCAACGTACCCAACTGCGTTTTATCAATATTGGCAAAAGAATAGACCTGATAGGTGCCTGGGGCTACATTCTCCAGAGTAACCTCGTCTTCCTTAGCATGCTGAGCATCAACCTGAGTTTTCTCTATAGTCTGCACCACCTTATTACCTTGAGTAAGAATAACAAACCAGCTCTTCATATTCTCTGCATCGGAACCAGACTCCCACACTGGAGTAAGAGCACGGCTATGAGGTGCAGCCTGACCTATAGAGCCAGGCGCAGAAGTAGAGAGCTTGAGATGAATGGTATAACCATTTTTGCTTCCTCCATCAGGATTATCAGACATAGAACTATCGTCTGGCGAGCAAGCCGTAAAGGTGGCAAGCATCGTCAGTACCAACAGCGCCATTATCGTTTTTATCTTATTCATATCTATTACTCATTATTATCCGTCTTATTACATGGAAGTCTCTGCATGGGTATACTTTGCCCACTTCTTGACAGCAATCGTGAGAACCATACCCTTCTTCTCACCCACTACTCCTTCTATCTTGATGCGATAGATGTTATTGCGGACAATGCCATAATACATAGGATCGTTTTTAGAACCAGCACCTGTTGGATCACTATGGCGAATGGTGTAGGTATAGTATTTATCTGTACCAGATTTACCCGCCTTAGGCTGCTTGTTGGTTGTATCCCAATCAGAAAGCTCATAATACTTGCCTTTAAACACCAGTCCTGTTGCATACTCTTCTGAATTATCAAAAGTAGTATTCTCCATCGCATAATCAAGAACGAAGAAAGAAGAGCTTGTTGGACCTAAAACATTCCTGACAGGAAGGTATCCTGTAGCAGATGGCCAACCTGCATCATTTAACTTACGAACATTATATGTAAGACCACTTGGCGTAGAACCAGTATTCTTACCGGAAGTCCATGGATCTATCACATAGTTTGTAGCTTTCTTGTCGGTTTCTGAAACAGTATTCTCATCTCCCAAATAGGTCAGAGTTGTTCCCGTGTTATCACCCACACGCTTAATGCAAAACTCACCGGAAGTAAGTTTGTTGTAAGGGAGGATAGACTCCAAAACAAAGCCACCCACTAAATTGTTTGAAACATCCTTCACATCAAAAGCATAAGTTCCGGTACCAGGATTTGTAGGAGAATCAACATACTTACCATCACCTGGATCAATATCAATACGGGCAGCAAGGCGCTCTATATCAACATTTACTGTAAGCGGATTAGCCTCGGTTCCATCACCAGTAGCATTACCAGCAGAAGTCAACCCGGTAGTAGCATCCTTCTCTGAAGTCATGATAAAGTATTTCGAAGTAGAATCAAAAGCCGGAAGATGAGCATCTCTAAGTTTACTCAATTTCTTGTTCAAGTAGGTTAGAGTGATGTCACCGGCATTCGCTACCACCAAAACATGATATGCCTTGGAAACGACGATTGGCAAACATTGCTTTTTTTCGAACGTATATACCTTATCATATCTGGCATCACCTGGCTTCTCTGTTGGTTTCTCAAAATAGAAAGCCTGCTCTATCTGTGCATCGCCATCGCTTATGCCTGTAGAGTAAAGAAATACACAGACATTGTTCACCTTATATTCGTTTTCAAAAGCCGTTTCTCTACCATCACCTTCTTCACCTCCTTGAGGACCAGCTGCACGAGACGTGGCTTTGGTATCACCAGCCACAGCTACCTGCACAGTAAAGTAAGCCTCTCCCTTGAAGGCATCGGGCTTTCCGTCATCATCATCGGTGCTGCCAGCGCAGGATGCGAAAGCACCGATGACAAGAACTGAAAACAGAAGCAGATATATTGATTTCAACTTCTTCATAATCCTCTTAGTTGTTAAGTACTTCAAACTGTATTCTCTGACTCCAGCTAAGCGCATTCACGCTGATAGTAATGTAAGCGTATTTCAACTTACCATCTTGAAGGAAGAACTGTAACTTATAGTCATAAGCTCTATCCAAGAACTCTTGTGGAGTATACATATATTCCTCACTGGTGCGAACTCGGCTCAACAAGTCAGGTAAATCTACATCTACCACGGTCTTGCCTGTTTCCTTGTTGGCGATGATCAATTTTCCATCGTCCTTCGCCTTATCGTGATAAATCAGACGGGAGGTCATAAAGTCGGCATGAGCTATCTTGCCCACTCCTTCCAATTCATTACCATTGACATCACCAGCGGTAGAACCTTCACGGTCTTCTGTATTCCAAACTGCATGTGGAGTATAGATTACTTGATTAGTCTCATCGAGTGAATTGTCACAGAGGATGCGGGAGTTATGGTCTTGAATGATAAAACTATAGTCGTTTACATCCATTGTGGTTGGATCATTGAGTTCACGCAAGGTAACATTAATCTTCTTGGTATCACGTACCAGCGAAACGGTGGTATAGTTAGGACGGGTAGCGGAATACTCTACCAGCGCATCTGTCTTACCATGCCACAGGGTATCGAGTGGCAAGTTGTGGTTATCTATGATATAATAACCATTGCGCTGAATCTTATCAAGGTTTACCTCCAATTTATCCATCTTATCGCCCACAGCAGGTTCTGTACGAACGAACTTTGCACGCTGGGTATTCAACTGATCAGCATAAGCATTCTGTCCAGCCAAAGCTATGAACTGATACCTGCCAGGTTGAAGATCGGTAATATGCATTTTATAGTCTATATTTTTCAAAGGCAGCGCAGATAAAGAGTTTGCCTCTTCGAATTTCTTCACAAAATTTCCATTTTCATCATAGACATAAAGGGTTACCGCACCCACATGATCATTGAACATGTCAGCACGCTGCAAGTTATAGTCATACTTAAACTTGACATAAATCCCTGTAGGACAATCGTCGGTGTCGGTATGCCACATATCACAGGAGGTAACCGTCAAGAGTGTAGCAACCGCCAGCACTCCTCTTTTCACCAAGCTAAAAATCTGCGCTTTCATATATTTCTTCGTTTTATATATATTGAATCTTATAATTATCACATGAAGTGTCGGAGTGAATCCGAGTATCACCATCTCTTTGCATCTGGTGATGCGATGCCTTGTTGAACAACAAGCTGTTTATCAGAATATTTCTGACGTAGTTGTTTGTTTATTATATATGCCCCCACCTAGAAAAGGTGAGTGGGGGCATGATTATTTTTACTGAAGGATTGTATTCTGCTTACGAACAGCCCAAGAGAGAGCATTAATCTTGCAAGAGATATAGCGCTTCAAGTTATCATCAGGAGTATTGTCATTGTTTACATCAAGTTCACCTGGTGTTGAAGCACCAATGGCTGCTACGCCAGTAACCTCAAGTTTATACCAGTTGTTACGGAGAACGCCATAACGACCCAACCAATTCTGCTCTTTATCTGAACCAGGATAAGATTCTGTTGTCTTGGTTGAAGGATTCCAAGGAGTCAACTCATCACCAAAGTGCTTAATCAAAATGGTATAGTATGCATAACCATCCTTGAACTCATTAACCTTAATAGTTGGCTTGAATGTTGTTAAGTCGGCTGCAGTGACTTCCTTATCTGTTGTACCATCAGTTAAAGTCATCTTGGTAATATCTACCAAACCTGCAACGTCAGCGAATTCAACATTTTTCACAGAGATTGTTCCAGTTGTACCTGCATAATAATCTGTAGAGGTTTTTATCTTCGTTTCATAATCATTCAAGAACTTGTTACCAATTGCAGTCTTTACTGCATCTACAGAATAAACAACGTCCTTATTATCATCAATTGTAAAGAATGTACCCTTACTATAGCCACTAGGTGTAATCTTCATTTTTACGATAGCACAGGTTGTCTCCTTTACATTCTGATGAGCTACATTAAATGTATTCTCATAACAATAAGTGCTTTCTCCTTTTGCCAATGTTGGTTCAGCAGTTCCATCAGAAAAAGAAGCAGGAGTATTATAGTTAGCATCTTCACCCCAATAAGTTCTGTAACCATTACCAGACTCTATATCTTTGATACCTGCAAAACGGAATTTATTGGCTAAATACTCACTACTTGGAGAACCAACAAAATCAGAAGCGCTATAACCATTCCAAGTATTATTATACTGACGAGATAAATAAGAGCTTGTATTAATATTAGCCAATCTCCAACCTGCTAAGTCGTAATCGAAAGTTACAGCAGTTGCACCATCAACACCTACTGTAGCTGTAGAAGTTGAAGTAGGATCTTGAGTCACTGTAACCTTAGCTGCCAAACGTTCTACATAGATATTTGCAGCTGGTTTAGTAGTTGCCTCTGATTCAGAAGAAGCAATAGAAGCTGTAACATCGGTCAAAGTTGTAGCTTTCACACTACTAAAATCTGCAGACCCAGGCATACTCACGATAACAGCATTAGACATCATCAAATTACCTTTCGTCAAAGTTGAATTCATTACCTCTTTTGATAAAGCCGCAAAAGTACCTGCAAAGTCTGCAGTACTAGTACCAACCTGCAATCCATTTGCTGCAGTTACTTTTAATGCATTATTATGATTTAATACAACAAAAGCATATATTTTGTCACTAGATCCAGCAGCAATCGCATTAATCTGCTGAACCTTTGTTAGTTTAGTTGAAATTTGCTCTGTTTGAGCCTCTTTCTTTAAGCCATCCAACTTATAAGCAGCCTTGAAAGTTGCTGTTGCTTCGTCTGCACCCGCAAAAAGAATAAGAGTAGCATCGTTAACTTTGTACTCATCAGGTACACTATGATCAAATTCATCATTAATTGCACGAGAAGTTGACTGAGGCTGAGTAGGCAAATTCAATGTTACATTTACATATCCCTTACCATCAGCACTAAATTTTTCTGATGTACCAGCGATATCATCACTGCTTGAACAAGAACCGAGCATCAGACCTGCCAATACTGCAGAAAACAATAACGATTTTTTCATAATTGATATACTTAATTTGATTAATATTTTTATTCCTATTTATTACCTTTTATAGATTTTCGAGATTCTCCTGAGCAGCCTTGACACCTGCCTTGGCTGCCAAGCCGAAGTAATGGCGAGCCTGCTGGTCATTGCCTTTCAATGCCTCGTATACACCACGGGCATTCTGAGCCGCAGGACTGTTGCCAGCCTGGTCAAGATAAGCCTTGGCACCATCGGCATCACCAGCATTCAGGCGGGTATTGGCGGCATTGAGATTGGCTGTTTCATTCTCTGGGAACATGCGGACGGCAATCTCCATCACGTCGTTAAACTCCTTACTGCCTGGCTCATAGGTCTGAGCTACCAGGAACATCTCTTCCTGACTGAGCTGCTGTGGCTTGGTCTTGATAATCTCCTTTGCCTCAGCCACATCGAATGGCTTTACCTTATAGGTAATGCGGTAGTCGGAATGGCGGAGAGCAGGATACCAGGTATCAAGCATGAAGCGATATTCTGACGGATACAGCTTCTTGATTTTCTGCTCACGGGCATCCGGATCCATCTTCTCATCATTGGCAATTGCCAGAATCTCTGACTTATGCTCCAGGTTACTCTCCTTGAGATAGTTGCGGAGACCATCCCAATCCTCTGCCGTAGAAGAAACGGTGAAGAGCTGGGTTGGCAGGGCTACCATACGGCGAACATAATCGGTAAGGGTCTTGGCACGGTTCTTTGCCAGATAGTCATTATGGCTGTAAGGACTCTCAGGAGAAGCATAACCATGAATGTTGATGCTGCTCACCTCCAGGTTCTTATCATCTTTCAGGGCATTGATGGTTCTTACGATACTGTCCAACTGAGCCGGATTGCGACGGTAGTCGGCATGAAGCTCTATCCTGTTGACAGGGAAGTCGATATAAGCACGCTTATCGAGATGACGAACCTTGATTGCCTCTACGGCAGGACGTACGAAGACAGCCAGCGGCTGACGGCGATGGCGGAGATGGAAATCATTTCCCTCCTCCAGGTTGCCACATCCACAAAGATCTTCATGCATAGTGAGATCGTAGTTCTTCATGACTCCCGCCACAGGAATGGAAGCGGTATACTTAAGGGTCTGTGCCTGCTTGTTGTTACGGCGAACCACCATCGCCTTTGGCGAAAGGTTCAGATGTTTGTTCCCTACCCCACGTTCATACATAATCTGCTGGCGTTTTCCGTTGATGACAATCTCAGGCAACTTATATTCCAACTTCTGACTCTTGAAGATAGGAGTATATACCAGCTGGGTATTGGTAGGAAGGTTAAGCGAATCGAGGTTGAGATCCATCGATACCGTCAAAGCGTTATTCTGCTGCGCCACCTGCACATTGCTAACCTGAATCTTGTTGGCAGCCAGCTTTACTTCATGACAGTTCTGTGCCATAACAGTTGCAGGAGCCATCAATAAGGCAGCATATAATAAATAGGTGGTATTTCTTGAAAGTTTCATGATCATTAATGTTAAAAGGGGTTATAACATGTAAATGAGGGAGAGGGCAGCCTTGGTAGGTCCCACATAGTTATCGTGAGAGGATTTTAACTTCTCCCCACAGTTGCCACACTTGAACTTGTCGTACTGGATGTAGTCGTAGCCAATGCCAATGGATGTTTCCAGGTTCCAGTGCTTGGAAAGTGGCCACTGATAACCAGCGGTGACACCACCACCTACGTACCATCCCTCATAGCGATGGTCGCGCAAGTCCTTAAACATACCGAAAGGTAGCTTGACGCCTCCGGCATTAAACTGTCCACCCATAGCATGAGCACCGAGAAACCAGCCATTGAAGTTCTGGCAGAACCAATAGCGGTATTCCGGCATCACAAGCCAGTGGCGGAGACTAGACTGATCACCTCCAGACTGTTTCCAAGGATTGAAGCCAACAAATACCTGTGCGGTATGCTTCTTCCCCACAGCAGTCTCAAGTCCGATATTGGGTGTTGTTGTAGCCCAATACAGCAAATTGCTCTTTACCCCAATGTTCTGCGAAAAGCCGTTCATCGAGATCAACATCAGTAGCATGGTAGCTAAAGACATTTTCATCACCATCGTTTTGCACATAATTAATAATGGGTTTAATATGTAATTTCGGTTTATATATTTTTGTTAGTATATCTAGTTCCATTTTGAGTATACAAGTGGTTGTAACTCTACTTCATCTGGGTATACTTTTACTTATCACTTACTTGGTATACTTTGCTTGTTGTTAAGTTTAGCATATCATTTTTGACGCTGCAAATATATAAAGAAATTGCGAGAATAGGGGGGGGTAATTTTGTTAATTTATGTGAAGGACAACATTTTATACTAAAAAATCCACAATTTGGCAACATTTTACACCCTTAGAAGGCGATAATTTTAATATTTATTGTTCTTTTAGGGCGTAAAGCTACTTATATTAACGAAAAGCCCTAGTATCGCATTTGGCGACACTAGGGACTCTTAAAAGTTGAATAAATGGCAGGAGTTAGAAGGTGTACTTCAAACCTACCTGACCACGCCAGCGACTGTAGTAATCGCTATAACTCTTATATGCATAAGCACCGGTGAACTGATAAACACCGCCGCCCTGATAGTTGACAGGTGAATAATAAGTACCGAAGCCATCACCATAGGTATGGCCCCAATCCTTGTTCAGCAGGTTGCCCACGTTGAGGATATCAAAGGTCAACTCGATGGAGTTAATTTGACCAGCTACCTTGAAGCTGTACTTCTGACCGAAGTGAACATCGAAATGATGCTCGAATGGCAGGTTATCAGCATAACGCTCGTAGTACTCGCCACGGTGCTTGCTCAGATAAGAATCGTCTGCAATCCACTTCTTCAGCATCTCACGCTGCATCTCCTCGGTGAGCTTATCGCCATGGTTATCACCAAACATGCGCTTGGTGAAGGTATTGTTGTTATACTTGGTCTCCTCGAAACGCATCTTGTCAATCTGTGCATCGGTTGGGATGTAGAACAGGTCATTACCCCTGGAACCATCCTCGTTCACGTCACCATAATAATAATAGGTGTAAGGAGAACCGCTCTTACCTTGGTAGATGACACCGATAGTGGTCTGCCACTGCTTCTGATGACCGTACTTGATGTGGTAGTAAGCAGAAGCCTGGATGCGATGAGGCACATTGTAAGCAGAGTTGCCCACCTCCAGATCGTTGCAGTCACGATAGGTATACTGGTAGGTCCAGTTACTCTTTGCTACAGAAGAACCACCGTTGGCAGCACTGCGTGAACGGGTCCAGGTATAGCTTGCCATCAGATCGAGGCCGAAGTTGAAATGCTTCTCAGCCTTGAGCGAGAGGTTTACGGTATAACCCTTGGATGTATTTCCGAGGGCATAGACTCCTGCAATAGGAGTACCCTTCACTACGCTCTGATAGAGCGGACGGTTGTCCCACTCATATCCATACTTCTGGGAGAAGGTCTGACCGGTCTGTTCCTGAGCGAGGTTCTTATAGAGAATATCGTTCAAAGTCTTGGAGTAGATAGCCTCAGCGGTCCAGTCGATACCGAGAGCCTCGAAGTCGAAACCGAGGTTGAGGCGGAGGTTCTGGGCGAACTTGAAGTTCTTGCCGCATACAGCCACATCCTGGTTACCGGCACTCGCCTTCATCTTATCGGCATTGGCACCCTGCTTGTTAGGATCGAGAATCAGCTCCAATCCCTTGACGGTAGAGTTGTTGCTATCGTAAGAAGAGAGCTGCAGACCAGTACCTGAGTAGTTGTTGCTTACCCATACGAATGGGATTCTACCGGTAAAGACACCCGCACCACCACGGAGGATATACTTACGGTCGTTATTGATGTCCCAGCGGAAACCTACACGTGGAGAGAGCATTGGCGAGAAGCTGAGCTTATCGTTGGTCTTCAATCCCCACCCCATCTTCTCTGACAAGGCGTTGAACTCCGGATTCTCCACTGGAGTATCGAAGAATACAGGAATATCCAGACGCAGACCGTAGGTCAAGGTGAAGTTGTTGCTTGCATTCCACTTATCCTGCGCATAGAAACCGAACTGACCAGATGAGAACTCTGAAGCCCAGTTAGGGTCGCCGGTAACATCAGTGTTAGCCTGACCGTAACGGTACTGGTTCATGTAAGCCTTGTTAGGATCCAGTTTATCTGCCATATAGTCATCGTAATAAGCCTTGAAGTTATCAAATCCCTTGAAGGTATAGGAGCCGAACTTATCCGAGATGAACATATTCTTGAAATGGTAGAACTCGTTGTGGGTACCGAAGATGAAGGTATGGTTGCCACGGAGCCAAGTCAGGTTGTCCTCAATGGTCCAGATGTCCTGGTTCAGGTAGTTAGCCTGTGAGTTTCGCTCAGTACCGATGTTGACCGTACCACTACCAACGCCCGTGATGGAAATCATCGGTAGATGAGCCTTGATGTCACGGCTATCGCGCACTCTTACGAAGCTGACACGTGCCTCATTGCTCAAACTTGGAGAGAATCGGCTCTGAAGCTCAGCGATGAACGAGTTGGTATTGCTCTTGAACGGATAGCTGTAGCCGTAGGAGTTCAAGCTGCTGGCACTGCCGCCGCCACTCAACTGCTCAGCCTTGACCAGGCTCCAGCGGATGGCAAACTTATTGAACTCGTTGATGTTCCAGTCAAGTTTCAGTCCTGCCTTATCGCTCTTGGTGTAGATGTCCTGGTTACTGTAGTAATCGTTGAAGTTGACTCCCTGCTTCTCAGCTATATTCTGGAGCATGGTGAGAATATCCTTTGCCTGCTCGGTATTTACCTTGGAATTGCCGGAGTCTACACCATAGAGATTAGGATATTCCTTGTTGGTGCGCTCATAGTTGGCGAAGAAGAAGAGCTTGTTCTTGATGATTGGTCCTCCGAGGGTGACACCCATGTTATACTGAGTCTGCTTCTGATACTTTGGCGCATAACCCGTGCCATCGAGGTAAGGATACTTGGTACCGATGAGGTCCTGGTTGTAGCCATAGTAGTAAGCCGAACCGTGGAACTGATTGGTACCGCTCTTGGTGATGGCGTTGATGGCACCTCCGGTGAATCCGCTCTGGCGCACATCGAAAGGAGCCACGGAAACCTGAATCTGCTCGATGGTCTCCATAGATACCGGCTGAGCACCTGCCTGACCGCCGTTGTTACCGCTGGATGCCAGACCGAAGACGTCATTGTTTGCCGCACCGTCAATCATGAAGTTGTTGTAACGGTTGTTGACACCGGCGAACGACATGTTTCCGGAATTGGTAACGGTGAGCTGCGGGTTCAATCGAGCCACGTCAGCGATACCGTGGGTGATGCTAGGCATGTTGTTGATCTGCTCTGCCGTCATACTGGTAGCAGCACCAGTACGGGAAGCAGCAAGACCCGCCTTACCGGAAACCACCACTTCCTGAAGCTGGTGGGCATCCTCCTGGAGCGAGCATGAGATATTCTCCGTTTCACCGAGGCTCAGGTTGAGGTTTTTGATCACCTTGTCCTTGTAGCCGATATAGGAGATGTCTACCTTGTAAGGACCGCCTGGTCGCATACCCTGGATGGTATATCGTCCATCGATATTAGTAACGGCACGATATACGGTACCGGAAGGTTGGTGAGTAGCAGTAACAGTAGCTCCGATGACATTTTCGCCATCAGAAGTAATCTTACCGCTGATTCCAGAGGTAGTAATCTGTGCCATGGCAGCGTTCACCGTCAGGATGAACAAAGCCAGAAGTAAATGCAATCTTTTCAGCATACCTTTTTTTAAAAATTAATTAATAATACGGGGGAATAGCCCCCAAATATCTATTACGGGTGCAAAATTAAACAAAAAATTCGATATAAGTGTTACAACAGCATGAAAAAATGTGTTTTGTAACATAAAAAAAAGAGGGTGTGTCATAAGTCTGTGACGCACCCCTTTTT
>UMKB01007508.1_pt1 | contig 28159 bp, 19 predicted proteins | sample 1966171 | NCBI WGS metagenome assembly UMKB01 (sample SAMEA4836164, study PRJEB28245) | human gut metagenome | biome: gut microbiome; material: fecal sample | place: Denmark | collected 2008 | reverse complement strand
GAGTTTTAAGCTTGATAATGGACATATAACAGATTATCAGAAGGGTAATACATATTGCTTTAATTATTATGGAATATCTTACTGGACAAAGGAAGACAGTGCAAGATTAAGAGAAGACTTTGCACAGGTATATAATGAAGAGCCGGAGGGCAATGATTATTTCTGGGAGTTTATTCCACTTGTGCTTCGCAAGGAAAGATATGCGGTAGAGGTAAGACCTTGTGAGAAATCAGATATTATGGAGATAGATAATTTTTATGAGCTGGTACAGTTAGATTCTTCTTATAAGGATTATCCGGGACAGGAACAGTAAATGCAGATATAAAGGGAAGGTGAATGTCTATGATATGTTATAAGGGAAAGGTTCTTACAGTTGACAGTAATGATACAGTAGCCGGTTTTCTCGTTGAGGATAAAGGAAGAATTGTGTATGTTGGTAATGAACTGCCAGAACAGTATAAGAATGTGCAGACAGTTGAACTTGGAAAGAAGGTGCTGGTTCCGGCATTCGTAGATACACATCAGCATATGGCATCATTTTCTACATTTCACGCAGGACTTAATGTTATGGATGCAGAGTCCAATGAAGAGATTGCACAGATGGTTAAAGAATTCGTGAAGTCAAGCGGTAATAAAAAAACACTTATAGCATTTGGTGCGTCACCATATTCAGTTAAAGAAGGAAGACTTATAAGCAGGGAAGAATTAGATAAGGTATGTCCTGATAAGGAAATCATGGTTGTCAAATATGATGGACATGCGTGCATAATTAACAGCAAGCTTCTTGATAAGCTGAAGGGGAAAGTAAGTAAGTTGAGAGGTTATCACGAAGATACAGGTGAGATGAATCAGGAGGCATTCTTTGAATGTTCTAATTACATTACCAATTCACTTTCTATTATTGAACTGTTTAAGAATATGCAGAGTGCCATTGATTTTCAGGCGTCTCATGGAATTGGCTGTATTCATACTGTAAGTGGTGTGGGTTTTACAGGCAATCTTGATATTACATTTGAAAAAATATTTGCAAAATCCTTAACTAATGGATTTCAGGTAAGGGTATTCCCACAGTCAATGAATGTTGATGTCGCATTAAAGAGAAAACTGCCAAGAATAGGCGGGTGTTTTGAATGTGCGCTTGACGGATGCTTCGGTTCACACGATGCAGCTATGAATGAACCATATATTGATTCTTTAGGCGGTGACGGAGTACTTTATTATGATGATGAAAAGGTTATTGATTTCTGCAAGAAGGCTAACAGAGCCGGACTGCAGATAGAGATGCATGCGATTGGGGATAAAGCATTTGACCAGGCATGCAGGGCACTTAAGGCGGCACTTGACGATTATCCAAGAAAAGATCACAGACATGGAATTATACATGACTGTCTTCCAACTGAAGAGGGAATTAAGATATGCAGGGACTATAATATACAGATGCCTGTACAGAGTGCTTTCATTAACTGGAAACAGGAACCTGATGAGTATCTTAAAAGTATTATGGGTAAAGAAAGAGCAGAAAGACTTAATCCGCTCAGAACATTTAATGAGAATGGAATAGTTGTTTCGTGCGGTTCTGATGCTCCATGTACATCACCGGATCCTATCGTATGGATTGACAAAGCTGTTAATAATATGAATCAGTCTCAGGCAGTATCGGTTCAGGAAGCACTAAGGATGTGTACGTATAATGGATATTATGTAACATTTGACGAGAAAGAAAGAGGAAGCCTTGAGGCAGGAAAGATTGCCGATATGGTGGTTCTTTCAGATGATTTGTATTCAGTTGACAAGAAGGATATAAAGAACATTAAGGTAGAGGGACTTATACTTTCGGGAAAAAAGTATGAATCATGTAGAGAAAATGTAATCAAAGCAGTGATTCGAGGAATGTTCTCAGGAAACATGGCATAAGGAGATATGTATAATGAGAAAAGAAGAGTTTTATGTATTGAACAGTTTGTATAATGGAAGCATTGGAAGAGCGGGCTGCACTTATGATGTTGAGGAGACAAAAGCTCTTAATGACACAGATATTTATAATAAACTTGTAAAAACAGGGTATATTGAAAAAGAGTCTGGTAGTATTACAAAGACTGGATTAGAGGCGCTTGAACCATACAGGGTTAATAATGCCGTTATTCTTGCAGCTGGCGCATCTACACGATTTATTCCTTTATCACTTGAACAGCCAAAGGGTCTTTTTGAAGTTAAGGGTGAACGTCTTATTGAGAGACAGATAAAGCAGCTTCAGGATGCTGGTATTAAGAATATTACAGTTGTACTTGGCTATAAGAAGGAGATGTTTTACTATCTTGAGGACAAGTATGGTGTAAAGTTTATTATTAATGATTCATTTAATATAAAGAATAATATTGAAAGTCTTTATCTTGCAAGAAAAGAACTTAAAAATACTTATATATGCGTAAGTGACAGTTATTATATCGAGAATCCTTTTAATCAGTTTGAATATCATACATTTTATTCAGGTTATTATGGAAAGGAAACAACAGATGAAGTATATGCAAGAGCTGACGGATTTGGAAAGATAACAAGAATTGCCAAGGATAATAAGATTGATGGATATGTTCTTATGGGACATTCATTCTGGAGAAAAGAATTCTCAGAAGCATTTATTAATCAGGTTGAAGCTGTACGTGAATCTGGGGTTTATAATAACTGCTATTGGGAGATTCTTGTAAAGGATAAGCTGGATGAGCTGCCTGATATATTCTTTAAAGAGTATCTTCCAGGTAATATATTCGAGTTTGACTATTTCGATGAGCTTAGAAAGTTTGATTCACAGTATCTTGGACATACACATAGTGAGATTATAAGGAATATCAAGCTTGTATTCAGATGTGATGAGGAAGATATAATTGATTTCAGGAATGTAAGCGAAGGAATGACCAACACATCATTTATATTCAAGATTGACGGAGTTGATTATATATACAGACATCCGGGCGATGGAACAGAAAGCATAATCAATAGAAGAAATGAAAAAAAATCACTTATTAAAGCTAAAGAAGCTGGTGTAGATCCTACATACATATATGCAGATGTTAATGAGGGCTGGAAGATATCGGTATTCATTCCAGAATTCAGAGAGCCTGATTATGAATCATTTGAGGACTCTAAGAAGATATTGGCAGTTTTAAGAAAGCTGCATAAGGCAGATATAACAGCTGATTATGGAATGAAGCCATGGGAAGATGCACTTGATATGGAGAAGCTTCTTGAGAAGAAGGATCCTGTGTGTTTCGTCCAGTATGAGGACCTTAAGAATCGTATCGGACAGTTATATAAGATGACTCTAGCAGATGGAGTTGAAAAATGTTTCTGCCATGGCGATACATATAAGCCAAACTGGATGATAAGACCGGATGGAAGTGTCATACTTATTGACTGGGAGTATTCTGGATATTCTGACCCGGGAATTGATGTTGGATATTATGTGGTTGATGCCATGTATGATTTTGATAAGGCTGAGGAATTCATAAAGGAATATCTTCAGGAAGAATATAATGAGACAACAAGATTTCATTATATGGCATATGTTGCTATTATTGCGTACTACTGGTTTGTATGGGCTATGTACAGGGAATCATGTGGTGCAGATATGGGAGAGGCATTGGAGAACTGGCGTGATATGGCAGTTAAATATGCTGAATATCTTTTGAAATAAATAATATTAAAGGACACTGTATTATGTAAGAACAGTGTTCTTTTTTTATGCAAAATGTGTAAAAATTATATTGAGTATGTAAAAAAAGTATATTGAATATGTAAAAATACCTTTCAATAATTAATAATAAGTGATATGATTAATTATTGTGTTGGATGATTCTGACATAATCAATCAAATCTTCAAAAGAGGAGTTATTTATGGAAATATTATCGACAGCATTAGGTTATGTAATGAATTTTTGTTACAAACTACTGCATGATTATGGATTGGCAATTATATTATTCACTCTGATAAGTAAGATAGTTCTCTTACCAGTATCAATCTGGGTACAGAAGAATTCAATCAAAATGGTTAAGATGCAGCCTGATATTAACAGGATTCTTATTAAGCATTATGGGGATAAGGATGAGATAGCAGAGGAACAGTCTAAGCTTTATAAAAAAGAAAAATATAATCCACTGGCATCACTTATACCTCTTATTATACAGATAATACTTCTGCTTGGAGTTGTTGCAGTTATTAAAGACGGAATTAATGAAGGTGTTGCGAACATGAAGTTCTGTGGCTATGACCTTACATGGATTACTACAAAACAGTGGGGATTATCAATAATAACACCAATTATAGCAGGTGTCTCAGCATGGCTTTTATGTGTTGCACAGAATGCAAGTAACGTATTACAGGCAGAACAGAGTAAGCTTAATAAGTATGGTATGATGATATTTTCAGTAGGTCTGTCGTTATATTTAGGATGCTTTGTATATGCAGGAGTAGCTCTTTACTGGACTGCCAGCAACATATTTGCAATTCTTCAGTTATATCTTCTTAACTGGGCGATTAATCCTAAGAATTACGTTGATTATGAGGCTCTTGAGGAAACTAAGAAAGAACTTGCAGAGATTGAAGCTCTTGGTACGAAAAAGGGAAAAAGAAACAAAGAAGATATTAAGAGAGAAAAAGCTGATTATAAAAAGTTTTTCTCTGTTGTTAATAAACATCTTGTCTTCTATTCAGAGGGCTCAGGTTTCTATAAGTATTTTAAAGGGATAATTGAATACATACTTAATAATACGAATATTACAATCCATTATGTAACAAGTGATCCAGATGATCAGATATTCAGAATTGCAGAAAAAGAAAGTAAGATTAAACCTTATTATATAGGGGAAAAGAAACTTATAACACTTATGATGAAGATGGATGCAGACGTTGTTGTTATGACTATGCCTGATATTGAGAATTATCACATTAAAAGAAGTTATATCAGAAAAGATATTAATTATGTTTATGTTCCTCATGGCATGGACAGCCTTAATATGACAATGCGAACTGGTTCGATGGATCATTATGATTCTGTATTATGTACAGGAAAGATTCAGAAAGAAGAAATAGAAAAAACAGAAGAAGTGTATAATCTTCCTAAGAAGGAGCTTGTTGAGTGGGGATATTCATTGCTTGATGAGATGCGTGAGGATTATGCAAAGATGCCAAAGAAGGAAAATGATATTAAGTCAATACTTATTGCTCCATCATGGCAGAAAGATAATATTGTAGACAGCTGTCTTGAGGACATACTTGATAATCTTAAGGGACATGGTTATAAGATTACAGTCCGACCACACCCACAGCATGTAAGACATATGCCTGAGAAGATGGAAGGACTTAAAGAAAGATATAAGGATGATACAGATATAGAGATTCAGACTGATTTTTCATCAAACAGTACTGTTTTTGAGGCAGATCTTATGATTACAGACTGGTCAGGTATAGCATATGAATATGCTTATACTACATGTAAACCGGTTCTTTTCATTGATACACCAATGAAGATAATGAATCCTGAATACAAAAAGATTGGAATTGAGCCACTTAATATATGGATGAGATATGAAATCGGGCGTGTACTTAAGCTTGATGAAATTGATAAGACAGCTGATACAGCAGCAAAGATGCTGGCAGCTTCTGATACATATAAGGACAGCATAGACCGATTTGTTAAAGAATATGTGTATAATCTTGGCAGTAGTGCATCGGTTGGAGCTAAATATATTATTCAGGAAATTCAAAAAGCAATTAAAAGACATAAGGAACAATAGTAATGTCAGATTATTAGGAGGGGATTATGCAGGCAATTATTTTAGCAGCAGGAATGGGAAAGCGTTTAAAAGAACTTACCCAGAATAATACCAAATGTATGGTAAAGGTTAATGGAGTATCGCTTATAGACAGGCTTTTGCATCAGCTTGAGAAACAACATCTCTCAAGAATAGTGATTGTTGTGGGCTATGAAGGACAGAAGCTGATTGATTATATAGCGACATTGGGAATTAAGACACCAATTTCATATGTTGACAATGCGGTATATGATAAGACAAACAATATTTATTCACTTGCACTGGCAAAGAATTATCTTATGGAAGAAGATACTCTGCTTTTTGAATCAGATGTAATTATTGAGGATTCTGCAATTGATGAACTTGTAAAAGATCCGAGAGATACACTTGCCATGGTAGATAAATATGAGAGCTGGATGGATGGTACATGTGTAAAGCTTGACGAATATGATAATATTGTTGCATTTGTTCCAGGAAAGAGCTTTGATTTTAAGGAAAAAGAGGAATACTATAAAACTGTAAATATCTACAAATTCAGCAAACATTTTTCACAGGATATATATGTTCCTTTCCTTGAGGCATATTGTAGTGCATTGGGAGAAAATGAATATTATGAACAGGTTCTTAGAGTTATAACGATGCTGGACACACCTGGAATTAAAGGTATGAGATTATCAGGTCAGAAATGGTATGAAATAGATGATGAACAGGATCTTGATATAGCAACGACACTTTTTGCTCCAGATGATGAGACAAGAATTAACCTTATACATAAAAGATATGGAGGATTCTGGAGATATCCGGGATTGTTGGATTTCTGTTATCTTGTTAATCCTTATTATCCGCCTAAAAAGCTTAAGGATGAACTGCGTGCAAGCTTTGATACACTTTTGACAGAATATCCTTCAGGTATGGGAGTTAATTCTTTACTTGCAGCTAAGAATTTTGGTGTTCATAAAGACAACATAATAGTTGGAAATGGAGCAGCAGAACTTATTAAGTCACTTATGGAAAGCTTTTCTGGAAAGACAGGCGTTATCAGACCTACATTTGAAGAATATCCTAACAGATATTCTGTTGAAGACGAAGTGGTATTTACACCGTCAAATGATAATTATACATATTCAGTTGAAGAACTGATAGAGTTCTATACATGCAACAAAGTAGATAATATTATTATTATTAATCCTGATAATCCATCTGGTAATTATCTGAAAAAAGAAGAAATTATAAGATTAATAAAATGGACAGACGGTCAGGGAATAAAGCTGGTGGTTGATGAGTCGTTTGCTGATTTCTCAGATGAACCGGATAATTCTCTTATAGAACAGAAATTTATCGAAACATATAGAAGATTATATGTTATGAAAAGTATATCTAAATCATACGGTGTACCGGGACTGAGGCTTGGAATCCTTGTTTCCTCAGATACAGAAGCGATTGCAGCAATGAAAAAAGATGTTGCAATATGGAATATTAATTCATTTGGTGAGTATTATCTTCAGATTGCAGAAAAGTATAAGAAAGATTATGCAGCTGCAATGGATAAATTCCGCGTAGAAAGAAAAAGGTTCTATAATGAACTGGAGCAGATATCTGGTATAAGAGTTATCCCATCACAGGCTAATTATTTTATGATTGAGATAACTAATGGAATGACAGCAAAAGAACTTATGATAAAACTGTTTAAGAATCATTATCTGCTTATAAAGGATCTTACATCAAAATTACATGATGGAAAACAGTATATAAGAATTGCAATCAGAAATGATGTAGATAACAACAAGATGATTGAAGCATTAAAAAAAGAACTTAATTAAAAAGGAGATAAGAAGTAATGTTGACATTATTAAATTTAAATGTAGCAGGTTACATTGACCCATCTGTTATGACTTATGCCATTCAGGCTATTGCCGGAGTGATAATTGCTGTTGGTGCATTTCTTGGTATTTATTTAAGAAAGGCAAAGAAAAAGCTTAATAACAAGCTTGGAATTGATGAAAACAGAAACAAGGAAGTTGAGACAGATGATATCGTTATCAACGAATCAAAATAATAAATGCATTTCCAGGACGCCGTTTTTATACGGCGTCTTTTTCTTGATTTGTTATTGATAAAAGTATAAAATAGTATGGCGTTATATCAATAAAAACAGTGAGGTAATTATGAGTAACAATACAGATAATAATATGCAGGAAATTAAGCCGGATATATTTGATAAGATTATGCATCTGCCGGGTCTGAGGGTGTTTGAACCATTGTATAAGAAGTATAAGGAAGTACTTCTGTATCTTTTCTTTGGAGTACTTACAACAGTAGTGAGTATAGGTTCATATGCATTCTTTAATGTTACACTTGGAATTAATGAGCTTATTGCAAATGTTATTTCATGGGTACTTGCAGTACTTTTTGCATTCTTTACTAACAGGATATGGGTGTTTGCAGCACCAACTAAGACTGTGGAAGAATTTATGAAACAGTTAGTTTCATTTGCAGGTGGAAGAGTATTAACTCTTGTAATTGAAGAGATAATTCTTCTTGTATTCATTACAATGCTGCATTTCAACAGTATGTTAATAAAGTTTATAGCGCAGGTAGTTGTAATTATACTTAATTATGTTATAAGCAAGCTGCTTGTATTCAGAAAAGATAAGAATAAGAAGTAAAAGGAGAAGGTAATGGAAAAGAATGTATTAGAGTTTCTTGAAAACTCACAGAGAATGTATGGGGAAAAGACAGCGTGTGCGGACATGAATAATGAACTTACTTATACACAGCTTATGAATCAGGCAAAGTTCATAGGAAGCTGCCTTTCGCTTAAGATTAAGCCTACACAGGGAGTTCCTGTGTATATGGATAAGACATGTAATACATTATCTTTATTTATGGGAATTGTGTATGCAGGCGGATATTACTGTATGCTTGATACAACTCATCCGGTTGAGAGAATTAATCTTATATTAGATACGATTCAGGCAGATATTCTGGTTGTGGATAATAAGTCAGCCAAGAAAGCAGAAAAGCTCGGATTTCAGGGCGAGATTATTAATCTTGACGAATTGCTTGAAGAGTATGACGGACAGGCTGTGGATTCAGAGGCTCAGGAGAGACTGGAAAAGATAAGAGAACAGGCACTTGATACAGATCCATTGTATTCAATATTTACATCAGGGTCGACAGGTGTTCCTAAAGGAGTTATAGTTAATCACCGTTCAACAATAGATTTTATTGACTGTTTTACAGAAACATTTGGAATTACTAATGAGGATGTTATAGGTAATCAGGCACCTTTTGACTTTGATGTATCAGTTAAGGATATATATTCAAGTTTAAAGACAGGCGCAACCTTACAGCTTATTCCTAAGATGTGCTTCTCATTTCCAACCAAGCTGCTTGATTTCCTTGATGACAGAAAGGTTACAACTATTATATGGGCTGTATCAGCGTTATGTATTGTAACAACTCTTAATGGATTCGAGTATAAGAGACCATCTTCACTTAACAAGATTATGTTCAGCGGAGAGGTTATGCCTATAAAGCATCTTAATGCATGGAGAGTGCAGTATCCGGATGCAATGTTTGTTAATCTTTACGGACCAACAGAGATAACATGTAATTGTACATATTATATTATTGACAGAGAGTTTGGTCTTGACGAGAAGCTTCCGATGGGAAAGCCATTTGCCAATGAAAGAGTATTCCTGTTAGATGATGAGGATAAGCTTGTTGATGCAGGCAGACCAGGCGAGTTAGGAGAAATATGTGTATCTGGAACAGCTGTAACTATGGGGTATCTGCATAATCCTGAAAAGACAGCAGCAGCATTTGTACAGAATCCTCTTAATGACAGATATCTGGAAACTATATACCGCACAGGTGATCTTGGTTACTATAGTGAAGATGGTGAACTTTTCTTCTCATCAAGAAAGGACTTCCAGATTAAGCATATGGGACACAGAATTGAGCTAGGCGAAATTGAAACATACATGAATGCTATAGAGGGATTGCTTAGAAGCTGCTGTATATTTGATACAGATGAGAATAAGATTCTCGGATTCTTTGAGATAGAAGGAGCAAGTGAGCTTGACAGAAAAGGTGTAACACATGCTCTTAAAGACAAAGTGCCACAGTGGATGATTCCAAATGTGCTTGTTAAGGTTGAAACAATGCCTCTTACTAAGAATGGTAAGATTGACAGAAAAGAACTTATGAAGATATATAAAGAACAGGAGGCATAGAATGTTAGGAGTTAATGAATTAAAAGAGATTGCCATAAAATGTGGAACACCATCGTATATATTTGATACAGATGAGCTATGTGCAAGGATTGATGCCATGCAGCAGATTCTAGGATGTGGAGTTACAGTGTGTTATGCAATGAAGGCCAATCCGTTTCTTATAAGCGTGCTTGACAAGAAGCTTGATAAATTCGAGGTATGTTCTCCAGGTGAATTTGCGATATGCGAAAAAGAGGGCATAAACAGGGAGAAGATAGTCCTTTCGGGTGTTAATAAGGAAAAGAAAGATATCCTCTACACGATGAAGACAGGTGCTGTTGGAATCTACACAGTGGAATCACTTAATCAGCTTGAACTTATCAATTCATGTGCAGTTGAGTGTGGCATTAAGGTTAAGGTTCTTATAAGAGTTACCAGCGGCAACCAGTTCGGTATTAATGAGCGTCAGGTGTATGAGATTGCTGACAGAAAGAATGAACTTAAGGGAATTATCATAGAGGGAATCCAGTGCTATTCGGGAACACAGAAGAAAAAATTAAGCCAGATAGAAGCTGAGGTAGTATGGTTACAGGCAATAGCACATACATGTGAGGCTGAACATGGTGTTAAGCTTAAAGAGATTGAGTATGGTCCTGGTCTGTCAGTTGATTACTTTGTTACAGACAAATGTGATGCCATGAATACTGATTTTGATGAGCTTAAAGAGTTTGCTGTGATGATTAAAGAAATGTCCGAAAAATTCAATGTTACTCTTGAGATGGGACGATATATTGCAGCTACCTGTGGAATACTTATAAGCAGAATTGCTGATATGAAGATGAATGATACAACAAGATATGCAATTATTGACAGTGGAATTAATCATATTAATTATTATGGACAGACCATGGCTATGAAGAAACCAAGATGTGAATTCATTCCAATGGAGTACACAGAAGGGTTTGCTGATGGCGCAGATCATGAGGTGGAAGTGTACTCACAGGGAGTGCAGCCATATAACATATGTGGTTCATTATGTACAGTAGGGGATGTAATTGTTAAGAATCTTGAATTAAAAGATGCTAAGATTGGCGATATGATAGCATTTTATAATATTGGAGCTTATTCGGTTACGGAGGGAATTTATCTTTTCTTAAGCCGCAGAATGCCGGCAATTGTGATGTATTCTAAGAAAAATGGTTACAGAGTTATAAGAAAACCTATTGAAACATTTTTAATAAATAGCAGTAATACACAATAATTTTACAATTTTGTAACAAAATATGATTGACTATATGCGAATGAGAAGATAGAATGTTTTCTGTTCACAGATGTGTGATCAATAGATTTTAATATTTTGCGAGGTTTATTATGGATCAGTTATTAGACATTTTGAATGAAATTAACAGTGATGTGGATTATGAAGTATGTGATACTCTTATCGATGATGGTATATTCAGCTCATTTGATATTGTATCACTTGTTGGTGAGTTAAACGATGCATTTGACATTGATATCACACCAGTTGATATAGTACCTGAGAACTTTAATTCAGCAGAAGCTATGTGGGAGATGATTCAGCGTCTGCAGGATTAATCCGGAAAGCGGGGTAAAATAATATGTCACTAGTTTCTACCGGATTTCTGGTATTTTTATTAGTGGGAGTAATTGTATATTATCTTATACCTAAGAAGGCACAGTGGGCATGGCTTTTGATATTAAGCTATGCCTACTATTTATGTTCGGGATATAAGACTGTTGTATTCATATTACTTACAACAATCGTTACTTTCACATCAGGAATCCTTTTAGAGAGAACAGAGGATAATCTTGACAAGAGCCTTAAAGCAGATGGGCTGGCAAGAGAAGATAAAAAGGCTTTAAAAGAAAAGGCAAAGACATATAAGAAAAGAGTTGTAGTACTTGCTCTTCTTCTGGTATTTGGTGTGCTTGCAGTTGTTAAGTACCATAATTTTGCGATTGAGAACGTCAATGGCATAATTAAGGCTTTTGGTGGCAATGGCAGGATATCAACATTTACACTGCTTCTGCCACTTGGAATATCCTTCTATTCATTCCAGTCAATATCATATGTTATTGATGTGTACAGAGGTAAAGTAAAGGCATGTAATAACATTTTTAAATACGCCTTGTTTGTTTCGTATTTTCCGCAGATAACCCAGGGACCTATCGGAAGATACGACAGGCTTGCAGCACAGTTTTTGGCAGAGCATAAGTATGATCTTGCAGTTATCCAGCATGGATTGCAGCGTATGGCCTGGGGACTTTTCAAAAAGTTCATTATAGCTGACCGTGCAGGAGTTGTGTCTGATCTGGTATTTAATAATCCCGGTCAGTATCATGGAATATATGTAATAATAGGTGTTCTTGCGTATTGCGCACAGCTATACGGAGATTTTGCCGGTGGAATAGATATGGTTATGGGTGCTTCCGAGATGTTTGGAATCCACCTGGATGATAATTTCAGGCAGCCATTCTTCTCTCATTCTATTGGAGAGTTCTGGCGCAGATGGCACATAACACTTGGTACATGGATGAAGGATTATGTGTTCTATCCATTCAGCTTAAGTAAAGCCATGAATAAGCTGGGTAAGTTCTTCAAGAAACACAGCAAAACAAGATTTGGTAAATATATGGCGAAGGCATTGCCTATCTGTCTGGCTGATTTACTCATATTCTTTATAGTAGGTGTATGGCATGGAGCAGCATGGAAGTATATCGTATATGGTATGTACAATGGTATAATCATGAGCTTTAGCAGTATTATGGCACCTGTTTATGAAAAAATGTTTAAAATAACACATATTAACAAGACTGCACGCTGGTACAGAGGATGGCAGATAATAAGAACATTTATACTTGTTAATATAAGCTGGTATTTTGATAACGCAGCTACTCTTACAGATGCATTCAGACTTATGGGAAATACATTTAAACATGCATCATTCAGCATGGACGCCGTTGTAAAAATGTTTGGAAGCCAGCTGGATTTGATTATATTACTTGCAGGCTGTCTTGTGTGGCTGATTATAAGTATACTTAAAGAGAAAGGCATTGTAATCAGAGAAGCTCTTGACAGAAAGCCGCTGATTATCAGATGGGCTGTATACATAGCTCTTGTTATGTCAGTTGCAATGCTTGGCTATATTTCTAATACATCGGGTGGATTTATGTACGCCCAGTTCTAATCAGAGGTGCAGGATACCATGAAGAAGAAAGCATTTAAAGAGATATTAAAATATGTGAGGGTGATAGTATTCTTTGCGGTTATAACCATACTTGTTGAAGCAGTTAATTATGTAATGGTTCAGCCGGGGTATGCAAGATATATAATCCATACAGTTGACAATCCGGATGATGGCTCTGATTATGATTGTATTGTAGTGGGAGCTTCACATGGAAGGGCTTCAATTGACCCGCATTATTTTCTGGAAATGGAATATGCAGTTAATCCAATTAATATGTGTATTCAGGGCGCCACGGTTATTGATAATTATTATATGATCAGAGAAGCGTGCAATAATAATGACGTAAAGAAGATAATTCTTGAACTTGATTATCAGTACTGGAATAAGAATCTGAAACGTGATTCGGATTTTGGAGATCTTCTTGTATATGGACAGCTTCCGTTTACAAGTCTTAAAATGGAGTATATAGTAAGCCAGCTTATGGATAAGGACTTCAGGACAATATATTTCAGAAGATATGCATTTGCCAGGAATTGGAAAACGGCTAAGAAATATATGGCTATAAAGAAGACTGATGAATATAAGAATTTCCAGATAGAGGGTGTTGCCGGAATTGATACAGAAGGACCATATCAGGGACTGGGATTTTTCTACCGTACAAAGGTAACTGATAAGAAGGGAAAGCTTAATCCATCACCGTGGACATATGATGATCTTAATCCTAAGGTGCAGAAATATTTCCAGAAGATAGTTAAGTATTGTAAGGACAATGGAATTGAGCTTATATGTGTTACTGCACCAATTACACCATCGTCGGTTGTTTCGGGTGCTGCTAATGAGGCTGATACATATTTTAAGCAGATATGTGATGAGAATAATGTAAGGTATATAGATGGCAATCTTATTAAGAATGAGATTCTTAATGTAAGTGATGATGATTTTTCTGACTGGGAAGGTCATATGAACGGAGAGCTTGCTGAGCAGTTCTCAGAGGTACTCACAGAGATACTTAAAAAGAATGATTGTTCAGAATATTTTTACAGCAGTTATGATGAGTGCATAGAGGCAATTAAAGCGAGGGGCAATGAGTAATAAAATATTAAAATATGTCAGAGCTGTGGTGTTTATTGCCATAGTGGTCGGGCTTGTCAAATGTATGGATTATGCGATGATGCCATCAGGCTATATAAGATACATTATACATGAGGCCGACAATGCAGATACTGATGAAGGATATGACAATATAATAATTGGAGCTTCACATGCAAGATCTGCTATAAATCCAGTAAAGCTCGATGAAGCCGGGGCATCTGACAATGCATTTAATCTTGCAATACCAGGCGAGACGGTAACAGATTCATATTATCTTTTAATGGAGAGTGACCGGCATAATAATGTAAAAAGAGTTATATATGACCTTGATTATCAGTACTGGTGCAATTATGCAGAGAGGGAGTTTGAAGACTGTTTCATATATACATGGCTTCCTTTCAGTAATGTAAAGCTTAAGTATATAGCTGATAATCTGCTCACAAAGGATTTTCGTACTGTATATTCAAAGAGATGGGCTTATGAGATATCACCGTCTGCTATTATGAATAATCTTAAGGTTAAGAGCAGTGCGGCATACCGCAACTACAGTATGGATGCAGTTGAGATACATGATGCCGGAGGACCTTATGCTGCCAAAGGATTTTTCTATAGAGATATGAAGATGGACAGCCTCGTGCCATCTGATATTGTTGCATGGGATGAGAGTGGAATCAGTGATAAGGTTCTGGATTCATTTGAAAAGACTGTCCAATATTGTAAGAAGAATAATATTGAACTGGTATGCGTTACATCACCTATTACGCCGACAACATCAGTTAACGGTTATTCGGAACAGGCAGGAGCATATTTTACGAGGCTTTGTGAAGAATATGGTGTTGAATATTATGATTTCAATCTGTTAACGATGGATACACTTCCAAGAACAGATGATGACTTCTTTGATGAAGAAGGTCATATGCTTGGAGAACTTGCCGACAGATATTCAGATATACTGGCATCAGTTCTTCTTGACAAATGTGACAAAAGTACCGCTTTTTATGGTACTTATGCACAGTTAGAGCTGGCAGTTTATGAAAATTATGTGACAAAACAGTGAAACTGACAAAATATGCTTGCTATAAAGATAACAATGTGCTAAACTTCATTCACTGCATATGTTGAATCTGCAGGTAGTAAAGAGTCGTGATGTACTACATATCTGTTATTGCATTTGGGACACTTAGGCTGCGCCAGAGGAAGTCATATGTATTAATAATACGCCTGCTATGCAGGCACTTTACGCCGGTGTGGCGGAACTGGCAGACGCACAGGACTTAAAATCCTGCGGGACTTATACTCCCATACGGGTTCGATTCCCGTTGCCGGCATATTAATAAAGAGCTATACATAACTATGGTTATGTATGGCTCTTTTTTCTTGCCATATAGAAGTGCAAGTCGTACAATTAAGGAAGATTATTATGATGGGAGATAATCAATGATTAATAATAGAAAACGTATTATTATAATATCTGCTCTTGGCGCGGCAGCAGTTGCTGCGGCTGCCATGTGCATTATGATGACAAGCAGAATAAGAGGCGGTAATCCTACGGGCGAGGCTTTATCACAGAATATTAATCCGATAGAGGCTGCTTCACAGACAGAAGAACCTACTGTATATGTAGATAATACGGTCGACATAATTGACGTTAATTCGAAGACAAGACCATTTGCAGTATCTGTTAACAATACACCAGTAGCTGTACAGGTGCAGACTGGACTTAATAAGGCATATATTGTATATGAGCTTCCAACAGAGAGTTATACATGCAGACTTCTTGCCTTGTTCAAGGTAGAGGATTCAGATGTTACAGATGAAGCACCACAGGAGATTGTTGGGTCAGGCATTGTAAGTCAGACAGATACGGTTATTGGAACAATAAGAAGTGCAAGACATAATTTCCTTGATTTCTGTTTTGAATCAGATGCGATATTTGTACATTTTGGCGGGAGCACTTACGCTGAGAGTGATGAGGCAAAGACTGGTATTAACTGGATTAACGGCTTCTATAACAGTGCATATTATTGGAGACATAATCCGGAAGGGCTTGCAACAGAGCATACAGCATATACATCGCTTTACAGGTTAAAGAGTGCAGTACAGGAAAAAGGTTTCAATGCTGAGGCTGAGAATGCATCGGACACAGTACTGCTTAATTATGATGTATCAGATGTTGACCTTTCTAAAAGAGAAGATTCAGTCAGTGCATCATCTGTGTATGTGCCTTACAGCAGTTATCAGTACACAACATTTACATATGATGCTGCGTCAGGTAATTATTTAAGGTTTGCGAGTGGCGAGCCAAGTCTTGACCACGAAACAGGTGAACAGTTTAATACTAAGAATATTATCGTGCAGAAGATTACACACAGCATGATGGATGATAATTACTGCTGGAATCTTCATACAGTCGGCAGGGGGGAAGGTTATTACATAACTAACGGTTATGCTGTTCCAATCCAGTGGAGTAAGTCAGACCGTTATTCCAAGACAGTGTATACATATGCAGATGGAACAGAGATTAATGTAAGTGATGGAAGAACTTATATTGAGGTGTCTGATGTAACTATGACTGTTGAAGTGGAATAGTACAACAGATGGAAGCATATACTTCTATTATTCAACAATAATGGAGGTGTGCATTGTGAACAAGACAATCAAAAAACTTAATATAACAATGATAATAGGGATTCTGGCAGTATGGGTGTCAGGGTCCTTATTTCATTTTGTGTATGACTGGACAGGAAAGAATACATTTGCCGGGCTGTTTTTTCCAACTAATGAATCAACATGGGAACATATGAAGCTGGCGTTTCTGCCTATGAATCTGTATGGAATCTATACATGGTATGCATTAAAGGACAGATACGAAGCAAGCGGCTTTGCGGTTTTACTCGGTGCAAATGTGGCAACATGGGCAATTCCGTTTCTGTACTACACATATATGGGAGTTCTTGGATTTTCAAAAATGTGGCTTGATATTGCAACATTTTTTGTGGCAGTGCTAACTGGTTTCGCTGTGGAGTATCATGTGTTAAGACGTGCCGGGCATGAGAGCTTTGTACTTGGAACATGGATTATGGCAATTGTTGATTTTATGATGGCAGCAGCATTTGTTTCATGCTCGTATGGTGCGCCTGAACTTGGCATATTTGCAAAACCTTAAAAATAACAGTTGACAATAACTAAATATAATAGTATGCTGTAACTGTACTGATTAATATAGTACAGTTATTACGCAAGCTTGTAACCAGTTAAAATAAACACAGAAAGGAATGGAACATGTTCACTATAGATGTCATGTCGCGAGTGCCAGTCTATGAACAGCTCATTAAGCAGGTGGAAGACCAGGTGCTTAAAGGGATTATGAAGGAAGGCGATAAGATGCCATCGGTACGGTCGTTATCGATGGAGCTGTCTACTAATCCGAATACAATCCAGAAAGCATACATGGAGCTGGACAGAAGAGGAATCCTGGTGAGTGTACCGGGAAAGGGCTCTTTTATATCGGCAGAAGCGTTAAAGACTGTCGGGAATCAGTCTAAGGAAAAGCTTTCAGATCTTAAGGAGATTGTAAGAAAGCTTGCATACGCAGGGGTGAGTAAGAGTGAGATAACAGATATGATTGAGGAGGTTTATAAGAAAATATGATAGAGGTAAAAGGTGTTACTAAATCATTTGATGACTTTACAGCACTTGACAATGTTACCTGTAATATAGCGGAGGGCTGTATATATGGTATGATTGGTTCTAACGGTGCAGGAAAGTCTACGCTGCTAAGAGTCCTGTCAGGAATATATAAGGCAGATAAGGGAGAAGCAATAATCGATGGAATTAATGTATATGAGAATACATACATGAAGAATAAGCTGGTGTTCGTTGCAGATGAATTATTCTTTCTTGCAGGTGCGAACATGAAGAGCATGGCTAAGTTCTATAGTTCAATATATGATAATTTTGATATGGACAGATTCACAGAGCTTACGAAAACATTTGGACTTGATCCGTCTAAGAGTATATCAAACTTTTCAAAAGGAATGAAGAGACAGGCAGCTATAATACTTGCACTTTCAACCAGAGCCAAGTATATGTTCTTTGATGAAACATTTGACGGACTTGATCCTGTTATGCGTAATCTTGTCAAGAAGTTAATATGTGGTGATGTTGCAGATAATAACGCTACTGTTATAGTTACATCACATTCATTAAGAGAATTGGAAGACTTATGCGATCATTTGTCACTTCTTCATAAAGGCGGGCTGGTGCTTGACAGCGATGTATTTGAACTAAAGACGAGTCAGTTCAAGGTACAGGTAGCTTTTAAGGATGATTTTGATGAGAGTAAGTTTGAGGGCATTAGAATTACAAGATACCGTCAGGAGGGTTCAGTTGCCAACATGATAGTAAGTGGCGACAGGGAACAGACCATGGACATTATAAATGCCATGAATCCGGTAGTATTTGATGTCCTCCCGCTTACGCTTGAAGAAGTATTTACTTATGAGATGGAAGCACTCGGTTATACATTTGATGTGAAGGGGGATAAGACGCATGAATAATAAGAAAGTATTCAGCTTTCATATGTTTTTACAGACATTGAAGCAGACAAGGCTTGCAGGCTTTATAATGATGGCGGTAATTACACTTATATCAGTTGTACCGATTATTTCATCATTAAGCTATATTAAAGAATATAAACAGGTTAATAATGTAGGTGGAATTTCGGGGAATTATTTTCTGGTATTAGTATTCATAATTGTTGTACCTGTTATATCATTGATAGTATGGAGTTTTCTTAATAAGAGAAGCAGCAGTGATTTTTATCATTCAATTCCATATACAAGATTGTGCATATATCTTAGCAAGACAGCAGCAATACTTACATGGATTGCCGGAATACTTGTTGTGTCATATGTATCACAGGCAGTTTTATTCATGGCTAACAGGCAGTATTTTAATGTTGATTATGCAACAATGTTCCGTATGTATCTTTCAATATTTATATGCAGCCTTTTATGCATGGCAATTATAAATGTATCAATATCCATTACAGGAAACATATTAAGCAATATATGTGTTACAGGACTTATAATGTTTCTTCCAAGATTTATTGCGTTAATGGTTACAGAACTGACTGTGTTTCATGGAGAAACTTACATGATAAGTAACAGTGGTGTGGGGTTACTTGATTCTTCCAACAATATGATTGTTGGCTGGGTATTTTCTGTATTTGATATATACAATGGTCCATCAGGAATAGCAGATATGGTTCTCAGCCTTACAAGTAACTTATATACACTCGTGCTTGCACTTATATATATAGCGCTTGGCGCACTTCTCTTTGTAAAGAGAAAAAGTGAGACAGCAGGAAAAGCAGCTAATGGAAAGGTTCTGCCAATGATTATCAGAACACTTATCGGCTTTTCAATTGCGTTTATAGGTGTAATGATAGCATATACAAGTATAGACAATGATGAGACAATAGCAGTTGTTGTGCTGTTTATTGTAAGTGCATTGGTTGTGTTTGTTTATGAATGTATAGTAAGTAAGAAGATGAATGTTATAAAGCAGTGTATTCCATCAATTCTTCTTGGATATGTTCTTGCAGTGGTAATTGGAACAGGAGCTAATTCATTTGGCAAATATGAGGCATCGTACGAACCGGATGCTTCAAAACTTGCGTATGTATCAATACAGCCAATGGATATGTACTATGCTTCAGATAACGGATATTTCAGTTCTATATCATCGAAGGTTCAGTTTACAGATGAAGAGATTCTGAAATATGTATCAGAGAAATTTGATGCATATAAAGATAAATGTATATCAAATGGTGTTCATAATTATATTTATAATGGCAGAGGCTCAGTGACTAATTATAAGGTTGGTTTTAGACAGAACGGTGTTACACATTACAGAAGGATTCAGCTTACAGACAGTGATGCCAATAAACTATCAAGTCTGTTAAAGAAGGATGAGAAATTTGTTAAGGCATATATGGATCTTCCGGATAGTGACAAGATTTCCATTAATTATATAACAGGTAATATGGAGGATTCTGACTGTAAAGCTATATATGAAACAATTACAAGTGAAATTAAACAGATTGGTTTTGAGAAATGGTATCAGACAGTTACTTCAGATGTTGATACATTCTTGATGTCAGTACGTTTTTCGAAAAAAGGCGTTACTTATGATATGGTTCTTCCAATCAGTAAGAATATGCCACAATCTTATAATAAGTATATTGGTATACGGAATGAATATGCCATTAGGAATAATGAAAAAGAGCTTGGAACAATGAGCGATATTTTAAAGCAGTATTTAAATGACAGTTCCAGAACATGGGATAAATATACTAGTGAATATGAAACTCTTTCAGCAGTTCTTGTATATAATGATACCAGAACATATATTAATCTGGATTCATATGTAAGAAAAGATGAAGAAAGAGCACAAAAAGTATTAAATGGACTTATAGAGTCCCTTGACAAGAAGAATTTTAATAAAAATATAAATGCAGATAATCCTTGTATTGTATTGAATTATGAAAAATATAATCCTGATAATGGTGAAACTGTCCTGGCAGATGCTATTATACAGTTAGATGGTTATACAAGGACAGAAGATTATATATCTGATATTGATTATTATTAATTACTTCTTATGTTGAATTAATGTAATATAATAAGTATAATTAATGGGGTGGTGCGTCGGCATCATCCCATTATTTAAGATAGAAAAGGAACAGGATTATGTATGATTATTTAATAGTTGGAGCAGGACTTTTCGGTTCAGTGTTTGCACATGAGGCAGCAAGAGCAGGAAAGAAGGTTCTTGTAATAGATAAGAGAAATAATATTGCCGGTAATGTATATACAGAGAAGATGGAAGGTATTAATGTGCATGTATATGGTGCACACATTTTTCATACCAATAATAAGAAGGTGTGGGAGTATCTTTCACAGTTTACTACATTTAACAGATTCACTAATTCACCTGTTGCGAATTATAAGGGCGAGTTGTATTCGCTGCCATTCAATATGTATACCTTCAATAAGATGTGGGGCGTTGTGACACCACAGGAGGCTGCAGAAAGAATTGAGCAGCAGAGAAAGGAAGCAGGAATCACAGAGCCTGAAAACCTTGAGGAGCAGGCTATAAGTCTTGTCGGAACCGATATATACGAGAAGCTTATTAAGGGATATACACAGAAGCAGTGGGGCAGACCATGTAATGAGCTTCCATCATTCATTATCAAGAGACTTCCTGTAAGACTTACATTTGATAATAATTATTTTAACGCGCTTTATCAGGGAATCCCTGAGGGCGGATATACTAAGATGGTTGCCAATATGCTTAATGACAGCGAGCTTTCCGGAAGCATTGAGGTAAGACTTGGTGTTGATTATCTTGCATCTGCTGATGCTAAGGAAGAATTAGACAGTCAGGCTGAAAAGGTTGTATATACAGGTGCGATAGACGCATACTTTGATTATAAGCTTGGTAATCTTGAATACCGTTCAGTAAGGTTTGAAACAGAGACTCTGGATACTCCTAATTTTCAGGGTAATGCAGCAGTTAATTATACTGATGCCGAAACTCCATGGACAAGAATTATTGAACACAAATGGTTTGAGTTCGGTAAGGATGAGAATGGCGACGACCTTCCTAAGACTGTTATCAGCCGTGAATACAGCTCTGAGTGGAAGCCGGGTGATGAGCCATATTATCCTGTAAATGATGAGAAGAACGGCGCTTTATATGCACAGTATAAGGAGCTTGCTGATGCTGAAAGAAAAGTTATATTCGGCGGACGTCTTGGTGAGTACAAATATTATGACATGGATGCTGTTGTGGCAGCAGCACTTGACTGTGCCGCAAATAATATATAATTACAGGTGGTGGGGTGACCCATAATAAAGTCACCCCTGAAAATTGTCACTTGCCTTGCGGTCACATAACTGACTGTATATATCAGGACCAAGTCCTGTCTGTAATTCTGTATATGCTTTTCTTAACTGTTCGTCAGTCATATGCTCACGCCTTCTTTCGATTGCATTAATACTGTCGACAATTACTTTGTCCTGATTATCGTGAGTTTCCCAATTATACATAGTTTGCCCTTTTACGATAGATTTATTGTTGTTGTCTGTTGGAAGATTTTCTGAGTTATTCATAAATTCACCTCATTATAATATATAAGATAGTTTTTATATAAGATATTATCTGCATTAATTTCCTGTCTATACTTGAAAAACATGGCATAGCATTGTAATATTAAAAGGTGTGTAAACATCAGAGGGAGAGTATAAATGTTAAATCTAAATGGTATGCTGTCTATTGTTATGCCGGCTTACAATGAGGAAAAACTTATATATCACAGTATCATGGAAACATTGAGAATTGTTGAAAAGTTTGTTCCTGAATTGGAGATTATTGCGGTTAATGATGGCAGTAAGGATAATACCAAAGCTGAGATAGAAAGAGCTATCAAGCAGGATAGCCGTGTGCGTATGGTAAGTTCTGAAAAGAACAGAGGCAAGGGTAATGCAATAATTGCCGGAGTGTCGCAGGTTGAAGGAAAGTATGTCGCATTTGTTGATGCAGACCTTGAACTTAATCCATCACAGTTAGAAGGTTATCTTAAGAAAATGCTTGATGATAATAAAGATGTTGTTATAGGCTGTAAGTTCCTTAAGGATTCCAAGCTTGATTATCCGTTTAAGAGGAAAGTGATAAGCATGGGCTATTATATAATGCTTCTAGTCTTGTTCCATCTTAATGTTAAGGATACGCAGACCGGGCTTAAGGTATTCAGGGTTGAGGCAATCAAACCGGTTGCACATCTTATAAGAACATCAGGGTTTGCTTATGATATAGAACTTTTAGTGGCGATTCACAGAAGGGGTTTTTCGATAGCACAGATGCCTGTGGAGGTTGTATATGTCAGGGATTCCGGTGTAAAGCGTATAGGGATGAAGGATATATGGCAGGCATTCTGCGATACATGGGCAATATTCGGGAGAGTTTACTTCAAACATTATTATGACTAATCAGGAGATGCATGTAGGATGAAAGAATTATTAAATACCATAGCAGGAAAATTATCAGGAATATGTAAGTCTGTATTTGTGGCACATGCAAAGGCATGTATTATTGCAGGCTCAGTCGTGGTTGCAGGAAGTGCAGCAACTGTAACAACAGTAGAGTATGTTCATCATCATAGCAGCAAAATGCAGGTACAGGCACAGGAGACAGAAGTAGAGACTGAGACAGACAGTAATCTTGATAAGCTGAGTGAGATTCTTACCGAAACACAAACAGAATCAGAGACAGAGATAGAGACTGCAACACAGGAAGAGATAGCAGAACTTGTTAAAGAGGCTGTTGCAGATGAGAATACAAGCAGTAAAGAATTATATGAGATAATTGATAAGGCAGCAGAGAACAGCAGTGCACCGATTCCGGTTAAAGATGTTGAGGACCTTGAGATAGTAGAAGATAATTCGTCAGAACCATCAAGAGAGGAGACTGAGGTTGAGGAGCCTGAACCAGATCAGCCAAGCTCGAATGATGTATATGAAATCAGCCAGTTGACATATGGTGTAGATGTTTCAAGATGGCAGGGAGATATAGACTGGTCAGCAGTTGCTGCTGATGGCATCACATTTGCAATGATAAAATGCGGTGGCGGAGATGATGGTTTATATGAAGACAGGAAATTTCAGCAGAATATACAAGGAGCACTTGCTAACGGTATACAGGTAGGTGTGTATTTCTATTCAGGTGCTTCTAATGCAAGAGAAGCATACGATGAAGCAAGTTACTGTATAAGTCTTATAAGGGATTACCAGATAACATATCCGGTTGCATTTGACTGGGAACTGGATGGTGATTATGATTCAGTAACAGAAGCCTGTGAGACGTTTTGTAATGTTATATCCAGCTATGGATATCAGCCTATGGTTTATTCTAACAGAAACAGATGGTATAACAATTTTGATGGGGAAAAGATTGCAAGTAAGTATAAAGTTTGGATGGCGGCATATTTTGGTAAGTTTTATTATGATTCAGTAAGATGGACTTATGGAGATGATCTTCCAAATTTCAGATATCATTATGATATGTGGCAGTATAGTTCAAGATGTTATGTTGATGGTATCAGTGGACAGGTAGATGTAGATATAGCATTTTTCGGCTATGCTAACTACCATGTTGATACTAAGGACGCTGTGCTTACGGTTACTAACAAGGAGATTAAGCGCACATACGGCGATGGAATCGGAAGACTGACAGAGGAACTTAACCTGCTTGACGGAGTTAAGGGAATTAATACTATCGGATATGATATGGATATCGAGTATTCAATATATGATGAATCAGGCAATGAATACAGCGAGGAGGAAGCAATATCAACGGCCGGGAAATACACAGTAGAGTACCGTTTTAAAGACCCTAAGTCTGGCTGGATAAAGAACACAGCAAAGCTTGAGATTGAGGTTATAACAGAGGAATTTACAGGAAATGATATTGTTGTAAAGAATAACACTATGTCAAAGGATTATAATTTCAGGACAGGAGTCAGTTGTAAGAATAATCTTGGACAGGAAGCTGAATTAACCGGAGTTGTAATAAAGAGGATTAATATAGAAACAGAGGAAGAAGATGTACTGACAGAGCAGCAGGCAATAGAAGAAAAGTACGACTTTGATAAGTACACCTATGTAGCAGAGTATGCTTTTAATGTGCCAGGAGAAGGAGAAGTTATTAAGAAAGCAGCTATTGTCAGAGGTGCAGAGGAATAACAGGAAGCAGATATGTGTGATTCAGATAAAGAAGTAGAAGACATAAAAACAGAAGAAAATGTGGAGAATGACGAAGCATCTACAGAGACAGAAGACTGTGAGAAGAAGGACTTGCCAGAAGAACCGCAGTATGAGATTCTTGATGTTGAGGAACTTCAGAGAAATTTCAGGGAAAAGGTTATCGATTTCTTCAAGGTTAAGAGTCATATTGTTGTGACATCAGTATCTGCAGCAGTTATTATAGCAGGAGTGATAACAGGGATTGTAGTAGGTATAAGCGTAAATAAAGCCTCTAAACATCAGCCGGCGATTGTAGAAGCAGCAGAGACCCAGACTGAAATGCAGACTCATACACAGCCTGAAAGTACTGAGCCGGAAGAAGAGGAATCTACAGAAGAAACATTTGAAGTGATTGATAATATCATGGAAAAGGTTGTTACTGACAGTGCTGTGACTCAGAAGGAAGATCCTTTGAAAAACAGAAATAATGCAACAGCTGGTGAAGTTATAAAGCCTGTGTTATATGTTGATAATGCAGTTTCAGGAAGTGTAAGTGTTTCATCAGTAAAGAAGTCAGGAACAGATGTTATATACAGCTTAAAAGGTAGAAAAATACAGGATTTCACGGCATCCCAGCTTGATAAATGCAGCAAGGGCAGTATTCTTGTTGAAGAAAACGGAACACAGAAGCAATATACAGGATATGTATATGAAACTGGAACTGTCAGTGTTACAGGTGGCTCTGAAAATGTTGTAACCAAATTTCTTATAAAAGATGACAATACAGAAACTTCTACAAAGCAGGAAGAAAGTACTTCTGCAAAGGCATCTGATAATTCACAAAAAGAAAGTGTCTCTAATATAGAAGAAAGTTCAAAATCTGAGACAGAAACTTCAACTGAAATAAAAACAGTTTCGTATATAGTTATGGAGGTTGAGGCACAGATTGAATATATATATGCTGATGGATGGCAGAATATAAAAGGAAAAAATTATTATTTTGAAAATTCCAACGCTGTAACAGGCTGGAAGAATATAGATGGAGTGCAATATTATTTCAATGCTGACGGTTCACAGGGGTCATCGCTTGTTATTGATGTTTCTACTTATAATGGAGATATTGACTGGAACAGTGTTAAAGCTTCTGGTATTAACTATGCTATGATAAGAGTTGGATATAGAGGATACGAAACGGCAAGACTTGTACTTGATAAAAGATTTCATAGCAATATGAGCCAGGCAACAGCTGCAGGAATTAAAGTTGGAGCTTATATTGTAACCCAGGCAGTGGATACTACCGAAGCGGTTGAAGAAGCAAGCTTTATTGTATCAGCCTGCAGTGAATATAATATTTCACTTCCCTTGGCAATTGATGTTGAGAGTGCAGGTAATGGAAGCGGACGAGGAGATAAGATATCATCATCACAAAGAACAGCCGTTATAAATGCATTTGCACAGACAGTAAGAAGCTGCGGTTACTCAGCAATACTGTATGCTAACAAGGACTGGATGAATAACCGTATATATGCAGGGAATGTAGGTTGTAGTGTATGGCTTGCACAGTATAACAGCAAATGTACATATACAGGACCATTTACAATGTGGCAGTTTACTGAGAAAGCACGTGTGAATGGTATATCAGGTAATGTTGACATGAGTGCATGGAAGCATTAAATGATGTGACTATATAAAACAACTGAAAAATCGTGACATTTCTTTAACAGAGTGGTATAATCAATCGGAATGTATATTCACGAGGAGATAAAATATGAGTAAGAATCAAGAACAGATGAAGGAACTGATTAATGATGTAAGGACTGGAAAGACTGATAAAGAGGTCTTATGCAAGGAGATACAGAAAGATGTAAACTGTCTTATATATCCGGTTTTTGGAGAGGATTACAAGAAACTTTCTCCAAGAGCGATTATTGATATATGTACTAATCTTGATAGTATCGATGTTGATAAGAATATTATGCGTCAGATTGCAACAAGAGTTTCAGTGTTTATGTTTAATCTTATAGATAATTCTACTATTAAGATAGATGATGATTACGAGTATGAGTATGGCAGAATTAAGGAAGATAAGGAATTATTTGACATAATAAAAGATAATTCCAGAATATTTAAAGATTTTAAGGCATATGACAATGCACCTGATAATATTAAGTCATTATCAAGAGTCCAGACTATTATGATGGAACTTTACGGATATGAGATGCATTCAGTTGACGAGATAGAAACTTTGCTCGATATAGACAGTGCATTTATTCTTAAGCTTATTGCAATGATGAAGGATAATATACTCGGTATATCATCAGTTGTAGAGAATATGTCAGATTATGCTTCGTTTGATGAAGAAGAGACAGATGATTCTGATATTAAGATATATGGTGCAGAGCAGAAAGCAGCGGAAACAGAAGCTGCCGACGAGTACGAGGCTTATGAGCCTGAAAATGCAGATTTACCTGATAATGAATCAGACGAAGGGATAGAAAATGATGAATCGGACGATGAGGATTCTGATGAAGGTGTGTTATTTGAATATGACATGAATGGATATGAGAACAATGATTTTGATGATGTCCCTGTAAGGGGTGTTTCACTTATGGACAAGCTTACAGCATTTGTTGGAAGAGTGTTTCCGGGTGTACCAAGAGCAAGAAGACGTAATGTTGTATATGCGTCAATGGTGGTAATTCTTGTAGTGATTATCCTTATAGTGTCAATAGCAGCAATGGCTGGTGGTAACAGAAGAAAAGCCAATAATAAGAATAACAGCAATGAATGGAAACCGATGGAATATACAACCAAAGCACCTAAGGAGACTGCGACAAGTAAGGATAGTTCAACTGCAGCACACTCATCTCGAACTTCAGTAGCAGAAAGCACTAGCAGCAGGGAAGAGACAACAGCAGCTAATGAGAGAACAATTGCCGAGGATAAGAATAATAAACCAGCAGGAAGAAACGACAGCGATAATACCTCATCAGGTGGAGACGAAAGCACAGATAAGCCATCAGGTGGA
>UMKB01022787.1_pt1 | contig 28248 bp, 30 predicted proteins | sample 1966171 | NCBI WGS metagenome assembly UMKB01 (sample SAMEA4836164, study PRJEB28245) | human gut metagenome | biome: gut microbiome; material: fecal sample | place: Denmark | collected 2008 | reverse complement strand
AGATCCATATAGAAAGAGCCTTTGTATTCCATCTTTTCTTGATATTCCCACGGAATGCACTTGTATCTTGGAAGGATCACTTTCACATCAACATTTAATTTTGCAAGGCTCTTTGGAAGTGCAGACATAACATCTCCAAGCCCTCCTGTTTTCACAAATGGATAGCATTCTGAGCCAATAAAAACGACACTTCTTCTTGGTCCAAGATCAGGCTGTTCAATAACCTGATTTTCTTCTACTGGCGTTTCTATTTTGATTTCTTCTTTTGGTTCTGGTTGTGCAACTTCCTCTTTTATTATTGCAGGTTCTGCTGTTGGAATAACAGTCTCTTCTGTATCTGTACTTTTCACTGTTGAAACAGTTGCTTTTTTTGCCCTGCTTTTTGCATTATTTCTTGTCTTACTTTTTGTTCTTGTTTTTCTGCTCATATTTGCCTCCAATCTGCAACATACATCATGCGATCTGCAATGAATTTTTATGATATTCTTATTATACCATAAATATTTTCAAATAACAAATGCCAAAAACATCGTATTTAAGCAATTTGTTGAATGTTTTAATACTTCTAAACTGCCTCTAAAATGCTATATTTAGTAACAAATTAGTAACATAGAAATATTATTTTTCTTTACCCTGTGATACCATCAGCAATCGCTTTTGCAATCTTTTTGTATCCAGTTTTCTTATATAGATCATAGTCATCTTTATCATCGACAAAACATACCTCGATTAGGATTGCTTTATTGATCGTATGATTAAGATAATACAGATTTCCTGTTGTTTTAATTCCTCTGTTTGTAAATCCTAGCTTTTTCATGTTTGCTAAGATTCTGTTACCAACAGTTTTCTTAATCCCTACACTCTGAGTGCACCAGATTTCTGTACCTGCAATTTTCTTGTCTCCCTTGTGATCGTTGCGACCCGAATTAAGATGAATCGAAACATCTAATGTTGCTTGTCTTTTGTTGCACTTAGTACAGATCTTTCTGAGAACGTCCGTCTGACTAGTTCCATTGCTAACTGTACAATTATATGCCTTATGTCCTTTTTTCTTTAATAGCCTTACAACCTCTTTGCAGATTTTTCTATCTTCTCTGCTCTCGTCCAATAAGTCACTTGCTCCACACGCAATCCGTCCGCTTGGATTATGCCCACCATGAATATTATATACTGCCATTATTCTTCCTCCTGATCTTTATTTACTACTTTGTCTGCTACTTCTAATCCTTTTGTTAATGCTTTGGGTACGTTATATCCTGTTTCCACAAAATTTTCCACGATAGATCGAATCTCATTGATCAGCAATGATGCCAATACAAACCATCCAAGTAATGTTGTAATCCCAAGATCTACACCAATTACTTTTCCAATCTCAATGAAAACTGCTGATGATCCGAATGCTACCATTATCATGATCCAGTATCCTAACTTTTTCATGACGCCTCTCCAGCCAATTCGTGAACTTACTTTTCCTTCCATCTTCGCACCCATCCAACCAGTAAACTGATCTGCTACGTTCAGTGCCAGATAAGCCACAAAAAGAATCCAGTGTTCGCCTAAAATATAACTCAGTACGGCCACGATCGATCCGGTCACTGCATTGTATGTGTCAATTACATTGTTTGTCATTTTCTTCATTTCCCTCACTTTCCTTTCTTTTGTTAGAAAATTATTATTTTACACATAAAAATAAGACCCACAGCGGTCTTGCTCTGATTTCCATATTCTCTTTCATTCTATTCTTCTACCTCTGCATCCTGAATCTCATAAAACTTATTTGTGAACTCTGCAATATCTTTTCTGATCTGCACTTTGTTCGCTTTATAAAGATTCTGATCCTGAATTGTCTGGTTTACATTATCATTACCTGCTCCGTCAGACGTGACGTTTGCAGACAAATAAACCACCTGTTTATCTACATCTCCGTCTTTTACTGTGATTGTTCCTGTAAGTGTTGTGCTTTTCTTTGTTTCTAACATAGTTATGCTCCTTTCATTTTTGCATAAATACAGGCATCAGCGATTAAGCCAATGCCTGAGTTAATTGTTTTATTGTTTTTTCTGCCTGCAGCAATCTTGTCTGCAGATCATTGATGATCGCTTCTTGCATGTCAATCCGACCCGCTTGATACATTAAATCTTTTCTGGTCTTTTGGATCATGAAGGTGTTTGCTCCAATCAATTCATCGTATGCTAATGTGTAAACTTCAGTCATGTTATTTTCGCCATATGTTTTTTCGGCATACTCTGGGTCTATATGGTGCGTTGCACATATTCCAAATTGTTCGTTGTGAGATTTCCCATAATCATTCAAAACACTATTTACATTCTGCGCTTTGAAACCTATATGATAGGAATTATCTGTGTCATCTTTGAATCTATACTTAATCGGTTCCAATTGCATGTATGAATTAATGAAATCATCGTCAAAATGTCGAAAATCTTTCTTGATTCTTTCGTCAGAGCTGTTACGGAACCCTTTTCTGGAGCTAACACCACTTGTCTCGATGTACATCATTCCAGAACCAGAATCTCCATTTACATAAAACGCATGATATCCAGCATAATAGTAAACGTTGTTTGTATTATTATAGTTTCCACAACTTATATATGCATCATTTCTATCTTTCCATGTATAATGTCCCCCTGGAGCATTATAAATCCATCCATCCGCAATAAAATCTGTTGCATATAAATTTCGATAACATTTAACACCATCACCTACTGATAGTATGCGGTAATCTCCTCCCCATTCAAATTCAAATCCAGTGGATGATAAAAAAGCGGAATTATTGTCTGATTGAATGTAAAGTGTACCATTTGTTATAGCTAACGCATCATTACTATTCCTATCATTACACTCTAAATTATTTACAAGTACACTACCACCATATAAAACAACAAAATTAGAATCTTTAGAATTTGTTCCACCTGCCCAAAACGCACAATCATCAGAGCCAATACCGCTACACGTAGAACCGCTTCCAGTTTTCAGATATGTATCAGTAATCTCATACTTACCAATACTACCTTTCGTAGCAGTAATCTGTCCACTCAAGTTCGCATTCTTGGCAATCAAATTACCATTTGAATCCCAACTCAAATTAGGACTTGTAAAGCTACCATCGCTCAGATTCAAGAATGATCCCTGCGTACCACCAGAAGAGATGTAGTTGCGAGATTTAATGGCATCTGTTGCGATTTTGTCTGCTGTAATGGAACCGTCTACGATAAGAGTTCCGCCATACATTCTACGAACAGATAAGTTTCTAATCTTTGTTGTGCCTTCAAAGTAATATCCGTTTGATTGTAAAAATACTCGGAATTGTTTTGTGGCCGTAGAAGTAGTAATTGTAGTTTTTACATGAATTGATGGAGAGGTTTCAGATCCAGTAATTCTATCTGCATACCAAATATTTGTTGCTTTGTTTGGAAGTCCATTAGAACCAACAGTTCCTGTATATCCATAAACGCCAACAGCTACACCAATATAATTTTTAGTGTCAGTTGAATTATTTGCTCCCTTGGCATTTGTGGAAATATCATATTCTATTAAATAAGATTCTCCGCCATTACAAGGGAATGTTTCAGAAATAAACTGATCTCGCCTAATGCCTTGCGTACTAAACCATGTACCATCTGTATCATCAGTCACTGCAAATCCATATGTAGCTGCTGTATCTCTGGTTAGCTGAGAATAGTTCGTAAAGTCAGCTAACGCAATCTTACTAGCAGTAATAGTATTCGCTTTAATCCATCCACCGTTAATCCGTGTTGTGTCACTTACTGCCCCGTCTGTCCATTTTTTGACCATTGAATTAAGACTTATTGTTGATGAACCATTGCTAGTTACCCAATTGACTGCGCTAGAAGAGTAGTTTTTGGCATCTGTTAAAGCCTGACTTGCTTTATTAGTTGCATCCTGAGAAACATCTTCAGGAGCTGGAGTCCAATCTGTAGCTTTGTTACCAAACTCAACTTTTACTTTTTTGTACCAAAATTTAGATCCTGTTGCAAAACCGCCATTGGTTTTAATCTGTAAATTCCATTGACCATTTTGAGAAAAATCACTTGATAAAGAAGTTGTTGTAAAGCTCACATACGTCCATGTATTTTCATTAATTTGTTCATGATTTTTAAAATACAATAACGCATAGTTGTCGTCTGCTATTCGAACATTGCTTGAGTCTCTTAAATCCAAACAAAAATATGCTCCACCAAGAGAGGTGCTTGGTGCTTTAACATAAGCAGAAATTGTAATTGGTGCAGTATATTTTGTAGTATCATCATTTTTAATTGATAGTCTATAATGCTGTTCATGCCATAACCCATTGCCTATATGATATCCTTCTACAAATCCATCGGAATCTGTTTGTTTTCCATCCCAATAGATAGTGTCTTTGGAATTTAACAATAAATTCCTGCCACCGACATCTAAACCATCAACTTTACTCTGTGCTACTTTTCCAATCTCGTTTTTGGCATCTGTATTTAACCCACTAAACGTAACCAACCCATTCATATTAATAGCAGATGCTACTAATGTAGCGGTCCGATCAGTTAACTCGAAATCAGTTGAATTTGTACCAGATTTAACCAACCAATTGAATTTATCAGCAGTTTGACTAGCTATTGTTTCTGCTGCTGTAATTTGCTGATCTACATCTTCTGGTGCTTCAGTGTAATCGGTTGCTTTGTTACCATATTCAATTTTTACTTTTTTAAAATGTATTGAACCATTACTAACTAGTTGTAATGAAACACTCGTATATGCTACGGCACTACTACCATAAGTTTTTTTAAGATCTCCCTCTGAAAAAGGAACTTGTACCCTAATCCATTTCCCATCAGATAAAGGTGCACTTAATTTACATTGTGTCCCGGATAATATATCTTGAGATTCGTGCCAACCAATGCGACCGCCTCCGCTATTATACGTTTGCAATGCACAAATACATCCACGATCCAATTCAGAAACCTTGTCGCACATGAAATCAAACGATACAATAATTCCTCTATGCATTTCTTCAACTGGTACAAAAGCATGTGGGATAATTCTATTCCACTCTAAACCAGCCCCGCTCCTGCTTATTGATACAACCGTAAACCCATCATCATCGATACTTTTTCTGTAATTACCATTTATATACCAGTAATCATCACCCGATGTGAAATCCTTACTGCGCAATACTAAATTTCTTCCACCAATTTCTAAATTGGCAAGATTCGTTTCTGTACTAGAAACCCTTGTAGTCAAACCAGACAGACTTGTTTCAACTTTCGTGACTCTTTCCTGTGTTCCAGATAAATTTGATTTAACCTCAGATACAGTCTGAGTTGTTCCTGCTAAATTTGATTCAATCGTATTGGCTTTCGTTGTGACAGCTGTGATCGAGTCATTTTGACTATTCAGAATTGTTGTATGTTCGCTGATTGTAGTTTTCATACTATCTACAGTATTTACAGTTGCGTTATATCTGCTTAGTAAAGCATCATAGTTTCCTTTGATCGTTGTATCTTCGGAAATCAGACTTGATATCTGTCCCTGCATCGTACTGATGCTTGTTATGTGAGATGTTGTGATCTCTGTGATATTGTCGATCTGAGATTGTGTATCTTCAGGAGCAGGTGTCCAGTCAGTAGCTTTATTTCCTTTTTCAACTTTAAAGCTCTTTACCTGTACTGATCCACTTTGGATATAATCAGTTCTAATATTACATACCCAATATTGGTTTTTTTCAGAATCTTTATAAACTGTCGCAGAGTATAAAATTTCACATACACCACTCCCAGACAATGATTGCCTAGAAGATGCTGGAAATGTTCCACTATTCCATAACGTAACATTCCCCGAACCTTGTGTCCACATTCTTGCGTTCTGTCCACTGGTTGGTACAATATCATCGTATTTAACATACATATGTACTGTTATTGTATCCCCTGCTTTTAACCCATCCAGGTAAACACGCTTGTTATAGAAACAGGTGTTAGCGCTACCGTTAAAGTTTGTGTATGGTGTGCTATATTCATTAGATGTATCTCTCGCCAGATTCCTACCACCAACCTCTATCTTATCCACAGCACTATCAGCATAGCTCTTAGCACTGCTCAACGCACTGTTTGCCTGTTCTAAGGCATACTTCTGTGCATCGGATAACTTACCATCCGCATACAGCTTAGCACTGCTCAGATTATCTGCTACGGTTGTTTCCATTTCATTAAACACGACGTCTAACGTTTGGTTCTTATCGTTCATAACGATTGTAGAAGATTTCAGTTTCGTCGTAGAACCATTCACTTCTTTGATCACACTGTTAATATCCAGTTTCGAACCAGAAATATTTGCATCATCCGCTACAATACCATCTCGAATAATCTTTCTCTGAATCGTTTTCTCCGTAGCTCCAAGAGCATCCCAGATCAGATTCCCATTCTTATCCCAGACAGACATGCTGTAATCGTTTGAAGCATCTTTTCCGATCTGGACCCTGACACGGTTTGCATCAGATATCTGGATTGTATTGTCACTCCATTTTGACTTACCATCAGAACTATGTACCGTCAGATTTGTTGTATTAATTTCCATACCTGTGATCTTATCAAACGACAGATTCTCAATCATTGCATTTTTGATCATGCCGTTTTCAATCGTTGTATTCTTTGATGTCAATGTTAAGTTCTGAATGTTGTCAGATGTAAGATTTCCATTTACTAACGTGTTGAGATTAGCATAGCTACTTTCCAATACTCCAACTCTGCCGACTGCTGCATTAAGGTCCGCGATCGTAGCTTTTGTTGCAACTAGTTTATCGATCTCTGCATCTTTTGTTTTCAGCTTTGTGATCTCAGCATTGGTAGTATTTAAATTCGTAATTGTTGCATAGGTAAGTTTTGCATCTGTAGCTTTTAAATAATCAGCCTCAATATTCACAATTCTAGCATTTGTCGCGTTAAGATTCGTCGCGGTTGCTTCTTTAAATATTGCATGGTCAGATTCTAAGGTGTTAATTTTTGCATTTGACGCCTGTAAGTCATCTGTGAATGTCTGTTTAAAATTTGCCACATCAGTTTTTAAAGTTTCAAACTCACCTGTTTTAAATTTCAAAACATCTCCAGACAGATTCTTGATCGTTGCATTTGTCGCTGTCAGATTATCCACCATGAGTTTTTTTACAAACGCTAATTCGTACTCAACTCGTTCTGCCATTTCGGTTATAGGACCTTTTGTGTCAGAATCATCTTCCTCGGCGGTATTCCCATAGCTTGCAATTGTCTGCATCAATCCACCGTCATAACTTGTTATCAATGATATGATCGGTATTGTGAATTTCGTGCCATCATTTTTTACAGCAGTAACAATATCTCCGATATCAAGCCTCGTATCTCCGATAAATCTTAATGCTGCAGGCGTGAATACTAAGCCTTGGACAGTATTGTAAACACCGTCTAATATACTCTGTGTCATAACCGGATTTTGCATACTTATGCCGGTAGCTCCTGATCCAGATGAAAGTGTCTGATCTGAGTTATCACATATCAGTCTTTTGATACTGAAACTTTCTTCTGTTTCTTGCAGATCGTTATAAAATATATTGCTTGGGATCTCGTAATCAATACCCTGATACCATCGAAACTCGATCATTCCAGTTCTTCCACATATAGCAAATTTGCCGAATAATCCTGCGATAAATCCGATGGTTTCTTTGTATGTATATCCATCAAAAGGATTTACATATGTTGTGATCACTTCGCTTTCCTCGGTTTCTTCGTTGTAATCACCTTCCTCAATGATCGCTCTTTGATTGATCTGGATTCCTCGCTGTAATGTAGATGTATCAATCGCCACGCCTGTCATCGTGCTGATTTCAGCCAATATATCTACTGCATCCGTTGGATAACTTAATTTAGAATAATATGCCCCATTGCATCTGCTTGCTAATCTGTCATATGCGGTAAACGTAACCTTGTTGCTTTCAATCTTGGGATTCTGGATCGTATATAACCCCATCGGAATATATTCCATCTCTCCATCGACTTCCACGCCGATCTCCAAGCTGACTTCTTTTCCAGACAATGCAATTCCTTTATTCTCGATCGTTGCCTGAACATAACTCGCCACCGCACTCCCGATTGTTATTTCTTCCGCACCAGACGTTATTGTAAAATTCTTTACAGATTCTACTAATACTTTTTCGTTCTCCAGAAGCCTTGTATTAAATTTTCTGTTTGACCCTGCTATTGCATCGCCAAATTTTTTACTTGCCTGATACATATAGCATCACCTCCGGCTAGTCTTCGATCATAAACATCAGGTCTTCAATATCTGCAACAGATGGGATGTCATAGCGATCTGCATTTTCACATCGTTCAAGTTCTGCAAATGAAACTTTCATGATATCAATATCAGTATCCACTTCCTGCAGTTCTTTGATTTCTTCATTTACAATCTCTTTGCTTTCATCTGTCATTTCATACTGGTTTTCTTTCACGATCGGCTTATCGTCCTTATCTTTTTCTGCGTATCGTTCACAGATCTTAAGGCGGTTTTCATCATATTCTTCAATCGCTTTTCGGAATGCTTTCATATTTTTAGAAATTGCATATCCTAATTTTGCTGTGTAAACTTTGCTTGACTGTTTTACTAATCCTTCGTGGATTCTCATAATCTCTTTTAACTTCATTTCCATCTCTCCTATTTCTGCACGATCTGAACGCTCGCACTTTTGTAATAATAAATACCATCCCCGATATACCCCAGATGTTCTTTTGTAAGAGTTCCTCGGTATACAGTGATGGTATGTGTTGTTCCCATGTCTCTAAATGTGATCGGAAAGAATCCTTTCACAAGATTATTTTTTATCTTCTTAACTTCGGACTCTGTGAGGACTCCCCACTTGATATCCAATGTCTTTTTCTCTGCAATTGCTTCTCCAATCATATCTCCTGATGATGATCGTTCGGTATTGGCACTCCAGATGATCTCATCCGAAGTGCTTAGTTCAACCGGCTCCGGCAATGCAGTGTTTCCACATGTCAGTGTTGCCATCTTATTTCTCCTTAGATCAGGATCGGTCGTTTGCCGGCTCTGATATCTGCGTTGTTGTTGTCATTTACGGTTTTGGTTATTTTCTTCCCATCCAGGTAAACATCGGTGTCTATAGATTTAACTGCGTTGATCAGCTCCATTAACAGTCGAATAATCTGATCATCTTTACTACTGCCGCCGGATAACTCTGCTGCCTTTTTAGCCATGGCGATCATCTTGTCTTCTGGTGCTACGACCTCGCCTTGATGGCGGTTATCTCCGATCATGGCTAGCTGTGGGGTGTTTTTCTTTACATATCCACCTTGAGCAAGATGCTTAATTGGATTTTTGCCAAAAATCTTTGCTTTGCTTAAAACTCCATTTAATTTATCAATGATATGTGTATTTACCCATCCTTTAACAGAATCTACTGCCGTCTTTACTCTTGCCGTCAATGTTACAGTTTTTGATTTTAAAGAGTTCCAACCTTTTCTTATCTTTGATATTGCACTTGTTGCTTTATTCTTTGCGTATGCTTTTAATGTTGCTGTTTTATCTTTAACTGTCTTAAAAGCATTTTTTATTGACGTTAGACCTTTTCCTGCCTTATTTTCAGCCTGTCCAATAAGGGTTGCTGTTTTATCTTTTACAGAATCCCAAGCTCCCTTAAGTTTTGCAATTACACCAGAGGCTTTTTCTTTCGCTTCCGCAATTAATTCGGCACCCCTGTCTTTGATGGATTCCCATCCAGATTTTAATTTATCAATTGCTCCTTCTGCCTTTTCCTTGGCGGTCGCAATTAATTCAGCACCTTTGTCCTTAATATTCTCCCAAGCATTATGCAATTTTTCTAATGTACCTTGAGCTTTTTCTTTTGCTTCAGCAACTAAAGTTGTTGCACGATCTTTGATTGAATCCCATCCTTCTTTCAGATTTGCGATCGCACCCTCTGCCTTTTCTTTCGCTTCTGCTACCAAGGATGCAGCTTTATCTTTAACAGATTCCCAACTTTCTTTTAAAGATGCAAGTGCGCCTTTAACCTTTTCTTTTACCTCAGCTTCCAGTTTGGCTTTTTTATTCTTAATACCTTCCCAAAGCTTCTTGAACGCTTTGATCGGATGAACATTTTTCTTTACCCATTTCAATAAATTTTTGAAACTTGTTACAATGCCTGATAAAAATTTGGCGAACTTGGATTTTTTAATCTTATCCCAATTCTTCCACAATAATAATCCAGCTGCGATCAATCCACCAATCACCGCTACGGTAATTCCTACAGGGCCTGTTATCAACGAGAAAATCAGCGGAAGATTTTTAAATACGCTGATGATTGCTTTTAATGGTCCACCTAAGAATGTAACCACTTTTCTAAATGTGTCAAATGCCGTTGCGACTTTGGCCATGATCGGAATTACAGCTGTCACAAAAGAAACTAACTTAAATGCACCAAAGAAACTCGCTATCACAATTGCTATGTTTTGCACCGTGCTCTGGTGTTTATTGATCCAGTTTGCTAATCCGTTCAATCCCTTAACCAGAAGATCTAAAAATCCAATGATCGCATCTCCAACAAAATTAGCAAGTGGTTTAAACAAATGATCCCATGCCCACTGCCATAGCGGCTGCAATGCTTTGCATACTGCTGTCAGTACATTTAATGCTGCAGCTAATAATTCAATCAGTTTTGGAGCAAGTTTCTGCATTGTCCATTTTCCAAGCGGTACTAACATGTTCTTCCAGATCCATTTGAAAGCTCCTATTGCAACCTTGCTAAACGCACTAAAAGCTACTCTTAACTTATCAATTGCTTTTCTAAGATTATCATAGCCTTTTCCGAGTTTTGTGGCTTTTTCATCTTCTCCCTTGGGAAGAGAGCCCATATCTACATTACCACCAGATGCTCCACCTGCTGCGGATCCTGTACCAGAAGATGGTGTAGAACTCTTTGATCCAGATGATCCTTTTGTTTCAGTCAATTTATTGATCTGATCAAATCCCATCAATCCAAATATCTTCTTTGCTGTCTTTTTGGCTGTGTCTCCAACTTTCTTTGTCGACTTATTCAGCTTATTTGCGGAACTTGTCGCATTGTTTAAGCTGTTAGATACCTTTCCTGCACTTGTCGCCGTCTTATCAAGACTTGCTGACGCTCCACTGGTCTTCTTGCCCATGATCATTGCTGTAAACGACTTGAATGCATTTGCAAGAGTCATTAATTTTCCAAGCACCAAGTTAATTACTTTTACGATTGGCAAGAATAAATTAATCAATCCTTGTCCAATTGAAGCTTTCAGGGAATCAAATTGCAAAGATAAAATTCTGATCTGGTTCGCCCACTGATCAAAGGTCCTTGAAAAGTCCCCTGTCGCATTTTGCAACTGTTGCTGTACGAATGCATATCTTAAGGCTACTTTCTCCTGTTCCGTCATGGCACTGGTCGTTTTGCCGAATCCATTTGCCAGCGCGTACTGATCAAGAGCTGTCTGTGTCATTACGATTCCTAAATCTTTTAACGTCTCCGTTTCTCCGGAGAATACCGATTTTAATTTTGTAAATGCTTCATCCTGTGAAATGTTATAGAATGATGCCACATCTCCGGCAAGTCCGGTAAGAGCCGTACTCATCTTGTACGATTCTTTTTCAGAAAATCCAAAAGCATTTGCCATCGCTCCGAATGTTCCGGTAAACTTCTTTGCCATCGTTTCAGAAAGTCCAAATGTACTTGCTGCATTTTGTGCAAATTCGTTTACTTTTTTGTTCATTGTCGGAAACGCCACATCGACAACGTTCTGTACCTCTGTTAGATTTGATCCTAGCTCAATACAGTCTTTCGCAAAACTTGTTAATCCTTTTACAGCAAAAGCACCGGCAAGCATCTTTCCTGTTTTCTTTGCGAGGTTCTGTATTCCACCTAACTGTTTATTAAATTGTTGCTGATTGATCACCAGATCTAAGCCGATCTGTCCTGCACTATCTGCTGCCATACTTATCACCTACCTTGCTTTTTCACAAAGTAGGCTGGCTTAGCTACTACAACTGTGCTTACCTATGCTCTTCCCTTTGCGGATCCATACTATATTTACCTGTTTGCATCGGGGACATTTAATTTCCCCTTTTACATATTCTGCGACCATCAATGTCTGTCCGCATTCTTTACATTTTATCTTTTCAATTTGTTATACCTCCTGCCATATCAATAAATGCCTGTTTCATCGTTTCTAAGAAATCATTCGTTTCTTTTTCTGTCTTTGTCTTAGCGGCTTTTCTTCTCCACTTGTTTCTGATCTCTTTTTGTTCCGAAGTAAACTCTTTGATCACTTCATTGTCATCTTCTAATCGGATGGATACGATCCGTCCTAAAGATGTATCTGGTCCTATTCCACAAAGCAGCGCTTTGAACTCGTGCCATTGCATTTCCTTAAATTCTTTGGAATAGATTCTGATTCCATACTGCTCCGCAAATGAAGATACGATCAGGTCCCAATCTTCAAACAGATCATATCCAGGATCAACTACTCCCCCGATTCTTCTTCACCATCGGTTCCAGAAATTAATGAAATTGCTTCCTGAACAACTACGGTATAATCATCAAATTTCAAATGAAGCTTTGCTAAGTCTTTCTGTGCTTTATCTGTAAAGATCAGCTTGCAAAGTTTTGAGATCGTCCCTGGAGTCACATCGTCTTCTGCATCTCCTAACTCTCCCATGACTTCGATCATAGTTGTCGCATCTGCATTCACTTCATATTTCTTTCCGTTGATCACTAATGCCGGATTCTCTTCAAATTTCAGCTTATCTGTAATATCTACTACTTTTCCCATTTTATCTCCCTTTCAAAAAAGGAGAGGTTTCCCTCTCCTAAACTCCTGGTGTTACTGTTGGTTTACCGTTGCTCTGTACTTCAAATTCCAGAGGTGCAACTGCTGTAGAATCTCCTGCTCCTACATTTGTCACATTGATAACTGCACTTGCAAACTTGACAACTGTTTTATCCGGGAACGTCCACTGAAAATCTTTCTCTACATTCCTTCCATTTTTCCATGCCAATCCTGCAACCGCATCATTTCCGGCATCTCCTACATTTCGTTTTGCTGTAACTGAGATCGTAACGGATTTTGCGGTCATTAATCTGCGTGTCCACCCTTCTGTATCAAAGGGATTCCATTCTTCTACGCCGTTATCAAAGGACACATCAAATGTTTCACAGTCTGCGATATCTTTCATAGCTGCTTCTGATCCAGATGCTGCAGTGTCGATCTGAAACTGATTTTCGTAGCAAGGATATACTCCGCTTTTAGCTGTTTCGCTCATCGTCTACCTTCCTTTCGTAATAAATGTCAAACCAAATGACACGTTCATAGATTCCTTTGTCATCCGTTCCAACATCTACTGGTTCAGGAACCTGCATGGATAAGAAATCTACTTTTGTATCTTTGATCATGAATTGTTTCTGTATTTCTAATATTTCAAACAGTTCGGCTGCTGCCTGTTCTGTTTCTTTTGAATTGTTGTTCCAGTGGACTAAGACAGATATACTTTTCGTATCATATTTCTTATATCCACCTACTGCATACCGTTTTGGAGCATAGGAACTTCGTTGATACACTCCAATGGATCTGTCTTTTTTGTTGTCTAACTTTCCTGTGTAATAGTGATCAGCTTCAAATACTGTTTTCAGCCAGTCTTTTACATCTGCTAACAAAATCATACGCCACTCTCCCTTCGGTACAGTTTCTTAAATGCTTTTTGCGCAAAATCTTCATACAATCCGCCTGGAAGCCAAGGATTAAACCATTCACCGCCTGCAAACGGATTTTCGTACGTCTGAAAATTGTATTCCGGATGGAAATATAACCTTCTGGCATATGGCGTTGTAGATACAATCCTTGCATGTCCTGTTTTGCTGTAAGTATAATCTACAAATGTATTATCATTTTGCAGATTTCCTGTATCAAACGGCATAACCTGAGCTTGTACCACTTCGGTATGCAAAGCTTCTGCTGTCTTTTCCAGTGCTGTGACTTGTGCCCGTGAAAGCTCCCGAAGTCTCTGTGTGTTGATTTTTATAATTGAATTGCAACGGATCATCACATCAACTCCAATCTGGTATAATTGACCGTCCCATCGGGATTTCTTGCTTTCTCTCCACTTACGATCACTCTCTCAACTCCAAAGATTGTTGCGACACCGCAACTGATCACTGGTACATCTGGAGCGATATCTCCACAAAAAAGAGCAGATCCCGTAACCTGTACGATCTTCTGCTCATTTGTCATAACTCTTTTCGCTTTGTCCTGATAATTGCATTTGAAATCTGCATCGATCAGAGTGATCGGCTGCCCTTCCTCTCCAATCTCTTCGCTGTCAATTCGAATGTGAATATCCGCCTGACACATTGATTTTGGAATTAACTCTGGCCATTTCATCAGATCGCCCCCAATCTCCTGCAGCACAATCCTGTCTGTTCTAGCATTGCATAATTGTCAGCTTTCATGATCACTCCATCCTGAACTGTCACATTCCATCCACCGGCATTGATTCCTATTGACACACCATTGATCGAATAAGAACTTAAGACACTGTTGATCAGAGATTCATTCTCTGCTTCAAAATCTGCCTGTCTACAGACAACCAGACGAATCACATCTTTTTGAAACTCTGTCAGATTCTCAAATCCTCTTGCTACAATGCGGTTAAATGTAAGTGTGTCAATGTGTCGGCTTGCGATATACAGTCTCCTTTCAAGATCATCCGTTATGATTACACCGCTGACTTTTTCATAATACTCCTGATCCGCATAAGAGGCGAGTGCCATATGCACCACCTCCTACACTTCTGTATATTCCGTAGTGTCTACGTCAACGTAAACAGAATCAACCTTGCCATCTTTTCCGTTCGGGAATACAAATACGTCAGATAAAGTTCTGTTCTGATACAGATAACCATCACCTTCTGTGTGTGTTCCTGGATCAAAGTAATAAATGGATGAGATCTTAGGAACTGTCTTACATGTCTGTCCGCATGCGATCAGCACATTGATCTTATGTGATCCTGTTGCGGATTTACCTGCGTCTTTCTTTACTGGTGCAAATCCGCCTTCTTCAACTTCCCAGTTAAACTTATCATAGAAGCGTTCATCATCGATAACTTCCATAAGTGTTACGCCATCAATATCTGTGACTCGTGTTTCGATTCCCATACCGCCTTCTGCGATCTGAGTCATCTCAATCTTACGAGTAAATTCTGTAGACAGTTCTAACAGATCCATGATCGCAGATGATACATACATGATCAGTGATCCATTCGCTTTGTATCTGCGAAGTTTTCCTGCTGCAAGGAATCCTTTTAACTTGCTGAATACATTTGCTTTTGTATAATCACTGGAAGCTGTTGAGCTGTGATATCCAGTCACTTTCTGTGCAGCCTGTGCTACTTTAGAGAAAAATAACGCATCTGTTTCTGGAACTACCTGAGTTTGTTCAAAGACTTTGGAAATATTCTGGATAGATGCTGTTGCGTTTGTCTCATCGACATCTGCTTTATCAACAAGAAATGATACATCTCTGTCGTGTTCTACGGTAAATGCAGTATCTGTCTGTGCATAAGTTCCTTTGTTCCATCCGCCATTTCGACTGTGGTTTTTGAATCCAGATACAGACATCTGTGTGAAGTGGAATGTTTTCGCATCCAACCATGTTACATTTGATGTTACGAATGGAGAAGTTAATGTTCCCTGCATTAAGATCTCCAGGAGTTCCGGCTCCCATACCTGTGCATAATTTAATGCCATTCTTTCTTACCTCCTAATTAAAGCGGTTCCATCGTTTTGTTGGTACCGCTTTCTGCTGTGGTGTATTGCCACCAGTCTCTCCGCTATGCTGCTGACCAACTCCGATCTGACGGAATCCTGTCTGCTGCTGTTCCTGTGGTTTTAACTGTGGCACATCTTCCAATACTTTGTTTAATGCTTCTTTTAATTTTTCGGAATCGATCTTTCCATCCTGTACGACCTGTGACATGTCTGCCAGTTTTAACACGTAAGGCATTGTTTTTAAGTCGATTCCAAGTTCTCCAGATAACTTATAAGCATCACGCTCGATCATGGCTTTCTGTGCCATCTGCTGTGCGTTCTGTGCCTCGTTCTGGATTGCTTCGATGTTTGGTTCATTTGCAGCTTTCTGTTGTTTAAATGCCTGCATTGCCTGCTCAGCTTCTTCCTGACTTAAGCCCTGCTGTTTAAAGTAGGCTTTTAATGCAGTGTTTTCTTTTGCTGCTAATGTTCCATCTAACATCTGCTGAATCTTATTGTAGTCAATCTGTGGCTGTGGTGGATCAGTTGCCGGCGGAGTCTGATTTGCTCCTGGCTGTGGTGCAGGTTCTCCCTGTCCTCCCGTTGGTTCTGATCCTGGTTCCGCAAAAAACTGTAGATTCATGTTTAATTTCTTTTTCATTGCTGCTCCTTTCCATTTTGTGGGTGTCTCCCAGTTATCCATTGTCTTCGGTGTCACCGCCCACGCATCTTTTACCCTCTTATCGTGTTTGGAGCATAAAAATAAGACGTCTTAACGGAACGTCTGCTACCGAGATTTATGGATCACCTCTTACTTTCTTGGCTTTGTGTTTCTTTTTGGTTTTTCTTCTTTCTCAGTTGCTTCCTGAGTTTCTGGTTCTTCTACAGGTTCAATGATTTCTTCCGCTACACCTGCTGCGATCAGTACCTGACCTCTTTCATCTGTAACGTCAAACTCATCTCCAACGTGTTTTTCAAAACCAAGTTCTCTGTCGTGGTAATTGTAAGTTACTCCTACTTTCATTGCTGGTCCTCCTTTCCTTAATCCTTAAAATATAAAAAACACGACTTATTTAGCCGTGCCCTTTTCGTTATTTTTTTCTAATTGTTCTCTAACTTCTCTTATTTTTTTCCACTGTTCACGCGTGTAACCTCCTTCGCCAATCAGATCCCCCATTGTCGTGATTCCTTTAATTGATCCGTCTTTGTTTCGCTCAATCTTAGTTGCCATATATTGATCCTCCTTTGCAGAATATTACTTTTGTTCTGTTTAAAATTACTGTATACGAACCGCTCTCACCATGACCCTCTGCTTTAATAGCATCATATCCCATTTCTACCGCAAGTGTACCTGGGTCTTTTAGTTTAGGATATTTCATGTCTGGAAGCTTATACATCTGCTGCTCCATTGCTTTTTTCTTTGCTTTTTGTAATTCAGGATTTTTATAATAGATTGCATCTCTGTAAGCATAAATTGCATTCTGGCGTCTTTCATATTCATCCAGTGTAATTTCTTTCGCATCATACTTCTTACCAAGTTCAATCAATCTATCTTGCGTGTTAAAGTACTCATTTACATCTTTAATATAACTCTTATCAGTTGCATCTTTCAACATGCAATGTTGCATATATTTATCAGATATATATTCCCCTGCATCTGCTTCATTTGGCAGATGAAAGATCTTAGCATTTGGTTGAAGTGTGATAGACTCTGTATATGAAAACGCGCGTCCTTTTGACATACCAATTTCTTGATAATGCGACATTTCCCATTCAATACCTCCTAATGAATGGTTATCTGTAAGATCATAGCTGGATGCGCAATACATTCCTTGTCCGTATTGTGAACCGCCATCTGAACAATCCACATACCACTTTCCATTATATAATTCATCTCGATAAGTGTCTAATAACTCTTGCGTTTCTGCGGAATAAGTTCTTTCGGCATAAAATCCTGATTCTTCCATTGCTTTCTCAAATTCCTCGTATTCCACAACGCTTGGCACTCCATCAAATCCCTGTGCATTCATCGCCGTTTCAATATCATGATCAAATTTACCAGTTGAATAATCTATCTTGTCACCTGATAAATCAGAACCATTTACAACAGTTGAATGCTTTGTTTGAGTGCGATCAGGAATCCAATCTTTCAATTCGTCATTTTTGAGATTTAGCTCATCTATAGATGCTTTTAGTCCTTTTACTTCGCTTGACAATTTATTCAAAGAATCGACATCCATAGTGCCGAATAATATTCCATTATTCAGTTTATCGCTCTTTTCCGCATACTCGGATACCATATCAGCAATTCGATCATTATTATTAGCGATATCTTCTTTCAACTCATCAACAATTGACATATTTTCAGGTAACAGTTCTTTCAAGCGTTCTTTTTCTCGTGTTATTTCTTTTATCTCAGTATCAAGATTTTTCAGCTTTTCAAATGATCCATCATCATATACTACACCTCCAAAACCATCTTCAATAGAATCATATTCTTTAAACCATTCATCGTACGAATAACCCTCTGTCGCATTGCTAAATTCTTGTTTTAACTCTGCAAGTTTATTATTCGTATTTGTAATTTTGTCTTTTAAATTAATTTCTGGTGCTTTTTCAACTACATCCTCCTCTGTATCCAATAATGATCTTACTTTATCTTCTTCTGCAGGAGAAACTTTTTCCCATTCTGCTTTCTTTATTGCATATTTTCTTTTGTTTTCAGAATCCAAAGAGTATGTTGACAGCCGATCAAATTTTTCTTCCTGTCTCTGTGCGTATTGTTGCTTTTGATCGTCCTTATAATCATCCTCAACCTGTTTGATCTCTTCCCTTGAAAACTTATCGTCTGGCGGTGTACTGATTCCGGGAAAGTATGTTGTGTGACTGTCTTTGCAATTGGGATGATAAAGCCCTGCTGCCATTGCAGAGCTCATCAGTGGATAACTACCATCCTTACTGCTACCACCGCTCCACACATCATCGATCAGAATCTTCCCAACAAACGGCAGGCACTTTGGACACGGATTCCCTCTCTTGTTCATGATCACGAGGTGGCATCCCCATTCCCTACGCTTTTCTCCCTCTCCGGTAAGATAAGCTCTCTTACTTGCTGTTCGGATTGCCATACCTGCGTATTCCTCAATCCTATGCATTGATCCATTCTTGTACTGGATGCATTGGATACCCGCAGCAAGAAAATCCTTTGTTGCCATATCTACGGCTTTTTCATAGGTACCAACTCCACTGTTTGCATATACCTGTGCATTGAATATCGTCTTTCGGTACTGATCATTTGCACGTCTTAGCATTGCTGTCTCTGCACTATCCATATCTGAGACTGTCGCATCGATCAGTGCATTCATCTTACGATCGTTGATCTGAAAGAATGAACCGTCAATATCTCCCTGTCCTCTACTGGCACCTTTACCAATAGATTCTAAGATCTGTGCTTCCTGATCTAAATATCCACGTTTTCTTGATTCACTGATCAGTGCAGGGATGCTTGAATTGATCTCTCCAAATTGATCCTTATATCTCTCTTTGTTTCGCTTCTTGTATTCTTCCAAGGCTTTCAATTGTTCTGCTTGCCACATGCCCCATTCAAAACCTTCTTTGGTTTCTTCTGCCCTGTGACGGTCCATGTTTCGGATCATGGATGCGATCAATTCATCTTCAATTCTTTTCAATGCTTCTTGAATATCGTACTCATTCATCATTCACCCGTGTTGTAATACACTTTATACCCACGTTTCTTAAACTCTCTTTTCATCTCTTTGAGTTTTGACATGCTGCTGCATCTGTCCTTTCTCATCTCGATGATTCCGTTTTTCTCAATCGCATAAATGCCAAACGGAACATGATCACTCATCTGTCTTAGGAACTTTTTCGTCTCCTGTCGGCTCATTCTGTACGAGTGGTTCATTATTGTTACTACCATTTGATTCTCCTATCTGAAAATCTCCTGCTGCCGTATTGACCGCCGGATCTTCTACTTCCATGATTCCTTGTTCTGCTTTCAGTCTTGCAACCTCTTGTTTCTTCCATTCATCATCTCTGGAATCCCCATACAGCTCGTCCACACATGCTTCAACACTCATGACTCCCTGTGACCTTCCTTTTCCAACAGTTTCAACCTGGCTCTCGAAAGATGGATTGGCATATTCTCCAAACGTTACATCTACCTCGACATCATCATTACTGTTCTGTCCATTTAGTTCACGGTATGATTTGATACTTACCTTGATCAGACTTTGCAAGTCTTCCTGCAATGCGCCTACGATCGCATTTCTGCTATAAAGTGTAGCTTTCTCTTTTTCTCTCTGTGCATCTGCGTTGTCCAGTTTCTTTACGTCAATCCCTAACGTTGACGGACTGATCAGACCTTGCAGACATAAATCCAGTGCTGTTATGTATGCTGATAGATAGCTTTCATGTGGAATCTCTGGCTGCTGTAATACGATCTCATTCTTTGCACCTTCGTGCATGTCGGAATCTGTTTTGATGTATCGATTATCAAATGGATTCACTGGTAATGTCGCTCCTGTTTCTGGATTTCTTGGAATGAAACATTCTGGAATATACTCTTTGCTTCTTCCAGCCCGAAGTGCATCCATCCATTGGCTGAATGCTTCATCAAAGGCATCGAACGCATCAATCTTACGATCAAAGATACTCTGCCCTCTACTATCCCATTTTCCAGATTCAAAGAACATAAGCGGTACAGCGAGCATATATTCGCCACGTTGCTTAACTTCTCCATCTTTACCTTCCTGGTATGTTGAGAATGCCAAGTTCTGCAAGTTTCTTGTTTCATCCAGTGCATCAAGCGGTACTTCCTTATCATTGCAGGTCAGTTTATATTTGATATACCCATAGCCGTAATACTCATGCAGGATATATTCTCTTCTTTTGTAGTCATAAACCGTTTTGAACTCAATCTCTGTGATCCTGCCACGATTATTTTTGACATTAAGTCGTTCTCCAGGATAGTACTCAATGATCGGATACTGTGAAAGACTTGTATCAAATGTGACCTTAAAGGCTCCATCTCCGATGTACAGAGTTTCTTTCGTTGCTTTCTCCAGTCGCTTCTTGATCTTGTTCTCTTTCGCGATCTCATCCCAAATATCCTGATCCTGCTTCTTTTTAAAATCAAAATCGTTTAGACTGGCAAGAGTCACACTTGTGAGCATATCAACGATCAACGATGGCAGTCCTGTATGAATCTTATTGATCTCCATCCCTGGACTGCACTCCGCCGCCCAGAAACTCTGCCGGCTTGTATTGATAACAAGTTGCCGGTACAGCTGTTCCAGTTCGTTGCTGTCCCCTCTGTACCAGATACGGTTTTTAATTGCATTTGCTTCGTAATCCAATGTTTCAGTTATGTTGATTCTTGAGGGATTCGCCGGCTGTACATTTAACCAACTGCGAATCCCTCCTTTTACTTTTTCCATGATATTATCCACCCATTTCATCTTTGTCTCCTATTTGCATCTTGTATGGCAGCCATGCATACTGACTGGCATTGATCGTATGGTCGTTTCTATCCTCTGGTTCATTGTTCTTATCTTCTTTCCAACTGTATCGTTCAAGTTCTGAGATATGGTTAACACAATGTTCAAGGACTAAATAGGCATCCTGTTGCAACCATGAGATCTGCAGCATGATCCTGTCTATGATCGTCGTTTTCTTGTATGCCGGAATGAAATTATGCGCACTGCCATGCAGACGTTTGTGTTTGTTTAACTCTGTGATCGTTGCCTGATCGGCAGAATCTATGAATACATCTCTTGCGAATCCCCATTCTTTACGGTTTGTTTCCAGAAAGTCTACAAAGTTTCGCACCGTATCTGATGGTGCTAGTGGAATTGTCAGATCTGCATTGCTGTAAATCTTCTCATCTACTGTGATCACTCTGCGATCTTCTGTGATGATCTGGTAAATCATAGCGATCGTATCTTCAGACTCAGAAGAGTAAGAAGTATCCAGACCTGCAGTGATGGTTTTTATCTTGATCTTTCCATCTTTTAGCTGTTGCTTTAACCACGCCTTTGTTTTGACGTGTCGTTTCCGGTCAAAATTCGAAAAGACAAGACCTGTTGCTTTTCCTCTTAGCCCTTCAATCTTATTCTTCCAGATCTTCGTTCCTTTCGGAGTGTTGGCAATGATCTTGTCTAGTTTTTCTTTTGGTAATCCCAGATTATGAACAAAAGAAAAGAACCAATGGACCCAGTTAGGTTTTGGTTCTTCTTTCAACTCATCTTTTATTTCTTTTGGTGTTTCCTGCTCCCACTCTGGGAGTGGTCTGGAGCAATTTATATATTCTTTGTAGATCGGCAGTGCCGGATCATCAGGGTTTAGTGTTGCCATCAGGTAATCACAACGCATCGCTGATTCTCGCACAAAGTCAATATCTGCTGTATTGATCTCGTCAATGTATAGACAGCCATACTGACCACCTAATGCCTTTTGCCACTTCTGTTTATCTCCATATCCAAGTACATAAATGACCTTATCGCCTTTGCTTGTGTGATACAGAAGATGCGGAATCTTATCGTCTTTGGTCCCGTTTCCGTGGTACTCGACTAACTGCCCAAAATCATCAATAATACCAAGGTCTTTGTTGATGATGTTCTTTTCTGCGGTACCGGTATCTTTCGCTGCAAGGATATGCAGTTTCTTTGGAGATTCTGCTACCTTAAGCATGAACTTGAAAAGACCTACTGTCGTTTTACCTGCTGCCGTTGTGCCTTCCAGGAACTCTACTGGTGCATCACATCTGATAAATGCTTTGTACTTTTCTGACAGCAGCAGACGTTCATCGCTCATTTACCCACCTCGCATCTGATTGATCAGATCATCAAGTTTGGATTTTTCTTCTTCCAGACCAGATACTTCCATGCGGTCTTTGAACATTCCGAGATGTCTTCCTAACAGTTCTAATGCTTTTCCTTTATCATTCAGCTTAATTTCAATACCGTTGCGCCCTTCTTTGATTCCTGCGATCGCTCTTACCATCGTATCGGATAAATCTGCAGTATTTTTTATAATCACTTGTCCATCTTGGACCTCGGCGTAATCTGTAGCTTTTGCAAAGGCGATCGATGCTAATTCATTAAGCACTCGATCTTGTGTGATTTCTGTTCTTTCGCTCCGCTCCTGCATTCGAACACTGATATACTCAGACACATCTTTAATTTTTAGTAATCTACTTGCGGCTGCTGCTGCTGTATCTCCGTCTTTTACTCTCGGATATGCAACTCTGTAAGCCCGAGATGCATTCAGATCTATCAGGTATTCATCAGCAAATAGTTTTCTTTTTTCTGTTAATGCCATCTAGGCTCACTCCTTTCTCTAAAATGGACCACCAGGGACTCGAACCCTGGACCAATCGGTTATGAGCCGACTGCTCTGACCAACTGAGCTAGAGGTCCTTATGCCGGATTGCTCCGGCTTTTATTCTTCTGCGTGGCATGTATTTGTCAGCTTCTTATACACGTCCTCATACAGCTCCTGTTTGTCTCCATTGTATGTGTATTCTGCGTAGATACCGTCACCGCTGATCGTAGTGGATGCAAGGCATTTGTAATTCTGTAAGGTCTTGCAAGACCAAACTACAAATACATTACTCAGATCAATGTCGATCTCCGGTCTATTCTTGTGATACCATTCCACCAGTTTCTTCTTACAAACACTCTGGAAGTGATCCATTCCTGTAATAATCATATTAATATCTCCTTATTCTGCAAACATCCAGTCATCCGCTAACATATCTGCCTGACTTGCTAACCATCCCATTTGTACGCCAGACGTGCCGATAAACGCAATAGCTTCATTTCCAATTGCTTCATGCTCACAATTCACAATATGGCCATCTGCTGCCTTGTATGAAATCCCTGTTGCAAGCTGAATATACTGGTTCTTTCCGTTCCAACCTATTCTTTTAACTTTAAGGCCACGTTTTAAATACTTAATGGCATCACCAAAGCTAAATGTAACCACTCCACCAAGCACATGGCAGTTCTCTGGATTTGCAATAATCCAATCATCAGATAAGATATTAGACATGGTGTACTCTACCATCTGTGTTTCTCTAATATCCAATAAGTCACCTTTTTCTCCATTATCTTTTGTTCTACACTGTATCATAATAGTTTTTTTCTCTGCATCCCAGTACCAGAAACCGCCCCATGATGGAAGTTTTACCTTGTGCCCTTTTTTCATAAGCTCAAACGCTTCTTTAAAATCCATGTTTCTACCATCCTTTCTAAATTTAGACATAAAAAGACCCGGGGTCCGAAGATCACCCGAGTTCATTCAACTTACAAGAAGAGTATCAATATGAAGTATCGCTTCATCTAATCGCTCTAGCCTATATATTAAACTATTCTTTGCGAACGTGACCGAACATTTTCTAATTTTCTTGAAAAAATCTTGTATTTCTCATTCTACAGCTGTCTTCTGTATATGCCACTCGTCTCTTTGGATGTAACTGATTCATCCTGTGTGCCACCTGTAGCCACGTCATGCCGTCAATATAATAGAACCTAAACATCATCCTAAGTTCACTCTTCTCAATGCTATTTATGTACTCTTCTGCCTGGTTCATAAGTTCCAGAAGTTCATTCTCTTTCTCGATCAGCATCGCTTTTCGTTTATTAAGCAGCAGCTTCTTTCGTCTTAACTCTGGTACTGGCATACCCTCAACAACAAAGTGCTGTATTCCACCCATGCCACCGCTTACTGTGTCTTTTACGGTTCCTTCTTCCTCAATCCTGCTGATCTGCTTCTCTGTTTGCAAGATTCTTTTTCTTATATCTTTTACTTCTTCAATCATGTCTGTGTATTGGATCAGTACGTTCTTGTCCACGTTCTCCCCTCCTGTTACGATTTATTATCTGCTGCCTTATCCGGTCTGTCATCTCCTGGTACTCCTGTTTGTATTGCACCTGATCGGCACAAATGCCCATGCAGGTTATCTCTGCACAGGCTTTGCATGGATCAATCATATCTGCCTACCACTCTTTCTTTTCATCTGGCGGTTTCTTATGATCGCTTTTCTTGCATTTGAGTAATAAGACCATGATTCTTTCTCTCTTCTTCTTAATTCCTGTTCCTTTGCCTTCCAGGACAGATACTTCTCACATCCTGTCTGACAAGCAACTCTCTTTGATCCGTGTGATCTATCTTTACAATTTAGGCACGGACAATCTCTATATGCCATTTATGTATCAACTCCTTCGACTTATTCTTCAACTAATATTTCAACTAATCTAATAATTAGTTCAACTTTCGTAGCGGACATTTGCTGCATACTGTTTCTATCGGCTCATCATAGTCTTTTATTTCGCTTGTATACTTGCAATAGTTATCACAGATGTTGCTTTTTATTTCATCAAAAAATTCTGTTATTGTCTTTGGTTCCTCTTTCACGACACCTGTAAGATTCTCTGTTATTGTCATAACTCATCCCTCTCTTTCGCTGCGGCACAGAGTGACATCACTGCCACTCCTGCAACTGCTCCGATAAATAATCCGCTTAAAAATCCAATGATCATAAATTATCTCTCCATCATATTTTCAAATCTGTATTTTTGCTTTGCATCTGGATATTTTTCGTGATCTACTTCACTCATAAACATCTGTAATGGCCTAGCATACATTCTCTGCATCTCTCTTATATCTGAATATATTACAAATAATTCATTTGTTTCTGTATGACGAGCCACTGTAATAACAACGTACAAACTTCCTTTAAAGTGTTTGTATACTTCATATGCTTTCGGCATGTGTCGTCCATTTAGCATTTTCGCCGCTCTTTCTATTTTCTCTATTGTCTTTCCCATATTCTTAACGCTCCTTTATTCCAAGTGGAATGTTACATTCTGCATGATTAATCCCAGTATCAAAAATTTAATAGCTTGATAGCAATCTTTTTTTCGGTCGGAATAAAAATAAATTCCATAACATGCGATTGTTAGTGTTAAACTTAATACTTTTACAGCATCTTTTGTTGTTATCATTTCTTACTGCCCCCCCCACATCATAAATCTCACATGATACTATTTCGTTTCCTGTTCCGTTATCTGTAACCTCAACATCCACGTCATATCCGGAACCCACCAGAGCATCGATGATGATACTCTGGATGGATTCTTCTTTTGTGTGGATGTATGCTTTTCCTAATCTTTGTCTGACTTTTCCTATAGTTGTTATTGAATTGTTCATCGTCTACCTCCCATTATTCTTCTGGCATTTCAAAGACTCTTTGCCCTCTTTCATATCGGTTAAAAATCATTTTTAAGACTTCCATCGCTCTTTCTTCATTTTGATAAACTCCTATTGTCAAACGAGATGTTTCTCCAAGATCTATATTTATCTCGTTTCCATCAACGTATACACCAAACGTATTTTCGGTTACTTCAAGTGATCGTCTCTCTTGATCTAATATCAACATTTTCCTCACTCCTTAACTTTCTTTAACTTTTCACACCAGACGCATCCCTTATCACACTTGATCCGAACCTTTAGCTTCTGCTGCTTGTCCGGACACAACTTCATTTTTCTGATCGGTTTACCTGTGATCTCACAGATGTAGCCTTTAAATTCTTTCTTGTTTACCATACTGCCACCGCCTCATGTAAATGCTCTCTTAATACGTCTGCTGCTTCGTGCTGATTTTCACGCTCCAATAACTTGATTACATTCGGTAACACTCTTCGCCCTTTATCGATCACTTCCTGGTTTGATGCAATCATTTCTGCATTCATGTCGATGTTATAACGTTTCTTTAAATCAATTGCCATGTCTTCAAATGTTACAAAATGTTCTGCGTACTGATCCAGAGATACCAGGCACATGGATTTATGATCATATGCTTCTTTGAATCTTCGAAGCCTCTTTTCTCCAAAGCCTTCGCTATCTGCCAGTGCTGATAATGCTGTTGTCATGATGTTTCCATAGAGTGTTGTTGCTAGGATTTCAAAAGCTTTATCTAATCTGTCGTTGTCGATCAGAAGTCCAACTCTCAATGCTCCTCGCATCTGAAGCTCTTTTCTTAATCCATCAATTCCCTTTTTTTCTGCAATGCCTAACGCATATGCCATTCCTGCCATTCTTGCTTCCTGCTCTTTATCTAATTTTCCCATCGCTATTTCCTCTTACTCGTATGATCACAGACAACTTAATTCTTTACCTGAAACAATGAATTATCCCAATCACTGTCCTATTACTTTTTGCCTGATTGTATAATTCATTGCGATTCCTTGTTTGTGGTTTGCAAAATGATAATTGTAATACTGAATCTAGATCATGAAAATAAACAGAAACTTGAAAAAATATGTTTACATCGTATGATTTGTTAATAGTTACTTGAGAAATCTTAATCAGGTAAAGAATTAAGTTGTCTGTGATGGTACTCCTTTCTACTTTACATTACTGCCAATAACTTATTAATAAAGTACTGCTGCCCTTTACCAGTGACCTTTGTAGTCTTTCTGATCTTTGTCGTTCCATCCGGATTTGTGATCGTTCTTTCTTCAACTTCAAACAATCCCATTTCCATGCTCTTTTGTGTTGGCATATTCCAACTTGGACCTCTTCTTTGGATTAAATATCCGTTATTTCTGAGTTTTTGAAACAGTCTGTTTTGACCAATATCAATTCCTTTTTGCTTAAGAATTTTTGCTAAATCTCCGATCAGAATAGAATCTTTACTCGCTGTTACTGCATCAGCAAATATCTCCTTAGGCTTCATACGTTCATTATCTTCAATCAATGCAGCTTTCTCTGTCTTTAATTTGTCTATTGTTCTATCAGCCATCTTTAATGCTCTCGCAAAGATCTGTTCTGGTGTATTCCAGGCTTTTTCTAAGTCAAGGAAGTACTGTCTAATCTGTTTTCCCTTTTCAGTTCTGGACATTAAACAAATATGTTTTGCCATATCTACAGACATTTTATAATCCTGTAGTTCGCGTTGTGCTCCATTGTTTACAACCGTACCTGTAAGTACACTTGTAAAATCTTCGTTTTCTACGAATCCTTGTGAATTTGATTCAAACCAAGCTGAGAATCTTTTATTAATCTCAAGTGCTTCGTGTAAATCCCTTGCTGATACTGTTGGTTCTTCTGTATCGTAGTTAACAGGAATTAAATTATCCATACGTTATGTCATCTCCTAACTGTTTCTTTAACAACTGCTTCTCCAGATTCTCGTAATCATAATCTTTGACTTCTCGCTGTGTAAAATTGTGTATAGTTTCTTCTTTCTTTGGTTTCGGTGTTGATTTCTTCCGTTTCTTTGATGTAGGGAAGAAACTCTTATATCCTCCACCAAATGCTTTTCTTACAATGCCCAACTTATCAGAATCATTCTCAGCCAGAGAATCTAGTTCTTCTTTCAAGGCATTGATCTGTTCTGCAGATAATGT